>Ga0209187_1002409_pt1 | contig 17866 bp, 10 predicted proteins | sample BantaG_FD_187430 | JGI IMG/M metagenome (GOLD analysis project Ga0209187, IMG submission 187430) | Marine algal microbial communities from Bantry Bay, Ireland - BantryBay_4 metaG (SPAdes) (version 2) | ecosystem: Host-associated > Algae > Red algae > Unclassified | place: Bantry Bay, Ireland... | reverse complement strand
ATAATCCTTATCAATACCCAGCAATTCCTTATATTTAATACCCATAGCAATGCCCGTTGCGGGTATCGCTTGCATGCCCGTAGCTGCAGATTGGTGCGGAACGGTGGGCTTATCGGCATCGCGCAACGAGGGGTGTGAGTAGTAAGAACGTCCACCCGAAAAAGGGTCGTCGCGCTTCGCCATCAATTGCAACATCAGTTGGTATGGCGTACAGCCGATAGCCAACAAAGTCGAATCGTCGCGATAGTATGCCGCCAAAAAATCCTGTGGCAAAAGCTGCATACCAAGTGCGAGCTGAATCGCCTCATGTCCGCGCGAAGTAGCGTGTACGTACTTGCCCACGTCCTTCATATTTTCCTCATAATATTCGGTCATGGCTTTAGCGGTTGCCATGAGGCGAAAGGCTTTGGATAGGGTAGTTTTAGATATATTTTGTGTTGCTGTCATAGATAGAACGCTGTTTTTTTTTGTGTGAAAATAAAACGTGAAATAGAACACGGATTAGGCAGATTGAGCGGATTAAGTAACGAGTAAATAATAACTTCATGATTTGGACGGCTTCTTTTGCCCTTATTTTCCTCCTCGAAAACAGTCATTTATCCCGATAAACTCTCGCTTTCAAGAAGAAAACTAAGGACAAAATAATCTCGTCGAAATCGTAAACTTATTATTTGCTCGTTACTAAGCGGATTTTTTTGACGTGAAACAGAACGCGGATTAGGCAGATTTAACGGATGATGCGGATTTTTTTCGTGCGATATTTTAATAAAAAAATCCGTGTCCTATCGCTTCTTAGGGAAGAGGAGGAAAATAATCTACCCCAAATGAAGAAGTTATTTTTTTTCTTTCACTAAGTGAAACATATAAGAAAAAGAACAATTCAGACGGGTAGATTATTTTTTTCGTCTTCCCTTAAATGCCGCGATAGCATTTTTGCTATATTCCGACAAAACGAGCTGTCCGCTCATCTCTGCTCTGCGTTCCAATAAGCTATCCCAATGCTCTGTACCTTCCCAAAAAACACGTTTTAGCAGGCGCATGGCTTCGGGATTCGAGTTGACTAATTTCTGGGCTAACACTTCGATGCCTGTGTCCATATCTTCCACATTATCAAATACTTCGGCGTACAAACCCATAGTATTTGCCCAGATGGCATCGCGCCATTCGGTCGCGTCGATGGCGAGTTGGGACATGGCGGAAGCACCGATTTTGCGAGCTACCGCAGGACCGACCACGAAAGGACCAATGCCGATGGCGAGTTCGCTCAATTTGATAGAAGCATACTTGGTCGCAAAACAGTAATCGACTGCCGAGGCGATGCCTACACCGCCACCTACGGTTTTGCCTTGTATACGCCCGATGATGAATTTGGGGCATTTGCGGCAAGCATTGATGACATTGGCAAAGCCCATGAAAAATTTCTTACCTGTATCAAAATCTTCGATAGAGATGAGTTCGTCGAAGCTTGCACCGGCGCAAAATGTACGGTCTCCAGCACTTTTTAAGACGATGACTTTGACGATTTTATTGTCACCTGCTTCGGTGATAGCTGCGGCAAACTTGGCGAGCAATGCACCGGGAAGCGAATTGTGAGCAGGGTGGAAAAAGGTGATAGTGGCGATGCCATTTTTGATTTCCGTATTGATATTGCCTTGTAGTTTGATTGATAATTCCATGCGAATTTTTTGTACTTGAATTGAAGGAGATTTGTCCGCAAATATAGTAATATAAAAGCCAAGTTTAAGGATGTTTCTAACACTGTCACTAAAAATGATTTTATGGTATTGATTTTGATTATAAAGAAGTGGTTTTTTTGTGGAAAAAACTACTTTCTTTCAATTAGTAATTTTTATGCCATAAAATTAATTTTTTATATTTTTTTTAGTTTAAATTATTGATTAACAATCATTCATAGATTAAAAAATATTTTACTGTGATAGTTTTATTGTTTATAATACATCTGCTTGACGGTTTGTGTAAATTGTTGATTATTAGAGGGAAAGTCATTAAAATAGAAATGTATAGAATTATACTTCAATTCAATAAAAAAAATATTTCATTATAATGAAATATTACTTATTTTTTTATTTTTTTTTAAAAAATTCATAATTAATTGTTCCCTGTCACTTAAATGCAACTAAAACGCTTTTTCTGCGTCTTAATATTACAGGTGCTTTATAATTTACACACATTTGTTGGCAGTTACTACTCACTAACACTCAAAAACATATATAATGCATATCATGAAAATAAAAGGCTACTTTTCAAATACAAACAAATTCAAACTACCCGTAATGTCATTTTTATTGGTATTGCTTTCTGTCTATACATATGGACAAAAAGTAGTGATCAATGAAATCAACTACCGTTCTGTTGCTATAGAGCGAAATATTGAATTTGTAGAGCTATATAATGCGGATGTGTCGTCTGTTGATCTGACAGGCTGGCAATTGACAGATGGTCTAAGCTATCAATTTCCGGCAGGAACAACTATTGGTGCGGGTGCTTATCTTGTTGTTTGTGCTGACCCGGGAACTTGTGAATTCAATTTTGGATTTAGTGGTGCATATGGTCCTTTTGCCGGTGCATTGAGCGGTGGGGGGGACGAAGTGATCCTGAGAAATGCGTCTTTCAAACAGGTCGATAAAGTGGATTATGAGTCTTGGAAGGAGTGGCCCAATGTTAGATTCAATGATTACGAAACCACCGAACCCATCCCACAAAATACTGCTTATACACAGACTGTTACGAATAAAGTGGCGATTTCCATTCAAAAAATAAATCCTAATTTGGATGGAAAACATGGAGGCGCATGGCGTGCAGCCGCGCCAACGCCCGGATCGCAAAATACAGGATATAAAAATAATTATACAATAATTCCGGTGATAAAGGGAGTAACCAAGTCGCCGGATAAGCCGATGAGTGGCGAAGTAGTTCGTATTAAAGCTGATTTTGATAATTATGCGCAATATGCAGCCGATATGACGGTTCAGCTCCAATATCAAACAATGGATGCAGGCAATTACATTGCCAAATCAGATGGCGCCTACCAAAGCAATTGGACAAGCCTTCAGATGCTTGATAATGGCGTAGGTGCAGATTCTACGGCGAATAACGGTGTTTATACAGTTGCTATTCCGGCAAGTGTGCAGCAGCACAGAAGGCTCGTAAGGTATCGCGTGAAGGTGACAACGACAAATGGTTTTAGTAAAATATACCCTGACCAAAATCATGCAGAAAGCAATTATGCGTATTATGTATACGATGGTCATGCCAATTTTAATGGATATAATTTTAGTAATGTAAATCCTATGCAGGATATCAGTATTGTTACCAAAAGGTCGATAGCTGATAAGTATATAGGTAATGGTACAAATAATGTAGGACAGTACAACGGGTTTGATTATCTTGGAGAAGGAACAATTGTATACAACGGAAAGGTATATGACCATGTACGCTTCCGTCCGAGGGGTAAAACCCGTGCACCAAGAGTCAAGCCAGGTGTCAAATTTGATATGAACTCGGAGCGCAAAATCCAATTATTGGATGATTGTGGAGAAGCATATGATGTGCCGCGCGGCAAGCTACAACTTTCGGGTACATGGGTAAATGATGCGGCTTCGCATGGTCTGGTAGAGAGTTTGGTCTACAAAATACTCGAACTCACCGGAGGCATGTATAAATATAATGATTACACTTCACTTCGAATCGTAGATAGGTCTACTGAAACAGGCAATAACGGCGATTTCTGGGGGCTTTACCTTGTACAAGAAGATTATAATGGTGATTTGCTCGAAGAACACGGATTGCCGGATGGCAATCATTGGGCAACCTACGATCCTCCTTCCGGTGGCGCAGCTGCCAGGTTTCTTTACGTAGATTCTTACGGAGACTTTCCGGGTGCGCAAAGTCAGAACGAGTGGATAAACGGTGCAAGGGGAGTCGTGCAAACACCATTTGCAAGTACGATAAACAGACCCATGTTTTACGGAGATTGGATAGCCAACGAATTTTGGGCAAACGGTGAATCTAACTATTACGGAAAACACAGTTACAGAGAATATTACAACTCAAAAACAGGCTTGTGGCATGGCTTCTGCAAAGATTATGACGGGGCTTTTGGTAGTGGAAACAACGTCGTTGCTGTGAGTACTACTGCAACTGCTAATGCCAATGCTACTATTACCCAGCCGCTCAATATACCCAACTCCTTACGAAGAGAATATGAAGGCGAACTGCGATCTGCCTACGATTTATTACTAAATCAAGAGCAAAGAAATTTTCTGGTAGATTCAGAATTAAAGAAAATATATAATCCAGGTGCTTCCTATGATTGGACAACACTCGACCACAGCCGTTGGAACACTTATCAAGCTTATCCTGAAGGCAATGTAGATGCACATTTTCAATTTTATAAAACATGGTTTCAAAACCGTGCAGCTTACCTATTGAATAATAGTGCGCATGGCATTGCAGACAATAATATTCCCTATATGCCGACTATTTCGCTGACGGGAAGTACTGACTTGGACAATTTGACCTTTAGCAATTCATCATTTGCAGACCCTAATGGCAACAGCACATTTGCGGCACTCGAATGGCGTGTAGGAGAGTGGAGCGACCCTTCCAACCCAATTTATATTGATAATTGCGAAGCCAAATACGAAATCGAAACCAAGTGGGAAAGCGGTGAAATTACTTCATTTAATACCTCATACACTTTTCCTGCCGACGCCCAATTGAAAATTGGCAGAACCTATAAATTCAGAGTCCGCTACAAAGACAATACGGGCAGATGGAGTCACTGGAGCAGTCCGGTAAAACTTATTACTACGCCTGCAACAAATACCGATTACGACCTCGTTATCAACGAAATCATGTACAACGACGGTGGCGATTGTTGCGGTGGCGAATATGTCGAAATTCATAACGCAGGAAGCAGCACGATAAATCTAAATAACTTTAAATTCACCGAAGGGATAGATTACGACTTTCCAAAAGGATCAGGTATAGCAGCCAACGGCTACGTTGTATTGGCAAAAGATAGTACGCTTTTTACCCAAAAATATGGATTTTCGCCTTTCGGAGACTATAAAAAAACACTCTCTGACGGTGGCGAAGATATTGTACTCGAAGGTCCGTATAGAGTGATTGTCGATACCGTAAGATACAGAGACAATAATGGATGGGACGAAAACCCTGACGGCAACGGCACTTCTCTCGAACTCCTTGACCCGACTTCTGATAATACCAATTTTGTCAATTGGTTTCGCTCCGATGTGCTTTGCGGTACACCCGGTGTAGCCAATACGCGTATATGTACTGGTACAGCCCCAAATATCGTCATCAATGAAATCAATTATAATTCCGATAATGGCGATACAGACCCCGGCGATTGGGTAGAACTTTATAATCCCGGCGCAGCAGCAGTCGATCTATCCGGATGGGAATTTTATAACAACGATACAATATATACTATTCCGGCAGGAACAACCATTGGACCGGATGATTACTTGGTGCTGGCAGAAGAAATGAGCATGTTTGGCTCTATTTTTCCGCACCTCACAACGCCCGACCGATATATTGGTGGTTTCTCATTTGGATTGAGCGGTAAAGGAGAGCGCATCTCATTATTCGATACGAATAAATGCCTCGCCGATTATGTCGATTACGATGATGAAACGCCCTGGATAACAGAACCGGACGGCAACGGACCAACACTATCTCTTGTCACACCAAATTCCGATAATACTCTGCCGCAATCATGGGAGTCATCAAGTGAAATCAATTCTGCATTTGGTACACCGGGACGTGCAAACGAGCCTTGCCGCGAAAGCAATATCATCATGCCTGAATACATATGTACAGGCGTACCAACTACTTTCACGATAGATAACTACTATCCCGATGCAACTTACAATTGGTTTTTCTTAGGAGGTTCACCCATCTCGGCTTCCAATACAGATTCTGTAGAAGTGACATTTGCAACAGCCGGAACGAAAACAGTCCGATTGATTATGCAAGTAGATGAGTGTCGAAAAGTACTAAACTACGAGGTAGATGTCGATTGTATCTTATCGAATACATACGACACCCCCGAAGATATTGTGATTAATGACAATATAACAGCCGCAGGAAACGGAACGACTACTACACTCGTATCCAATGTTTCCAACGGTACACTAAACTTGAATCCTGATGGCAGCTTTGATTATGAACCGGATGCAGATTTTAATGGTACAGACCAATTTATCTATGAAATGTGTAGTGGAGAGATTGTTTTGGATACGACAATAAATACGACAATAAAAAGCTATTCAGGGCAAGTCATTTCAGGCTCTGACGATGTAGAGGAAGATTCGACAAATGGTACAATTAGTGCAGGAAGCGGAGACCTTGACTTACTAACAGATAGTCCCCAAATCTTTGCCGCAATAGGTATTCGCATTCCAAATATCAGCGTGCCTTCAGATGTAGTAATTATGAGTGCTTATTTACAATTTACAGCTGACGAAGGACAATCGGTAGAAACCAACCTCAGTATCAACGCAGAAAAAATAGGCAATGCACCAAGCCTTGACAATACACCATATAGCATCAGCTCAAAACTACGTACAAACGCTAATGTAGCATGGAATGTTGAAGAATGGACTACTGGAAACACTTACAACAGTGCAGACATTAGCACCGTCATTCAAGAGTTGATTGATGGAGGCGATTGGGCAGACGGTAACGCAATGACCTTCATATTGGAAGGAACAGGAACGCGAACTGCCGAAAGCTATGATGGAAATCCAACACAGGCACCAAAATTAGTTATTAATTACGAACAAATAGATACCATCGTTACGGTTATATCTGATAACACACTTTGTACAACATCTATCATTGATATCAATGTAACACCCATCAATGATAACCCGATTGCAATAGACGATGCACAAACAACAAGCGAAGATAACGCGATTGACGGTGACGTATTGTCAAATGACAGTGACGTAGAGAATAATGCGCTTAATATCAATACTACGCCCGTGGTAGCTCCTGCAAATGGTAGTTTAACACTCAATACCGACGGAACATACACCTACACGCCAGATGTCAATTTCAATGGCATAGATACTTTTGAATATGAAGTTTGTGATGATGGAACACCATCTGTCGCCTGTGATACTGCGAGCGTAACGATTACCATTGATGCGGTCAATGATGCGCCTATTGCCTTCATTGATATTTTTAGTATTAATGAAGACGATTTATTATCAAATAATATATTGACGAATGACACTGATATAGAAAACGGTAATCTGACCGTAACTGCACCACCACTCACTTCTCCTGCATCTGGTACATTGACACTATATGCCAATGGTACATTTGACTATGTACCAAATGCCAACTTTTACGGTTTCGATACTTTTGAATACGAAGTCTGTGACGATGGTATGCCTGTTCAATGTGCTACTGCGACAGTCAATATCAATATTATAGCCGTCAATGATGCGCCCCTTGCAGTAAATGACATAACAACTACGCCCGAAGAAACCACCAAATCGGACAATGCACTCACCAATGACATCAACGTAGATGGCGACAGTTTGACTGCAAATACTACTCTGATCACGCAACCTACTAATGGAGACGTATTTATACTTGCAAATGGTTTGTACTCCTACAACCCAAATCCTGATTTTGTAGGTACAGATACCTTCGAATACGAAGTGTGTGACGATGGCAACCCCATTTTGTGCGACACTGCAACAGTTAGTATTACCGTAGAAAATGTCAACGATGCACCACTCGCTACCGCTGATACCTTTTACATAACAGCCAATACAATCCTCGAAACGAACCTACTAACCAATGATACAGATTTGGAAAACGACAGCCTCACAATGGAGACTACACCGGCATCAGACCCCATAAGTGGTACACTCAATATGCAAACCAATGGCGATATTGACTACATGCCAGCCCCAGGCTACACAGGTACGATTACCTTCTCCTACGAAGTCTGTGATGATGGTACACCAGCCGAATGTACCATAGCCGAAGTCACCGTAATCGTCGAACTGGATTGCATCGACGTACAATTATTTGCATGGATGGAAGGCGCGTATGACCCCGCTACATTTGAAATGCGAAATACCCTCAACAACACACGCGGTCTATTGCCCGGACAAACGCCGGTAAGTGGACTCGCTACACCGACACCAGCAGGGCAGCCTTACAGCAGAACCCCTTGGAATTACACCGGAACAGAAGGCGCAACATGGACAGATGCCGACTACATTCCAAGCATAGTCGATTGGGTATTGCTTTCTTTCAGAACAGAAACAGAGAAAAATACCGAAGTCGCACAAACCGCCGCAATCATCAATCAAGATGGTAGCATTGCTTTGGTAGACAGGTGCGGTTTTGATGCCATACAAGGCGTAGATTCGGTATACATCGTCCTCGAACACCGCAACCACATGGGCATCATGACACCCGAAAAAATCGAAATTGTCAACGGAACACTGACCTACGATTTCCGTACATCAAATAGTTTCCGCAACTCCACAAGCTTCGGACAAAAACAACTCCCCACAGGCGAATGGGCAATGTACGCAGGCGACGTAGACCAGTCTGATTTCCCAAGTTACGACATCATCGGTACCGACAAATCTATATGGGTCGATGAAAATGGTATATTTGACAACTACTTAGGAACAGATTTCAACTTAGACGGCGACGTCAACGGACAAGACAAAGCCCTTTGGTTTGACAATAACGGTATCTCTTCCAGAGTACCTAAATAAACCCAATATAGCACGATTCTTTATATCATGTGCTACATTGGATTCGAAAACAAAGGGTTTAGCAGATACTGCTAAACCCTTTATTGTTTCACGTAGCACGGTGCTTCCAGCCCGTATATTGCATTTATTTTCTTTCACTTATGGTTCTTTGACAAATCCAGTGATGAGAATAGACTTTATTTAGGAATATTTTGTATGCATGGAATTTTGTATTTCTTCGATAATCGAGCCTCATTTTGAGCTGCATACCCTACGGTACGGAGCGAAAAATAGGAGAAGAGTATCGGAAAAAGACAAGGTTAGCTGCATACAAAATATTTCTAAATAAGGTCTAAGTGAAAGAAATTAAATAAGATGTCCCATAATGCGAAGTATTTTTTTCGTCTAAGAATTTTTTGAAAAGCGCACATAGCCTTAGCTACGTAAGGATTTCAAAGGGTTCTTAGACGGGAAAAAGACGAGTATAATGGCACATGTTATTTATTTTCTTTCACTAATATTAGAAATGAAAAAACAATAAACATTACATCTTGACTTGTTCTTGTTATTTTTTCTTTATACTTATCCCAAAAGCATTCGGGACGCGTCAAATTTGGCGTGTGTAAAGAAAAAAGAACAAGTCGAGAATGTACATTTATTTAATTTCTTTCACTTATGGCGTGCCCCCCTCCTTATCAGTCGGGGGTCGGGCTATCCGGCACTCTCTTCATTCCGCTATCGCTACATTTCGTTCAAACAACACCTCCTATCCCTCACGCAAAACGAGCAATCACGCGATTTGCCAAAGAACCAGTTTTCTAAAACCTCACTACATTATCAAATGCCACCCCGATGGAGCTTTCAAAAATTTATATGAAAAATATTTATCCAAACGAAAATAAAAAAATACATTTACGGTTAGCCGTTAGCCGTCTACCGTCCACCATTTTTGTGTCTATTTTAGCCCTTTGTATTTCCATTCAAATGCAAGCCCAAGCATCATGGACGATTTATAATACTTCCAATTCCGGCTTACCCTACGATAATATATACTGCACGCTTCCCGACGGACAAGGCAATCTTTGGGTCGGTACAGACTATGGACTCGGCTACTTTGACGGGCAAAACTGGACGACCTACCGCACAGACAATTCCGACTTGCCGCACAACTCTGTGCGTTCATTACTCTTGGATGAAAACGATGATTTGTGGGTCGGGACATTCATAGGCGGCTTGGCAAAATACGATGGTATTGATTGGACGGTGTACAATATTACCAATTCAGGATTAGAAGATAACTTCATTCGCTCAATGGTGATAGATAAAAATGCAACCCTTTGGGTTGGCACATCCGGTGGTCTGCACCGCCTTGATGGCACAGTATGGCAGGTGTACAATATAGATAATTCCAACCTCATGTCCAATAATATCCCAACACTTGCCGTCGATGAAAATAATGCCCTATGGATAGGCACTATTAACGGCGGTATCGCTCGCCTCCAAGACACAACAATGACGGTCTACACGGCTAACAACACGCTTTTGACCGACAATACAATTCTCGATATTTACATTGATGAACAACAAAATAAATTGCTCGCCTGCCCTGCGGGGGGCTTGAATATCCTCAACCCCAATGCCAATGCCACCGCTTTTCTAACCCTCAATTCATCCATTTGCGACAATAGCATCAGCGCAATCGCCGAACTCAATGGTATCATTTTCTTGGGAACAGCTCCGGCAGGCATCTGTACATTTGGAGAATGGACGAGCTACAATATCGATAACTCTCCCTTGACCAACAATACCATCCGCAGCCTCACCCCGGAAGGCGATAGCATACTCTGGGTAGCACCCGATTTTGGCGGGCTCATTCGCTTTAAACCCGATTTCCCTACGGTGAATCAAGCTGTTGCCGAGTTGCCTGACATTCGTGTTTATCCCAATCCGGCAGTTGATTTTATTCACATTAATACGTCTGTACATGCTCATGTGCGTATGTACGATGTTTTGGGAAATATGTGGTACGAAAATGAAAAAATACTGGATTCGGAAGCGATTCCCGTACAGGATTTATCAACAGGTATTTACTTTTTAGAATTATTTTTTGATGGAAGAAAGATCATTAAAAGAGTATTGGTGAATTGACGTTAGTGAAAGAAATTAAATAAGATGTCCCATAGTTCGATTTGTAATTTTGAATTTGGCGAACATATTGTATAATGGAACAATTTATTTAATTTCTTTCACTTAGGTTTTGAATAAATCTTTATTTGGAAAAGTAGCAAAGTCGAACTTAGAGATGAAAAAATAATAAATATTACATCTTGACTTGTTCTTTTTCTTTTATACTTTACCAAATTCTCCTTGAATAACCCGTTCTTCGTGTCAAATTTGGCTCATTTAAAGAAAAAATAACGGCGTGAAGATGTAGCGTTTATTATCTTTTCATCTCTAATTGAAAATCAGCTACTAAAATTCTTAGCTTTCTAAATTTCATCTAAAGTCTAATATGATACATTCAAACAGATTAAAGTTCCCATAATGTTTTACACACTCTATTAATTTGAGTGTGTCACAAATCAGTGGTCAGTTCAAAAAATAAAAAAAAACCAAAAGTCAACCGTCTTTCTGAATTTATTTCAGAAAGACGTTTTGATTTGGAGTTTTGGATTTTCGTTACCACCGATTTGTGACACATTCTATTAATTTGAGCGTGTCACAAATCGGTGGCATTAAAGGTACGTTATCCCGTATAGCTATCGGGAGACCCCGTTTGTAGCAAAGTCTAAAGAACAACCGATTAAGGTACGTAGTACCGACACCGTTAGCGCGTACAAACGGCATTGGTACTAACGCACCTTGATTAGCTTTGGGTTTGCTTTTTCTACAAACGGGGGCGATGCTAACGTATCTTATCGGTATCGCAACGACTACCGATTTGTGACACACTCTATTAATTTAACTTTGGGAGAGCATAAATTGGAATAAAAAATTCATTATCAACACTTTATAATGTTTTGTTTTTCATTTTAAAGAATTATTATATTGTTTATAATGGTTCTTTGACAAATCCTGTAATTATTCGTTTTTCTGCCTCGCGATTGTTCGTCCCTTGCGTAAGGGATAGTAGGTGTTGTTTGAACGTAAGGGAAGACGAAAAAATAATCTACCTGTCTGAATTGTTCTTTTTCTTATGTGTTTCACTAAATCTTCCTTAGTGAAAGAAAATAAATAAGATGTCCCATAGTGCGAAGTATTTTTTTCGTCTAAGGATTTTTTGAAAGCCGCACATAGCCTTAGCTACAGCCTGTCCCGAACCCCGATTCGGGATAAGGATTTCAAAGGATTCTTAGACGGAAAAAAGACGAGTATAATGGCGCATGTTATTTATTTTCTTTCACTAATTCTCCAATTTTAAAAATTTCTTTTGATTTTTATATGAAAAAGAAGCATCCACATCTACAAACCCATGTTTGATTAAATGAGCGTTGAGAAAGGTTTTATTTTTTAAATATAAATAACAATAACGTTGGTTTTGCTCATCAAATTCGCGCTCATCAAAACGTAAATATACTTTTTGTTTGTCGGTTTTTAATCGGAGAAATTCGAGGGCTTCCGTTTGTTTCTCTTCATTCGTTTTAATACCGATTAATCGAATAATCGAATCGTCATTTAGGCGAATTAATTCAGGTGTGATAATTTCTTTTACGGAAAAGTAGGTTTCTCGCGCCTTGCTGTCCTTGTCAATTTTTGACCCGAATTGACGAGATTTCATATCAATTTTGGCATTCAAAATATGTGGGTCACTGAAAATATAAGGCAGCGTTTTTATTTTCTCACTAAAATCAATATCCAATTTTCCTTGCTCTACAAACTCGCTGGTAATTTCCTGTGAATCAGATTCTTCTACGTTTACTTTTTTCTTAATAAAAGGAATAAATTCGGGGTTAATTTCGTAACCGACGGAGTTTCTACCGAGCTTTTGGGCGGCAGTGGCGGTCGTTCCGCTTCCCATAAAGGGGTCGAGAACAGTATCGCCCGTATAGGCAAACATTTTTATCAACCTATGTGGCAATTCTTCGGGAAACATAGCGATATGTCCATCTTGTTTCGCACCGCGAAAACTCCAATGCCCGGCGAAATATTCGCGCCATTCTTCCTTCGTCATTCTCGAAGTTTCCTTTTGTTCGGGCGTGGGTTTGATGGGTTTACCAAGTTTTTTAAATAATAAAATAAATTCGTAGTCAATCGACAAAATACCATTGCGCGGCGTCGGAAAACTCCCCATTATACTCGCACCGCCTGTGGTGTTGGTCGTTGTTTTTTTCTGCCATATAATCGCGCCCATATAATCGAAACCCATACTCTCACAAAACTTAATAATCTCCGTCCGAATCGGAATCACTTTATAGCGTCCGTAGTAGGCAGCGCGGGCAAATTGGTCGCCGATATTGATGCATAAGCGACAGCCATTGGCGAGTACGCGATGGCACTCACTCCATACGAGGTTGAGGTGATTGATATAATTTTCATAACTATCGTTGAAGCCGATTTGGTCGGGCGTACCATAGTCTTTCAATTGCCAATACGGTGGCGAAGTGATGACGAGATGCGCCGATTTATCCGCCAATTCTTGCATGTGCCGGCTGTCTCCTCTGATGATTTTGTGATGTGTCACAGGTAAGTTTAAGTTGAAGTTTAAGACTAAGTTTAAAGACTAAAGTATAAGATTTGCCTTCGGCAAATACTCAATTTAAACTTCAGCTTAAACTTAAACTTAAACTTATTTGAGTTTCGCTTTCAGCATAATGGGCTGATGGTCAGAAAATTGAAAATCTTGGTCAACTCCCTGTACTTCAACAACTTCTACATTGGGCGAAAGTAAATAGAAATCAATCAGGGTGGTAAATGTTTCGCCTTTTTTATAGCTATCTGTCAGCTTTCTATTCGTAGCAACATTGGTGTCATATGCCCAAGTCCAGCCGCGTGGCAGGTAGTCTTCTTTGATATTGACTTGGGTGTAGCCCTCCCCTGCTTCTATGGATTTGAACATATCAAACTTCACACCGGGCGGGCATTGATTCCAATCGCCACCAATGATGACATAATTATTTTTATTATACTCTGATTCAATATATTTTTTGAGATATTCCATTTGTTGCGCCTTCATCGTGCCATCGTCGTAAGCAGAATTATGCGTATTAATGACAACCAATTCTTGTCCCGAAGCCGTTGGGTAACGATGTACCGCAAAGCACCTATCGAGATGAAAAATACGGTCGGGCCAGCCATAACTGCCCGGAAATTGGTAGCGTGTCGCTTTGGTGGGCTGATAGCGAGAGTACGTGCCAAGTCCGCTATCCATTTTGCCCATGACACGCCAAAATTCGAGGACAGGCAGCGGCACTCGCGCCGATTTGTAATTCACGGCGAAGGTAGAAGCGTAATTTGGCAATTGCTCGGCATATTTCGCGTGGGTATTGGTGTGATAGCTGCGTTTGGACTTTCTATCGACTTCCTGAAAGAGATAAAAATCAGCTTTATTTTTTTGAATAAAATTCAACGCACCTGCGAGGTTTTTTTCAACATTTTTGCGCGGAGCGCGAATCATTTTCCCCTTGGAGGTCAAAAATCCGCCCGAATCATAAAAGAAATTGGACTCTGCACCCAAGCCACTATAACCAACATTCCAGTTGGCAAAAGTCAGTACAGAATCGGTGATAATTTTCTCATCAGACGAGCTATCTAATTGTAATTCAATGACTTCATCGGGTTTAAAGTCGGTCAGTGTACCATATATCAAGGCAATGATAACGTAGAGCAGAAAGAGCAAAAGGGCAATTCCCAAATATTTCAAGACAAGCATAGTAGGTTTCATAAGCGTGAGTAGTGAGTGTAAGAGAGTTGAGAGTTGAGAATATAAGAGTATAAAGTATGAGAGTGTAAGAGTGTAGAGAACCTTACTCTCTAACTCTACATTCTTTAACTCTCAACTCTCTAACTTTTTTCAAATAAACTTAACTGTTGTTTTGGCAAATGGGCTGAGGGCAGTGCCGGCTACTTTGGCTTCGGCTTCGATGCGGTATTCTGATTTCGCGCCGCGTGCAGTTTTGGCGATTTTTGCCAAGCTGCCTCTGATGCCGCCCCGGTCTGCCATAGCATCTATATTCGATTGTACTTTTTTGTAGGGCAATTCAAATTCTACAATGACATCTTCTTCAGGATATATCATAAAAGCATCATATATAATTATCTCGCCCAACAAAAATTCTTGCGTGCGTTTTTCCTTACGCCGCCCTTGGGTATATCTTTCAACGAGTTTGACGGTAATCGTAGAAATACGCTGTGTGTTCATAGTCGAAAATTCGATTTCTCCTTCTATTAGAGCTGCGCTTTTACTGATTTCTTCGGGAATGATGACCTGCATCTTGACACCTTCTATACCAAAAAATTGCTTAATTTTTCCGAACATAAGTATTAATGATTAATGGTTAATGGTTAATGGTTAATTCGTGTGTACCATCCGAAAATTGATGTACAGAAAAATTGGATTCAGGGTCGGTTTTTCTATTCAACGTAAGGCAATTTCATCCCCATTTTTAGATAAGTCATTGATTTCCAATACAAAATCCTCAATAAACGGAGCTACCGATTTGATGACTTTTAAAATTCGTCGGTAAATAATCGGATGTTTTTGTTTTAATAAGTATAAAACTGCGGGGAGATTTCTGCCGTCTGATTTTAATTGTTTATTATCTTCCATATCACACGCTCGTCTTAGTCGGGATTCTGAAGATGTATCGTGGAAATGGTAAATTTGAATGCTTGATATATATACTCTTAGATATGCATTTCTCACATTTCTCAAATGTTCTTGTGATGATTTGTCTAAAATTTCACTTTCCTCCGAGTTATAACAATTAATATAATTACGAGTGTCATCATTAATCAAAACATTATATCCCGATGCTTCAAGTTTGATGAATAAACCACCTGATTTTGTAGGAGTTAATTCGAATCTATACCCATTATTATTACGATTATCTCTTGAAAAAATCAATTTACCGCTAAGCGTTTCCGTATGTTTTCTACCAAAATATAATAAATCATCTGCCTTACCTTCCTCCAATACAAATCTTTGCAATTGCTGATTAGAAATAGCCTTCAAAAGTTTGAAAAAAGAAATTAAATTACTCTTACCTGCACCATTTGCACCAATGAGAACATTGATAGGATGCAGTTCTATTTCCATATTTTGAATAGACTTATACCCTTTTGTTTGTAAGTATTCTATCATATTAATTCAAAGATAGTAACAAAAAACACAAATGAAAAATCATAGAGGATTTACTAGTTGGGAAACGTAGCGTAACGCCTCCGGCTTGCGTCCGCATACTACACGTAACGTAGAGAAAATTCATGAATTTTCTCTACGTTACGAAAACGCAAGCGAGACGCATTGCGCTACGGACGATTTGCAAAATCGTTTTACGTTCCGGCAAATAAAAAGGGCTGCAAAGTGCAGCCCTTGATTTTAATTGCTTTTTGGTTTAGGCTTTGGTGGCGCAGGTGGGTTATTACCGCGTCCTTTACCTGATTTGTTGCCCGTTCCACTTGGAGCGTTAGGCGGTTTTGGTCGTTTTGACATAGTATTTAATTTTTACATAAAATAATTTCATAATAAAAAAGCATCACCTTTATAAAATTTATCATAAAGGCGATACTTTTCACAAGCCACTAATTTGACTTCTTCTTATTCGGATTTAAATCAGCACCTCTTTTGCCGTGCTTTTTATCCCAAATAATGTTTGTACCTTTTGTGCCTGTGTTCGCATTATGAGCATCTGCCTTCGGATTAGGTTTACCTTTTCTTTTTGACATGATAAATTATTTTATAAAATGAACTCTACTCTATTATGGATTTTCGAGTATAACTCCATGTCGTTGCAACTGACAAGTGCAAAAGTGCATAAGAAAAGTAAACCGCACAACAGCCTGTACCTGAAAGGAAGGAATACAGGGATGAAAAGTCTAAATTTGGAGTTAAAAAGTCAAATTCATAATTCGTCTAACATATGTCGTAGAGAATCAACTTTGAGTTTTGGAATTTTTATACGTTTATCGTCTTCCATTACAACGAAATGTTCATATTGATATTTGTTTTTGTATATAGAACTTTCTTGAATAAGTTGCTCAATATAATGGCAATTGATGATTGCAGTATTTACACGGAAGAAATATTCATCTTCATATTCTGTAAGTTTACTAAAAACATCTTTGAGAGCAATATCGCGTTTAAGGTATATTTTTCGTTCATCAATTTTTGTTAATTCTGAGGGTGAACCGGATAACACATACATTATTTGAGAAGGACGAAGGCGAGCTATTCCACCTTTCACATCTAACTTAATTTTTTTCGTTTTTTCTCTCGGCGATGATTCTTCAATTGCCTGAATACCAAACCCTTCATCTCCTTCATCCACAAAATCTTCTTCCTCAAAAATAAAACGATCATCATCTTCTTCTTCTTCTAAATTTTCGACTTCATCTTGCTCAATTTTTTCAGCAATAACTATCTCCTCATTAAAGGCAGCTACAAATTCTTGCTTTGCTTCCTCATCCGTCCAAATCCAAGCAAAACAACCCACGACTGCCAATACAATCGCAAGGCTGATATTTCGTAAAATATTAAAAAGTGTTTTAAAGAAAGTCCACATTTTGAGTATAATTTAATGGTGAAAAACGTTGCGAAAATACAAATAATATGAATTATACACGTATGTTTTTTCAGAAAGGTAACGAATCCGTTACCTTTAAAAATTTCTCGCTTGTGCATGTAGTACGCAAACGCAAGCCGGAGGCATTACGCTACGTTATTCCACTTGCCCAAGCGTCTCCAAATACAAGCCTCGCACCTCTTTAATATGCTCCTTGATGGTCTCCACTTTCCATTTGGAAGTGTCTACCGCTTCCAGCACAACTACCTCAATATGAGTCGCTTGCATCAGTCCGCTACCTCTCGGCATGGCATCGTGAGCATTTTTGATGACGATAGGAACGATAGGCACACCTGCTTGCATGGC
>Ga0209187_1002408_pt1 | contig 17881 bp, 15 predicted proteins | sample BantaG_FD_187430 | JGI IMG/M metagenome (GOLD analysis project Ga0209187, IMG submission 187430) | Marine algal microbial communities from Bantry Bay, Ireland - BantryBay_4 metaG (SPAdes) (version 2) | ecosystem: Host-associated > Algae > Red algae > Unclassified | place: Bantry Bay, Ireland... | reverse complement strand
GATTTGGAGAAATTCTATAAGATTTTTGCTTTTATCCAATGAACGGGGTTGATAGAGGTGCCCTTCATCCTATTTCAGTTTGAAAATGCACAAAAATTTGCATGAATAATCTCAATTTTTTTCATCATTTTGGTAAGTATGTCCTTTTTATGAGGACCGTCTTCTCACGTCCTGAGAAGTTTCACATGTACTACAAAGAGACCATTCGTCAGATGAATGATATAGGGATTGGCTCATTGGTTATCATCTGTTTAATTGCAGTATTTATTGGTGCCGTAACTGCAGTACAGTTTTCTTATCAATTATCAGGCGGCCTTGTCCCACGCTACTATATAGGATACGTAGTACGCGATATCGTGATTATAGAATTAGCCCCAACTTTCACCTGCTTAGTATTGGCTGGTAAAGTGGGCTCTAATATGGCTGCTGAGATCGGAGGTATGCGGCAGAAAGAGCATATTGACGCTATGGAAATCATGGGCGTCAACACCGCGACTTTTCTTATCTTACCAAAAGTGATTGCTGCCGTCACCGTAATACCTTTGTTAGTAGCAATAGCTGCTTTTGTCGGAAATGCCGGTGGCTATATCGCTACTGTTCCAACTGGTTTATTGACCAGTGAAGAGTACATTCAAGGGCTTCGTGCTTTTTTCATAGACTTTAACGTAGTGATGATGTTTGTCAAGGGTCTGGTATTTTCGTTTATCCTTACGACAGTATCATGTTACCAAGGCTATTTTGTAAAAGGCGGAAGTATAGAATTGGGTCAAGCTTCAACCGCTGCAGTGGTGTACAGTTCTATCTTGATTCTACTCTTTGATTATCTGATCGCTATAGTTCTGACGCAATGATTCGCATCAAAGACATAAAAAAATCTTTTGGAGATGTGGAGGTACTGAAAGGTATCACGCATGATTTTGAAGCTGGTAAAACCAATCTCATCATCGGTCGATCAGGTGCAGGAAAAACGGTGCTTTTAAAGCTATTGGTAGGTCTCTTTGCTCCCACTTCAGGTGAAATTTGGTATGACAAAACCAATTTTGTCGAACTCAATAGAAATCAAGTGCGAGAAATTAGAATGCAGGTCGGCATGCTTTTTCAAGGCTCCGCGCTCTTCGATAGTATGACTGTACAGGAAAATATCTCATTTCCACTGGATATGTTCTCCAAAATGACCACTAAGGAAAAGCTAGACCGGGTAAATTACTGCCTCGAAAGAGTCAGCCTAGAAGGCGCCAATGATAAATATCCATCTGAGGTATCGGGTGGTATGCAAAAACGGGTTGGTATTGCTAGATCCATAGTTTTAAAACCTAAATTTTTATTCTGTGATGAGCCAAATTCGGGCCTAGATCCAAAGACTTCTATCGTCATCGACGAACTCATTAAGAGTATCACCATAGAAAACAACATCACGACCGTTATCAATACCCATGATATGAATTCTGTAATGGAGATCGGTGATAATATTGCACTTCTTCACATGGGTGAATTGGCCTGGGTAGGCAACAAAGATGACGTTCTAGAAACTGATAATCAGTTGCTCAAAGATTTCATCTTCGCTTCACCTTTCCTACAAAAGCTGGCGAAAGCAGCGGGGGGGAAGTAATTATGGATTATGAATTATGAATGCTGCGCTGTGGTGGACCTCCGTAGTTTTGGACAGACTTTCTGCTAACTTTTAATTTTTAACCTTTAACTTTTAATTATTTTCGGGCGCCTCCCGAACCCACGCCAATAGCTCTACATTCGGGACCGGGCTTCTACGTACTCCGCGTTCGCTCCGGTGCCAGCCAACGCACTAGGCTTGGTCGCGCACTGCTCGCTATCGCTCACCTACTCCATATCCCTTGCGCGGTAGACAGTTTGGAGTTTCGAGGTTCGAGGTTCGAGTCTCGAGTCTCGAGTCTCGAGTCTCGCAAAGGGCAATCCAACTACAGCTTTTTCCGAATAAACAATTACACGATTAAACGAATAAACGATTAAACAACCTTATCAAAATTTAGAAAAACAATTACACTTCTGATCAACAGGCACCAACCTGAGCAAAACAGCCTTTTCCTTTAAAGACCTAGGTAGTTTTGCCACAAAAGCTTCTCCCCGTTCCTTTTTCTTAAAGGCTACTGGAAGGTAGTAATCATAACCATCATGATCTTTACTCTTAGCAGAAAATAAGTAATAGAAAACGTCTAGATTTTGCTTCAAAGCACGATGATCCAATTGTAACACTCTGATCACATATTGTTTGTAATAAGACGGAGGAATCCTGAGTAGAGGAAGGCTTGGATTAGCTAATTTCTCTACAAGATGATGGGTAGGTAGGCTGGGTAATTGAGAATATACTTTTGGCTGAGATACAGAAAGTACTATTTTGCTTGGAGCGGTACTCTGAGCGGAGACGTCCATAAACATTAAAAAAAGGAGGAAAGACAGTACATAAGTAATTAGTTTCATAATGATAATCGGCTCAATTCGTATAATACAATTGCACCAAGATACCAATTAACTACTTTATTAGATATGGTATGAATTAACTTGTTGATAGTGGATATAAAATCAGTCACAAGACTGCATGTACGCCTCTTTTAAACCTCCTTTTTCTTTTACGAAAGTGTAGCCTCTAGCTTACTATTGATAGCGCGCTGCGTTGTTTTCAATGGCTTTTCAGTATATACAGGTGCACTTTCAATTTTATTGGCGTCTAATGGATTATTACCTAAATCGACTAATTTCAAATCTTCGTCTTCTGGTTTGTAAGCAAAGACAACTGAAACAAGGGTAACTAATGATGAAATGATAATGTAAATTAAAAAGTGTTCCATATTAATGTGTGCGGTTTAGGTATAGCGTATAGTGTAATAGTGTTGGTGAGGATGTATAATTTTTCTTACCAGACAAATATGGGTGATATTCGAGTTAGTGTAAAGGGAACAAAAAATTTAATGTGACTAGACTAGGGCGAGGGCAAAAATAATTAGGAATTTGTGACTTTAATTAAACTACTAAGAAGCGGTTCAAGTCAAGAAAGGAAAGGTCGGATATTCCTATAATATGGTGAACTCCTACATTAGACTGAGGTAAAAGGAGGCTTATTTTTTACAATAAATCCAATAATTGTGACAGCGACAAAATTTAATTTATGTAAATAATCTTAAGGACCTCTATTAACCTCTGAAAGATTGTAAATTTAATTTAGCGCTTGAAATACAAGGCGAGACGATTGAGTTTAGCCGTAGCTAAACGAATGAGAAACAACGAAGTAGTTCAAGATGATAAATGGAATAAAAATATTCTTTATTTTGATTACATCTTGAACGAGGTTGATAGAGGTGCCCTTAATACAACACAATAAGGGAGATCAATGGCGACGATACAAACTGCTATTTAACATTAATCACACCTACGCTAGATGAAAGCTTCAATTTTTGCTTTTGGGGGCCTACAACTTCAATCTTGATGGGCTTTTCAGAAATTTTTATTGTACAAGCACTCCCTTTATCCGCCAGTGCTTTGAAGCATAGATCAAATACCTTGGTTTGATCCGCTACGCTGATTCCTTTTACATTCATATCATACCACAGAAAGTTGATATCACCATCTGAAGCCTTAGTGGCTCCGAAATTAGCGTCACTTAGATGAGGCAAGCCATAGTTTTTAGTACTTACATATGCCAGTTGCTCCGGATCAAAGTTAATGCTGTGCTGATAGGCCATGATATTATCAAAGTCGGAAGCCAGAAATGAAACACAAACTTCTTCTCCTTTTTGAGCATCTACACTACTGATACTGATTTGTATACCCGCTTGATTAGATAAGGCTGGCTTTACCATTTTCTGAACTTGCTTTACTTCGGGTGCATTAGCCACAGCTGAGGCCTGGTTAGCCTTTTCACCGCAGCTATTGAATAATAAGACTATAAAAACACTTAAAATGAAAATATACTTTTGCATGGATCAAATAATTGTACTTTTTAAATTAATGGGAGTTTTTGATAAAATAATTCATAATCAAAGCCAGCGTAATAGTTCAATGCAAGGAGCCTGATTGAATTCAATCAGGCTCCTTAAAGAAATTGTGCCCAGAACAGGAGTCGAACCTGCACACCCTTGCGAGCACCAGCCCCTCAAGCTGGCGTGTCTACCAATTCCACCACCTGGGCATCAGATTTATTTATGCATCATCTTCCTCATCTTCGCCCAAAATCTCTTTGGTATTCTCAAACAAGTCATTTGATTTATCTGCAACATCGTCTGCAGCATCCTCTAATTTGTCCCCATCAAAAGCGCTGTATTCTCCATCTGCATATTTAGACATTTTATCGAAGAAATCATCTTTTCCTTCCAACAAACTTCCTTTTGTATTCTCATATCCTATCTTATCACTAAATTCTGTAGGCTTATTGATTTTTTCACCCATTTCCTTTACCGTATCTGAAAGACTCTTCATCTCCTCTTCTCCACTTGCTACTTTATTGGCTCTATCTACTAGACCTTCCGCCTTATCTTTTAGATCACCGCTCATCTCTTTGGCCTTATCCATAATTTTATCTCCAATATTACTTGCATCATCACCAACTCCCTCCGTCATTTCTTTACCCTTTTCATAAAGTTCGTCTCCTTTCTCCAACACTTTAGAACCTAGGTTTTCAGCGACACCAGCAGTTTTACCTGCTAATATTGCCCCTGCTGCTAATACACCGCCTCCTATTTTCTCCAATACGTTCTTGCCACCCTCTACGCCTGAGTTTGCAGCATCACTTGCATCGTCTAAAAGATCAGCACCACTATCTTTAACATCATCCGCAGTATTTGATAAGTTCTTTAGTGCATCCTCTGTACTATCGGCTATGTCTCCAGCGCCTTCTTTTGCACCATCAACCGCATTATCTACTTTATCTTTTAATGTATCTGCTGCAGCATCTGCCTTATTTTTCGCTGTATGGGCAGCCTCTTTCGCACCCTCTACAACATGATCAGCTTTGTCTTTTAGCGTATGTGCCGTAGCATCTGCTTTGTCTTTCGCTGTATGGGCAGCATCTTTCGCACCCTCTACAACATGATCAGCTTTGCCTTTAAGGGTATGCGCTGCAGCATCTGCTTTATCCTTCGCCATATGAACGGTGGCATCTACTTTATCCTTGGCTGTGTGTGCAGCATCTTTTGCACCCTCTACAGCATGATCAGCTTTGTCTTTTAGCGTATGCGCTGCAGCATCTGCTTTATCCTTTGTCGTGTGAACGGCGGCATCTACATTATCCTTGGCTGTGTGTGCAGCATCTTTTGCGCCACCTACCGCTTTATCTACCATCTCTGTTCCTTTCTCTTTTATATCTTCAGCCATATCTCCTGCTTTATCTACTAGGTTTCCAGCTGCATCTTTAGCAACATCAAATGCATCACTAGTTAACTCTTTCGCAGAACTCAAGGCATCCCCTGCCTTATCTTTTAGTTTGCCACCAATATTGGTAGCCATACCTTTGGCATCATCCAATAATTCTCCTCCTACTTCCTTTCCTTTCTCCATCCCCTTTTCTGCAGCATGTTTGCCTACGGACTTGCTTGCCCACAATAGATTTTTCATATCCTTAAAAAAGCCCATAATTATTATTTTTTTGTTCAAAAATAAGACGAATACACTTGAGTACAAGTAAGGTTAAAGATAAGACAAACCATTTGCTTATAACCAATACTGACTCTATTTTTCTACCAGTAAGCTACTAAATTGGATAGATGGAGTCTTATTCCCTATTATTCAGACCCTGTAAGCCTCTATTTTATCGATCGCAGCCTCTAGTCGCTGCTGGCCCTCTCCTTCTATTATACCATATGGTAAATTGAATTTTTGCAGCAAAGCTTCATATTGATGGAACAAAATATCTCGATCATTTTCATTTTCCCGCAAAGGATCAGGCACCCATTCAAGATCAGGCTTACATAGGAGATGAAAAGAATTATTTTGCATTTTCAGACGTGATTCTATCCGAGCATCCACTTTGCCATACTTATGCATAGACCATATATACAATACCTCTTGCCCAGTATCTAATATCAATAATTCTTTCGATAAAGCCTCAAAACTAGCTTGTATTTCTGACTGCCCTAGACTAATTTTCACGAGATCTGCATACGCATAAACTCCTTGACGTTCAGCAAGATATTGTCTTGCGTACTCTGGCACCCAAGCACAATTATAATGAGATGAAAGACCTTGGCAAAGCGTCGTCTTTCCACTTGACTCGGGTCCCGTAAGTATTATTTGATGCTGCATGAAGTCGCAAAAATATACAAAATGTAGCATGAATAATTATCTGTCCTGCAAATTTCAAGAACTGAATTAATATTAAACCTTTACATTTGAGGCATGTTATTCGCTGTATATAGTATATATTAACAGAGAGACCTTTATTAACAAATGCATGATATAGAACCATATTACAAATGGAGGGACAGATACATCGCTTCCGAAGACAGCAACTCTCCCTTTCACGGTAGACAATACGATGAGTTTGTCTTTCGCAAGAAGGTGTACAATTACTTCATCCATCCTCAGTGGGATGAATTTGGTTCTAGCACCTTGTACATGAAAATATTGTGTGTGGACTATGATGAGCGTTTTGCCGTGATGGAGTTAATTGGAGAGTGGAATGATACGCTCAATAATGATGTCATGTTTCTTAAGCGTAAAGTTGTAGATGACCTTTCCCGATTTGATATCGACAAGTATGTTCTGATTTGCGAAAACGTGCTCAACTTTCATGGCTCTGACAATTGCTATTACGAGGAGTGGTTTGAGGACATCAAAGAGTCCAACGGTTGGATGGCTTTCCTCAATCTCAATCAACACGTGGAAGAGGAGATGGTCAACACTCAAATTCATCACTACGCCAGTATCGGCGGCGAACTAAATGATGTCAACTGGAGAAGATTTAAACCCGCGCAGCTCATTCAGAATGTGGAAGGGATCATGAATAATTCTACGAAGCAACTTCTTTATTGAAGAGTGTTTATTTGTTTAATCGTGTATTTGTTTAATTGGGGAAAAAAATAAAAACATGTACACCAAATACACAAATGAACGATTTAACAAAGCGAGTGAATGGTGTGATCGCCTTTTAACAGAGCATAGCCTGGTAGTCGAGCCTAAAACCTCCTTCTAATACCCAAATCTCTTCAAGCTCGTCTCATCATTCCGCCAATCTTTCCTGACTTTGATCGTAAACTCCAGATATACTTTTTGGCCAAGAAATTTTTCTACATCGATTCTAGATTGCTCTCCGAGCTGTTTGATACCTGCTCCATTTTTACCGATGATGATGGCTTTTTGAGATTCCCGCATGACGTAAACATAGGACTCAATTCTGATCAGAGGCGCTCCCTTTTTAGTCTTCCCTTTTTTGAAAGAGTGGGTTACTACTTCGACAGAATATGGTATTTCTTGTTGGTATAAAAGCAATATTTTTTCGCGGATGATTTCATTCACAAAAAATCTTTCTGAGCGATCGGTTAATTGATCTTTTGGATAGTAGGCTGGCCCTTCGGGTAGGTACTTGACGATTAGCTTATTGATCACCTCTGTGTTTCTCTCGTTGAGCGCAGATATGGGAATCGTCTCTGTGATATTTTTCAGGCGTTTGTGCCACAGTTGGATGCGCGCCATCACCTTTGCCTCATCCGACAAGTCCGTTTTGTTGATGATCAAAAAGAGCGGCTTATCCGTTCCAGAGAGATGTTTGATGAGTGGATGCTCTTCATCATAGTCCTCCACCATGTCGGTCATAAACAGTACAACATCCGCATCTTCAAATGAATTGAAGACGTAGCTATTCATATTTGTCTGCATGGCATACGAAGGCTCTTTGATGATTCCTGGCGTATCCGAAAACACGATTTGGTGATCCTCCCCATTCACTATCCCGATCATCCGGTGCCGAGTAGTTTGTGGTTTATTGGAGATGATAGCCATACGCTCCCCTACCAATATATTTACCAAAGTAGATTTACCTACGTTCGGATTTCCGATGATATTTACAAAGCCAGATTTATGCAAGGAAAGTCAGTTGAGAGTTAGGAGTTACGAGTTGTGAGCTCTTATTATGCATGTACCGAAATTTTCATTTGTTGATTTACTCATTGTAAAGGTAAGCTTTTGCGAATTGTTTAGCAGTTTAATCGTGTATTTGTTTGATTTGTGTTTATGGTTACTGTTCTATATGCGAGACTGTCTTACTTGCTTTTTCCTAGGGACTAGTAACGCTAGACTTAAAATTGTTTCTTTTGCGCCTGCGTCAGACTCTTGCTGCCTCTCTTGCTGTTTTTACTCTTCCTCTTGCTGTTTTCTCTTGCTGTTTTCTCTTGCTGTTTCCTCTTACTGTTTTCTAGGGACTAGGGACTAAGGACTAGATGCTAGGGACTAGATGCTAGATGCTAGGGACTAGATGCTAGGTCCCCTCATGATATAGGTTGACAACCCTCTTTCTAAAGACTAAAGATTGTGAGAAAACATTGTTACTGAAAGACATGGTTTCTAATCCAAGTTCTGAAGAAGCGAAATATCGGATATGTAAACATGTGGCATATGAGCAGATTCTCTTACGCCGCTTACAGGGCTTAAAAAATATTGCAACCAAGAGCATATAGTTTTTCTCAAATACCATTATTAACAATTCAACAATTTTTTGCGCTCCGGGTAGAAGCGATACAAGCTGCTGCAGACGACCACTGGGATAAGGAGTGCTGAAGGCTCGACGAAAAGGAGAGACAAAGCACGACTATATCCTAGGGAAGTATGGAGTAGTGCGTACAAGCGGATGACCGGTGAAAGCGCCCGAAAGAATTGTGAATGGTGAATTATGAACGTAGCTCTTGAGTGCTCAAAAGTGCTATTGGTTATTGGCTTTTAGCATTTGGTAAATCATGGAATTATACTAGGGTATGATTAATAAATTTCACACGCATTGTAGTCCGATCAATGCAATTTACCATTCTCTCACGCTTGGCATTCATAATTCATAATTCATAATTTACCATTCTTTTTACCTATTTTTGCGGCATAATCAATCAATAATCATGGGTAATATAATCGCTATCGTAGGACGGCCAAATGTGGGTAAATCTACCTTATTTAACCGTCTAATCGGAGCTAGGCAGTCGATCGTGGATGATGTCAGTGGCGTGACTCGTGACAGACAATACGGGACAAGTATCTGGAATGGAAAGGAATTTACGGTCGTAGATACGGGCGGATTCGTCAAAAAAACGGATGATATTTTTGAAAAAGAAATCCGCTCTCAGGTGCAGATCGCTATAGACGAGGCGACTGTGATCTTGTTTATGGTGGATGTGACAACGGGAATCACAGATCTGGATGAAGAAGTCGCTAACATGCTGCGTGGCTCGAAAAAGCATGTTTATCTAGTCGTAAATAAGGCAGATAATCAACAACGACTTTTGGATGCGAATGAATTTTGGAGCCTTGGATTTGAGGAGACCTACTTCCTATCCGCGATACAAGGGAGCGGTACTGGGGAGCTATTGGATGAGGTGGTGAACCATATAGATGTATCTAAAAATGATACCGATGGCTTGCCTAAGATAGCCGTCGTAGGTCAACCGAATGTAGGGAAATCTTCTTTCGTTAATGCACTGCTTGGAGAAGATAGAAACATAGTGACGGAAATCGCTGGGACAACACGTGACAGTATACACTCGCACTATAAGAAATTTGATAAAGAGTTTTTGCTGATCGATACGGCGGGTCTGCGGAGAAAGGCGAAGGTGCATGAAAATCTGGAATTTTATTCTGTGATGAGGGCTATCAATGCCATCGAAGAGGCTGATATCTGCATCCTCATGATCGATGTGAATGAGGGTATGAATGCTCAGGACTTGGCAATCTTTAGTCTGATTGTCAAACGTAATAAAGGCGTGATGATCTTGGCTAATAAATGGGATCTGTCCGAGAAGGAAACGAATACGATGCGGGATAAAGAAGCTGAAATCAGGAAGCGTCTAATGCCATTCAATGATGTGCCGATTATTTTCACGAGTGTACTCGAGAAGCAAAGGATCATGGATGCTGTCGATATGGCACTTAAAGTTTGGGAAAATCGCCAGCGTAAAATCAGGACTTCAGAATTGAACGAGCTGATACAAGCAGCTATGGAGCGAAATCCGCCGCCATCACACCGTGGAAAATTCATAAAAATTAAGTATGTCACGCAGTTACCTACTTATTTTCCTGCTTTTGCCTTCTTTTGTAACTACCCCAAACACGTAAAAGAAAGTTATAAGCAATACCTTGAAAACCAACTCAGGGAACACTTTGACCTAACTGGCGTGCCTATTGCTATATATTTTAGAAGTAAAAGTAAATAAACCCATATGCCTTTTATAGAAACTGCTCTAGCTGGAGCCTATATTATAGAACCTCGTGTTTTTGAGGATCACCGCGGTTACTTCTTTGAATGCTATAATAAAAATAGCTTTGACAAAGAGACGGGTGCTGACGTTACCTTTGTCCAAGACAATGAATCTTATTCTGGATTCGGTACACTACGTGGGTTGCACTATCAAGCTGGCGAACATGCGCAGGCTAAGCTGGTGCGTGTCATACATGGAAAGGTACTGGATGTAGCGGTTGATTTGAGAGAAGATTCTCCTACTTATGGCCAGCATATTTCTGTAGAACTGACAGCGGAAAATAGAAAACAACTTTTTGTTCCACGCGGATTTGGGCATGGCTTTGTAGTGTTATCTGAGACGGCACTTTTTGCCTATAAGTGTGACAATTTTTACAATAAGGAATCTGAAGGTGGCATCATGTATAACGATCCTAAGTTAGATATCAACTGGGGCATCGAAGAGAAGGATATCGTCTTATCTGAAAAAGATGGAATCTTACCTACCTTTGGAAATCACCGTAAAGCAATATAAATAAATCATATGATACTCGTTACCGGAGCAAATGGTCAAGTTGGTTCTGAAATCAACTACCTATCCAAGGCCTACCCTTTTGAATTTATCTTTACTGATGCAGCTGAACTTGACATCACCGATAATGATGCGGTCTTTGATTTTTTTGGGAAGCATGAGATAACGCATGTTATCAATTGTGCTGCTTATACTGCAGTTGATAAAGCCGAAGAAGATAAAGATTTCGCTGCTGCGGTGAATGTAAAAGGTGCCATGCATCTTGCTCAAGCTTGTACTTTGCGAAATATTCCACTCGTGCATATATCTACAGACTACGTGTACCATAATAGTCAAAACACGCCTTTTGTAGAAGACGACGAAACTAATCCGCAAGGGGTCTATGCTGCTACGAAACTTGAGGGTGAAGAGATGATTAAGAAGATTCATCCTCGATCTATGATCATTCGTACATCTTGGGTATACTCTACTTTTGGTAATAACTTCGTCAAGACGATGCTTCGTCTCGGCCAAGATCGGGATGAGCTGAACGTGATTTTTGATCAAATTGGTTCTCCAACTTATGCTCGGGATTTAGCGAAGGGTATTCTAGATATTCTCCACAAATTGGAGCAAGGCGATGTGTCTGATACGACTTTCAATACCACCTACCATTATAGCAACGAGGGGGTGTGTAGCTGGTATGATTTTGCGAAGGCAATCTTCGAAATGAATAAAATTCAGTGCAAAGTGAATCCAATCGTCACGGCTCAATATCCTACGCCTGCCAAGCGTCCTCCGTTTAGCTTGTTGAATAAAGCGAAGATTCGGGAGGCTTTTGGTTTGGAGATTCCGTATTGGAGGGATAGCTTGGCTGCAATGCTCGCGCATCTTGATTAATAAGAGTTGTTTGTCTGTTTAATCGTTTTTTTGAACAAAAAAAACTACTGCTAGCTGTTTTCAAATGCATCCCTATCGCTTGCGCCTGTCCGGCTCATTAAGACGGGAAACCACCTAAAAAAACCTAAGCTAAGCTTACTTGTACAAGGTACCTAAGAAGAAAGAGCTAAGCTAGTTCGGGTTTAACACCGAAGGCACCGTAGCCAATCTAGCGCGTACAAGTTTACACCGCAGTTCTTCTTCGGTGCCTTGTGCTTGAGAGAGCAGCCCTACCGTTAACTTCGGTGTTAAACGAACACGTTAGAAAGGCATTTTTAACTTTTAACTCTCAATTTTTAATTAAATTTTCTTGCGACCACTATTGGTTCCTTAAAAACCTCTCTGTCTCCAGTTGGAGAAAGCAACTCAATCCTTAGGATATAAATCCCCATATTCGCGACTGAATCATCATTGATCGTACCATCCCAATTGACGATGACATTGGATGCTAAAATTTGATTTGGAAGTAGTTGGTGCACTTCTCTTCCACGGTCATCGTAAATCTTAATATTGCCAAGGAAATCCGCTCGACCCAAACTAAACTGTACCTGCATAAAGTCCTTAAATCCATCTTGGTCAGGAGAGAAAGTTGGATTAAGAATGTCATAAAAATCTCCAGAAGAGATAGTTGGATTTCTGATGACTTGTGCATTTTCATAGCCAGGGGTGCCAAAGCCAGTGGCTTGTGCGCCCGATGCCCAATTTGAATCCTCACTTGCAGAAACATCAAAACTGATACGCTCTAAAGAGACCCCATTGTCGTCTGCGAGAAATCCCGAATGCAAATCTTCATCATAGTTGAAAAAGTCTATGATCTCTAAAACGGTACCTTGTAGCGAAGTAATACTAATATTACCTGACGCATCATCCAGTCGAGGTAGTGGATTTTCGAAAATGGTGCTTGGATCCTCAGGAGCGTATCTAGAGACCACATCTGACTTGTCAGAAGTGATACATGCATAAGTGGCAGGGAACATTAAATGATCAATTTCAATTTGCTCACTTTGGTTCACATCGGGGCTAAGATTGGCTAAACTTAAATCCGATAAATTGATGACTAAGTCAGAGTTATTGTAGAACTCAACGTAGTCTACCCCACTTGTGAAAGGATTGAATAAAATCTCATTGATAATCAAGTCTCCTACTTGAGGAGTTTGTGGTAAAGCGAAAAACATGCTGTCCGAACGCATACTTGAATTACCTAGACAATCGGCAATATTTTCATATTGCAAAGTATAAATTTGTCCTTTTACGATAGGGTCAGATAGTGTGATGAGCACCTCGTTATTATCAGCCTGTAAAGTCGCAAGCGTAACCGATAAATTATCTGAAAGAATATAATTGAGATTTTCTTCCGCTGAAAATGCAGTAAGAGGTTCAGAGAAGCTGAGTAGCAAAGATGAATTATCTATAGTAAATAAACCATCTAAGGTAGGTGCTGTCATATCTGATTCATTGCTGAGAACAGAATTGATTACGCCAGGCGTTCCACCACTTAAATTATCTGTAGCTCGGTAATTACCTTGACCCTTGCAGGCTTCGGCTGGATTGATGAGTTCAATACTGTAGCCTCCATTCTCTTTGGAATTATCTTGATAGGTATCTTGAGTGTAGACAATGCGATGGATTATAATTCCATTGGCATCTTGTAATAAAATTTCATCTGTGGTATTGGTCAATGTTGGCATACCAGCTACACCAAGCGTTGTACCGAATGCTTGAAACAAACTAGCGTCATTGATATTGGAAAGTAAAACATACGCACCAGGATTAAAAAGAAATTCTGGAAGGGCTACGGGAGTACCTCCACTCGCAATCGTATAATCACTCAATTGGAAGGTCTCATTGGTGTTATTAAAAAGTTCGACATATTCAGCATCTGGCAAGCCAATCTGGGGTGTAGGGTCAGCCATAAATTCATTGATCAAAATATCGAAAGCTGTAGCGGAGGCTGTTTCAATGTAATCAAAGGTTACAGTACTTGATGAGGATACATTACCTACTAGATCCGCTACATTAGTTGCTGTAAGTGTATAGTTTGTATTATTAGATAAATTTGGACTAAGGGATAGTTCTACCTGGTTCGCAGATAGCGCATTAATACTACTTACGTCAACCCCATGGTCTAAGGTAAAATTGGAAGCAGAGATCATATCAATGCTTATCGCCTCACTAAAAGTGGCCAGAACACTATTAGCTGCCGTCGGTATAGCACTTAATAGTTCTGGTGCTGTTTCATCCACAACTATTGGATCAATGAATATATTATCTAAAGTAAAGGCATCGGATCTTGTGCTGGTATAATTGCAAACCCATCCAAAATAACTACCTTCTATGGATGTATCAGCAGTGATCATGCCTTCATTGATTTGACCTTGGCCATCATTATAGTCTGCGCTTAGATTCCAATTGCCAGCATTATCTAGGTTGACTTCCACATTAACATCTACTACACTAGTACCTGCTAGTCCAGGTGTCCCAGAAATCAAAACCGTTTCAACAGTTCCAGTTTGTTTGATCAATTCTACAGCATCCTCAGATCCACTGATACCACCTATTTTCACAAAATAACCGTTGAGACTGGTGGTGAGATCAATTTGGTCAGCTCTGAGATATACCCGAGCAAAATTCGTCCCTGAGGGGCTAAAATCTAATTTGACATGAAATCTCCATGTGGCTATATTGCCTGTTGGAGCACTGACCGAAAGATAGGCCTCACTTTTGCTTACATCTATATCGTTTAGTTGTAGTTCGGTATCGACATTAACAATAAATATGTTGCTATCGCCAGACCAAGATGGGTTTTGGTCAAAATTGCCGTCATCAAAAGATTCAACAAATTGGCTAAAACCTGCAATAGCTTGCGCCGAAATACCTAAAAACAACAACAAATATCGAAAATATCCCATATACCCGTAAAATTAGAATCAAATTGGGGATTTAATGAATTATGAGGGTGGTTTTTACTCTAAATATGTAATAACTTTGTCTACTGACATTCTTAAACGGAAAACTATCAATAATAAAATAAATGAAATTAGCAGTTGTAGGAATAACAGGACTAGTCGGAACGGTCATGAAATCTGTACTTCAGGAAAGAAATTTTAAAATTGATGAATTTATTCCAGTAGCGTCAGCGAGGTCTGTAGGTAAACAGGTCGAATTTAGTGGAAAAGAGTATATCATAGTAAGCATGGAAGATGCTCTAGCTGCTTCTCCAGACATTGCCATTTTTTCCGCAGGTGGAAGTACCTCTAAGGAGTGGGCTCCAAAATTCGCTGCAGCAGGTACTACTGTGATCGACAATTCTTCTGCTTGGAGAATGGATGCTACTAAGAAGTTGGTGGTTCCTGAAATTAATGCTAGTGATCTTAATGGTGATGATAAAATAATTGCTAATCCAAATTGTAGCACAATTCAAATGGTAGCTGCAATCAATGAGATACATAAGGCATATGGTCTAAAAAGACTCGTCATCTCCACATACCAATCTGTAAGTGGTACAGGTGTGGCTGCAGTAAAGCAAATGACTGACGAACGGGAAGGGAAAGAAGCAGCTATGGTTTATCCGCATCCAATAGATCAAAACTGCTTACCTCATGGTGGTGATTTTCTTGATGATGGATATACCACTGAAGAAATAAAGCTAGTAAAGGAAACTCAAAAAATACTGGGTGACGATAATATACAGATCACAGCTACTGTCGTTAGAGTACCTGTGACGGGTGGCCACTCAGAGTCTGTGAACATCGAAACGAAAAAATCGTTTGAACTCAATGACGTTATACAACTTCTCGAAAAGACAGAAGGAATAGTCGTTCAAAATAATCATCATCAAAATGAATATCCGATGCCATTGTTTGCGCATCATAAAGATGAAGTATTTGTTGGAAGAATAAGAAGAGATTTCTCCATAGAAAATGGTCTCAATATGTGGATCGTTGCTGATAATCTCAGAAAAGGAGCTGCTACAAATGCAGTTCAAATTGCAGAATTTTTAGTAGCGCACGATTTAGTCGGCGTTACAGCATAAGAAATACTAACACCGCATTTATTGAATTTAATAGTACAAAGAAATTAACATGACAAAGATCGTAATTTGGGCAACCAACGAAAAAGAAGAAAAATTGCTTCTCACACTTGAACTGATGCCGAAAGAAAACAAAGTGCAAATCAAAAGCGTCCCAGAAAAGGATGTAACTGATCAATTAGAATCTGATCTAATCGGAAAATGGAAAAAGAACGAATTAGTGGAGCTTCCAGCTTCAACGACGGTTTTAGACAGGCCTCTTTCTATGACGGAAAGTGTTTTACCCGATAATTTAAAGGTTGAAAAAGGAGCTGACCTGATCAGAAGAGCTCGCGCAGAATGGCCAGTAACAGTGTTATCTTACAAGTTACACGATCTATACGAAAATGAACTCGGCGACCTTAAAGTAAAAGTGGACAGTATGTCTGAATTCAGCAGTGATGTATTCAATGAGTTGAAGGGTTTTTGGGGTAAAGTCCAAGGACAAATAAGAGAACGTAGTCTACTCCGATCACATTCTGAAAATTTGAAGGCATCAACCAATGAGCTCTTTGACTCCTTGAAAAAAATGCGTGCCTCCTTAGACAAAGAATATCGTTCAACATCTGCCGATCTTAAAAAGGCGTTTAATGAAAAATTGGATGCTATAGAAGGCAAAATAGAAAAAGGCCGTTTCAATGTTCTTTTTGAAGAACTTAAAAAAATCCAAAATGATTTTAAATCAGGCAAGTTCACAAAAGGGGATAGAACTCAAATTTGGAACAGAATAGATCACGCTTTCAAATTAGTGAAAGAAAAGAAATATGGCCCCAATGCGGATTCTGGTGGAAACAACAGACTCCAAAAAAGATATGATGGCCTCTTGAATGCCATGGACAAAATGGAACAATCCATCAAACGTGATAAAAGCGATCTGGATTTTCAAAATAACAGAATCAATAAGGCAGATGGGCAGTTGGAAGCTCAATTAAGAGAAGCAAAGCTAGTGATGATCAAGGAGCGAATTCGATCAAAGGATGAAAAACTAGCAGACATGAAAAAAACCAAGGCAGAGTTAGAGAAGAAGTTAGAAGCTCAAATTCTGAAAGATGCTAAAAAGGAGAAGGAGAAAGAAATAAAGGCAAAAATTGCTGAGGACATCAAATCTAAGAAAGCCGCTCTTGCTCAAGATGCTCCTAAATTAACGGCACTTGGCTCTGCATTAACTGCTGCTACTGTAAAACCTACTGATAAGGTTAAAAATGAAGCAGAAGCGACTTCATCAGCAGAGGAGGTAAAACCCAATGCTGAGAATACTGCTCAGATGGTGGACCAAATCACTACACCGCCTGCTGAGGTAAGTACACCTGAGGCAAAAACTCCAGTGGTAAACTCAACAAGCAAAGTCGAATCTAGTGCAGACGAATCTTTTTCAAATGCTATAGATACAGCGATTGCAGTGAATACTATAGGCTTTGCGGAAGAAGAATAGTATCTAATATCATAATTTCTTAACGAAACTTTAAAGCAATTCAGGCATAATAAAAGCTTGAATTGCTTTATTATATTAAGGATATACCCTAAATTACCATGTGTACACATTACAATTCAAGCAGAAAATTTAAAAATTAATGGCAAATAAAAAATTCTTAAAGTCTTCAAATCCAATGTTTAATGAAGACAAGCTAAGAGCTAACGCAAATACAGACACTTTAGATAGTGATATGATCACACGCGAATCAGAGGTGATGACCATTAGTGGCGCGATCAATAAAACCTTTATCTTATTAGGGGTGATGATGATTACTACTTTATTCAGCTTTGCGTTTCCCAGCAAGATGTTCATGTACATCGGTATCTTTGGTGGCATTGGAGTGGTGATGTACGCAAATTTTAATCCAGATAAATCTACTTGGCTAGCGCCTATTTATGCTTTATTAGAAGGACTCTTTGTAGGTAGTGTCTCTTATTTTTACGCGAATATAGCAGGTACCACTGGAATCATCTTTCAAGCTGTATCCTTAAC
>Ga0209187_1002407_pt1 | contig 17882 bp, 13 predicted proteins | sample BantaG_FD_187430 | JGI IMG/M metagenome (GOLD analysis project Ga0209187, IMG submission 187430) | Marine algal microbial communities from Bantry Bay, Ireland - BantryBay_4 metaG (SPAdes) (version 2) | ecosystem: Host-associated > Algae > Red algae > Unclassified | place: Bantry Bay, Ireland... | reverse complement strand
TACTTTTAATAAATCATACTTAAGACTATTAGCCCCTAAAACTGGAACATTGATATCACAAGACTCATCCGAACCAATTGTAACCGATTTCTTATTATTGAAATGATGACTTGAAATTATACGCTCTTTCCAAGCCACAGAAACCTCAACTACAGTCCCTTTATCTGGCTCTAAAATTGGCATCCAATCGTTCACTTGGCTGGCAGGAGCAAAATACCCTTTGCCACCTTTCTTTTTAGACAATGACCCCACAGCCGTTGCTACCGCTACCTTACTCACCTCTGGAGTTTTCACAGGTGTAGGAGCTTCAACTTTAACTGGCTCAACCACTTCTTCTTTAGGTGGCTTAATCACTTTTTCTTTTGGTGGCTCAATCACTTTTTCTTTTGGTGGCTCAATCACTTTTTCTTTTGGTGGCTCAATATTTACAAGAGCCTCAGGTATTTTAATGGGAGTGTCTGGGAGCTTAGCTGGTTCTTCTGGAAGTTTAGCAGCTTTTTCTACTACATAATCTTCGCCTTCTTCTGGAAGTGCTTTATTTGCAATCACGTCTGGTGCTTTTGGCAACTCAGCCTCAATAACTTTAGGCGGCACTTTATTAGAGTTTTCGATAAGGTCGTTATCTATTTGCGGAGCTGATGGTACCGCTGAATTTGGCACACCAATAAAAAATTGTAGTTTATAAGAACCAAGAGATATTTCATCACCAGTATTAATTTGTTGATCCAGTACTTTTTGTCCGTTGACAAAAATACCGTGCTCTGAACCCAAGTCAGATATGTAATAGCCGTTATCTCTTTCTTCAATAACTGCATGTAATGGTGCTATATAATTGCCAGCAAGCTGGAGCTGCAAACCATTATTTTTACCGATAACTACTTGTGACTCTGTAAATTGCTTTACAGACTCTAGTTGTCCATCTAAATAAACTCTAAGTACAACAGGTTGTTTCAATTGTCGCCCCTACTTTGTCGCAAATCTTCAGTTGTTTTTCTCATTTCAGGCAGAAAGTTTTTTCTAAACTTTATTAATCTTTTATAGTTTGCCTGTCTTTGCTTTAGTAAATATAATAATTCAGGCTTATTAATATCACCCTGAATTAACTCATCTTCAAAATCAACAATTGCTTTTCTTTTTTCACCCTTGCTTTGCGAATGCGCAAAACTCGTAAAAGTAGCAACTAAAATAATAACAACAAAATACTTTAACATTAATCTTCCTCTACTTCTTATTGTCCAATGTTTTTTCCAATAATTCAACTTTACGTAGTAACTTTTGATCTTCAATTAAAAACTTCAACCTACTAATCACTTTATAGGCATCTTCTTTATTTTTACCCTGACTAACCATGAAAACTGCATAGTTATAAAGTAAGTTAGTATCTCTAACTCCCGCTTCCTGAGCTGATTTAAAAACTTTTTCAGCATTTTTATAATCTTTTGTACCCACCAAAGAAACTGCGTAATTATTCGTCAAAGCCACTGCTGCACGACTTTTTGACTTCAATTTAGACTTAACTTTAGAGTAAATTTTAGACAAAGGGCCTAAGGCTTTTTCATAGTCTCGGTGCTCAACAAAGATGCTTGTAAGGTTTAAATTAGCCTCACTGTCTGAATCCGTACCCTCTGCGGCTTCTTTTAGCGACACTAAAGCTTTCCTTCTCTCTTCATTTGCGAAGAAAACTAAAGCTAAATTATTTTTAAAAGCTTGGTTATTTGGATGAGCTTTAATTCCTCTATCTAGAATAAGCTTAGCCATATTGTACTTCTTAGCCTCATAATAAAACACAGCTAAAGAGTTCAAAGCTTTTACATCATTTTCATCAATTGCTAAAATTTTAGACGCAGCTTCAACAATATTTTTTTCAAATTTTAACTTCATCACCTTAGACAAACTTTCGTACAAAGACTTATCAACTGATTTAGCCAAACCAGGCATTGGGAGAACTAATAAAACGCATAATAATATTTTTTTCATTACATACCCGCCCTATTTAACCATAAACTCTTCAGAACCTTCATTTCATTAACCATTGGCTCCGGCTTAATTTTATCTCTTAAACGAATCGCCTTTAAAACATTCTCGTCATAAACCTGTAAATCATAGGCTTTTTTAACTGAAGCATTAAATGCATCCAGAGCCTGGTCTTTAAATGGCTTGGCTAAATTATCAATACCAGCTTTATATTGTTTTAATTGATCACCTTTCAATGAGCGTGGAGTAGGGGCGCCATATATGGCATCAGCCATATGATTCAGAGCCTCACCCTGTAATGAAAGGGCTGCCACAATCTTATAAGCATCATCATATGCAATAACTACTTTCAATTTTTCTTTTAACTTATTTAATAAGCCGAGCTTTTTTTGAACAGCACCTGCCATTTTTGCTGAGTTCGCAGGAATTTTTATTCTCTTAAAAGCTTTAAAGTCATTTTTTTCAATTAATTTGAACTGGGCCTCGGCAGCGTAACTGGCACCTACACCAAGCTTTCTCTGTCTGTATATTACTTTTTTGTACCACTTTTCACTTAAAGACTTCCTTCTCAGCTTATCGTGAATTTTTGCAATACTAAAAGTCGCCTCTATTGTAGATATCTTATTTGCCGTAGGCCCTCTTAAAAATTTATCGTAATAAGCAATAGCTTTTGATGGGTATCTTTTACGCCTGTCCCACATTTTTGCAATTACAAAATTAACTTCATTACTTTCAGTCCTCTTACTTCTTTTTTGAAATATTGTGTAATTTCTGATGGAAGAAGTGTAGAAATCTAGTGCATTATAAATAACAGCTGCATTATAGTAATAGCTTGTAGAGTCAGGGTCTTTTGGAAACTTTTTGGCAAAGCCCTCAAACATGCCTGCTGCTTTTGCATATTGCCCTGTGCGCTCATACAAAAAGGCTAAAAACTTTCTAGCTTTTTTCTTTAATTCACGATCTTTAGCGGTAGATACTTTGGCATCCATTACATCAATATAAAGTCCTATAGCTTCAGTCATTTTACCGGCTTTTTCATAACTTACTGCTGCATTAAACTTTGAAACGGTTAAACGGTTACTCTTTGGGTTATTTTTGATAAAATCCATATAGTGCTTCGCTGCAGCTAATGGATCTTTACCTTCAACAGCTTTCTCAGTAATTTGATAAGAGGCATCACCTTTAACTTTTACAAGTTTTGCTTTAGTCGCTTTACTTAAACCCGGCACAGCTAATAACTGGTTAGATACAGCACTTAAACCCTTAAAATCTTCTTTCTTATTATATATATCAAGAATCTGATTTACTGAGTACTGAGCGTGTTTATCTTTAGGGTTATCCTTAATAATTTTATTCAGTGTTGGCAGAGCTTTATCATATTGCCTAAAGTAGTAGTACAATGAGCCTAAACGGTACCTAATAGCCACAGTATCTCCACCACCTTTATTTTCTGCCAAATACCTTAGTGTTGCCTTTTCAAAGCTTTTTAAATTTGTTGTAAATGGTACTTCTTCTTTTGATTTTCCCACAATTTTTTGCACTTCAGTAGCTGATGGTATTTTTTTCTCAAGCGATAAAACTGAGTTTAGTAATGACTGACTGTAATACTTTCCTTTTTTATCACCTTTAGCTACAACTTTACCATAACTCTTGGCTGCGCCCACATAATCTTTCATATCGAATAGTAATTCCGCATTAAAGAAATTCATTTGATCTGCATGGGTTTGATCTTTAATAGATGAGAAATACATCTCATAACCATCTTTAGCCAATTTTTGTGAGTATTTTGCTCTTGAGTTTTGTGCCGTCTGATGTAACTGCAATATATAGTTTCTTAAAGTAGACTCAATAAGCTTATCTGAATCTGCAATTAAAGCTTTCTTACTTTTATTTTCTTTTCTCCATAAACTACCTGGGCCATAATCTTCAATCCAACTAAAAAGCTCAGTCTTAAATATCTTTTGATTTCCCGCAGCTTGGTACATCTTAACAATTTCATGTTGATACTCGTAAGCCTTAACTGAAAAAGGATCTGCAGATATAAGCTGTTTAAATATATATTTTGCTGAAGACTTATTACCTTTATCTACATAATAAAAAGCTAATTTACCTAGCATTTTGTCAGTAGACTTTTCACCTAGCACTCTTGTGAAATAGGCTCTTGCATTTTGTGCTTTATAAACTTCTGGGTAAAATACAACTATATCTTTAGCTGCCTCTGAAGCCAAACGGATTTGGCTTACTTTACCACCTTTACCGCTACCACCTTTTGCTTTTCTTCCTTCATAAATTACTCTTTCTAAATCTTTTAAACCAGACTTTGTTCTTCCGGTTTTATATTTACACCAAGCCGTTTTATATAAAGCAAAAGAGTAAAGTCTTGATCTTTTATTTCTTGCAATTTGATCATAATGTTTTTTTGCAGACTTCCACTTTTCTCTCTCAAAATAATATTCACCTAAAGCAAAGTTAGATTCATCTACATAGGGGCTCTTAGGAAACCTTTTTGTTAACTCTTGATATTTTTTTGTACCAGCTTTCTTTTTCCCAATTTCAAAGTAGTTATAGCCTAAAAAGAATAAAGCTTGATCCATTTTTGGATCTTTTGGAAAATCTCTAACAAAATACTCATATAACTGTATTGATTTTTTATTATAAGCTTCCGCTGGCTTCAAATTTAATCTTGGAACAGACTTAATTTTACCTTCAGATTTAAGCCTTAACTTATTATCGTAATCAGTTTGTAATCTTAACTCAATGAGCTTGGCCTTATCAACATACAGCTCAGCCAGCCTTACCCATAACTCACCCCTACGACTACTTTTACTAAACTTCTGGGTCATCCCGTACAGATGATTAATTTGCTCATCAGTAACTTTCTCAAGCTCTTGCTCACTTGTGCCTTCATCGTAGTAAAATCTATTTGAAGAAGGTGGCTTTACAGACCTAAGATTAACTTTCCCCTTCGGAGGCATATATTTTTTAGATCCAGGAAGTAAAATTCTTTTCTTTTTAATTTTAACTTTCTCTATTTTTCTAAGTATATCACCAACTGTCTTTTTTCTTTTTGCGTGAGTGGTCGTACCTAACAAAGAAGTAAAAAAGAAAGCAATAATAAAATATTTAAACAATTTACCTACCACAACTATGCGTCCCTACGAAATGATAATTACCTAGTTCATCTAACCAATACTCACCCTGGAACGGCCAGTATTCATATCCATTTTTAACATAAAAGCTACGACTTCTTTTGTCGTCTTGGCTTATACTTCTAATTTCTTTCCCTGCAACTTTCTTTTTTAGTAGTTCTTTTTTACTGTTAATCATTTCGTAACGAACAAAAGCTTCTTGCTCAAATAAATCAAACAAATCTGCTTTCATGTTAATCATATGAGTCTTTGCTATTTTTCCAGCTTTTTTTCTAACTTTAATTAATCTGTTTGATACCACTTTATTGGCGTACCGCCCTATACCTGAGCTTTTCCAAGCGGAACCCATTTTATCAACTCTTTTTTTCTCTTGTATCAACTTTTGGATGTACTTATAAGTACGATTAAAATCACCTTCTTTGCCAATCTTTCTGGCAACAGTTAAAGGCATAACAGACTTTTTAAACACATCCGAATCAGGGTTTTCATTATATTTTTTTATCACATCAACTAGGTCGTTGTAATATACATTGTAAGACTTAGCTTTTGTTAAATATGACTTAACCTTCTTATAAACTGGCTGGTAAACTCTGTTAAATAAATTTAAAACTTTTTCCATTTCATCATATTTACAAATAAATAAATAAATTATTGATCTAAGTATTAATGACTCTGGCATATAATAGCTTTCATAATAGGGTGAGTGCAGTGACTGAAAATTACTCAGTGCAGATCTAAATTTTTCAGCTCTCAGCATGGCCCAACTAGATTCAAATAATGTATCATGCCAACTTTCAGTATCCCTTGGGATATCTCTGTAAGCATCAATAGCTTTTTCCCATTGTTTCGCCTGGTAATATACTCGTGCTTTGCCCATCATAGCAGAGGCTCTATCAATATCAGTAATTCTTTTATCTGAACGACTTTGAATCAACTGATCAAACGCTCTAATTGCTTTTTTATTTCTTTTTAGTTCAGAATAAGAAAGCGCCTGTAAATACTTCGACTTACTATAAAACGGGCTCTCAGGCTTCACACGAGATAGAGTTCTGATGGCTTGCTTAAACTGCTTACTCCTTACCTGGAACTCGCCTATTCTGTTATAAAGCATATCTCTATGTGCTTTTGGGAACCTCTTAATATTAATTTTCCCAATAGCATAGTTTAGCATTGCCTCATCACCTAAGTAATCGGCAGCTATAGATAATTTTTCTAATGCTTTGTTTACATATTTTCTATTTCCACTATTAACCACTCTTATAAATTGAAATGCAGATGTTTGATACAACTTCATTTTGAATAATGATAAACCTAGTAAATATGTCACCTTTGCTTTGTGCTTTCTATATTTTGAGCTCAAGCTCATTTTATAAAGTAATAATGAGGCTTTCTCGTAGTTACCCGCCTTTATTAACCTTGATACAGAACCCCAAGAGCTAGTGGCACTTAAGCTACTAGACCTTACTCTTTTTCTAGCGGGCCTTCTATTAACATTTTCTTTAGCAATTAAAACAGACTCAGTATTTTTAGGCATAACCTCTTCTGCGAAGCTGGCACTTAGAAAACTCATACTGATAATTACAATTATGATAATCTTCATCTGTAATCAACCTCCGGAAAAAAGAAACTCACACCAACAGCAAGAAATAAATCATTGTGGAACTCTTCAATCACTTCATTGCTTCCTGAAACTGTTTTCCTAAGTATAGTCGCTTCATACATATTCCAGTCTACACCCCAACGGAAGGCCCAGTTTTTATTTAAAGCTAAAAATTGACCAAAACCTACATGAAGTGTTGGTTCTTCTTCAATTACTGTTTCAGTCATGCCCCCACCAATGGTGAAGAACCAATCAAAAGATACAATCCTCTCTTCGAACAGAGCCATTTTACCATATATAGGTGACCACTTAATCGCTGCCCCATAATACTGCTGAGGTAAAACAAAACTTTTAGTTTCAATATCTCTCTCTGTACTTAAATTTTTTGTAATTTCTCTTTCAGAGTCTATTAACCTATTATAGCTGAGCTCAATACCCCAGTTTTCACTCCAATACCAAGCACCACTTACCTTGGCACCCAGGTTACTAAAAAAAGCGTTATTCAAGCCAACTACTAATTGAGCTGATAATTCAAATCTTTTAGTTTTTGGGAGATACTTTTTATTTATCACTGCAATATCACTAAACGGTGATAGCTCACCCAGATCAGAAATTGATTTAAACTCTTTTACAGCCTTTTCTATATCTGGCTTTTCTTTTGTTGCAGTTTTATCTTTCTCAGCTAGTTCTGACTCCAAAGAGTCATAAACAGCTTCATCATCATCAGCTGCATGGGTTAATGCCACAGGCACCGTGAGCAAAATAAATATTAAATGTAGTAAAATTAATCTCATTCTCTCTCTCTTAGAAGATAAACATTAAACTTGTTTGTAAAATTGTTGGTATATATAAAATTTTATCTAAATCATCACTCGAAACTGGGTCACTACCTGTTCTTAGTAACTCAGTTTTTGAAGCTGGGTTAGGCCCCTGGTAAAAGTGAAACCTTAAATCTGTTTTCAAAGCTAAATTTTTTGTTAAATACATTTTCTGACCAAAACCTAAGTTCAGAGCTACAGTGCTTGAATCAGTGAAACTAATAAAGCCGGCACCAACGAGACCATATATAGATAAATTCCAAATAGAATTTTTTGTTACACTGATTTTTCCGTACCAAGCTGTAAACTGATAATCTAGTAAGTACATTTGCTCAACATGAGGAGCCAATGAGGCGTCTAACTTATCAGGTGGTATTAACCCGTCACCTCTTTTTAGCGCCTCACCATTGCCAGATAAGCCATCTAATAAAAACATTCCCACAAATTGAACTCCGTGGGTTTCGGTAAGGTTATAGCCTAGGCCAAAATGAAAACTTTTATTATTATATAGGGCCTCTGTTAAATTAAAGCCCATGCCACCATTAATTTCAAATCGCCCTTTGGTTGTAACATACCTATTTTTAACCATAGTGCGGTTATCAAATTTTGGTAGCACAGTGTCTGTTGCTAAATCCTCTTCTGGAAACTCAATTGAGTCTGCAAAAGATGTACTCGCAGCCAGGCCAACAATAATTGAAATTAAAATTTGAAAAATATATTTTTTGCGCATGCCTAAAGTTGTCTCTCTTTTAAAGTGTTGCAACGTCACTATTATATTAGAATCACTTAGGAAACTTTGGCTACCCAATACGAAAATTGCCAGACTAACAGCAAGCTAATTAAATTTTATCTAGACCAAAGTATTGCTATTTTTAAAAATTATGTTTCATTAATACTAAAATAAATATCTTAAATGATTATGGATTAATCAATATTTAAACTTTTACTTAAACATTTCAAGATTGAATACTGTCAAAATTCTTCATTAATAACTGTATTTACAGTCCAACCTCTGGACAAAATTTAAATAAAATTCTTCTTTCTATTTTTGCGAGTATCGTCTCGCGCTTTGCTTATCCGTTAACCCATATAAGCGACAGCTTATGCTAGGCTGATATATTGAAAGCATAGAATGTAGCCACCAGGTTGGCCGAGTAATACCAATCCCATTAAATAATGCCCTAAGTTAGTCTTCAGTTTTATTTAGGTTTAATTTTTGTGGCCAGAAAGAAACCGCAGGCCTAGCAAGGCTAAGCAGAGGATTTCTTGACCTGAACAAAATTTAAAAATGAATGAAAATGGTGAGTAATTTAGGGCATTATTTGATGGAATTGGTATAAGCTTAGCTTACGTTAAGGTGATGATGAAGTGCGAAGACGCAATGCTGCCGTAAGCGCCCTCGCAGAAATAGAAAGAAGAATTTTATTTAAATTGTATCCAGAGATTGGGGTTTGTGTCTAAAAATCAAAACTCTGACTCCCACCTTTAATGAAATACTGGCAATAGCTTTTAGTTGTAAAATTAATGGGTGAGTGAAATCGCATTTAAACTATAACTCAAAACTGATCAAACTAACCCCTAAAGCCCATGAGCTTTTTAACATGAAACAACTTTCAATCGGACCATGAAACACAGAAGTGGCCCTTTTATGGATATTTGAGTTTAATAATGCATGCTTTTTAAGCGTATTATTTAACGTGAAACGATTTCTTCCCGAAAGGCTTGATTGTTTTTTCACATGAAATAAAAAGATAACTACGACATATGACTTAAAGGACCTAATGGAAATTGAAGTAGCAACTACAACACCTACTAATTATAAAGCGCCAAAAAACAATCCAAGGCATTTAGCTTTATATAAAGAACTTAAGGTTCTCATTGAAGGCTATAAAGGCGGCCTAATGTCTCTTAGCCAAAAAATACAAGTTTCAAAACCCACTTTATGGAGATGGGCTAATTTAAAAAACACTCGTCCTCCAAATGCACACAATATACTTTCATTATTAAAGTACTTAAAAAAAGAAACTGATTTACATAGTATTATTCAAGGTTCTCCGCCAGAGATTTGTAGTTATTTAAAAAAATCCTTTAAAGCAGAGCTTGAAAGGTCTACCTCTTCATTAGTTAATGAAAACTTAGATAATTTATTTGAGGATTTTTATTTCTACTTAATTCACCGTTTGGTTAATACTGAAAAAAAAATGACCCGAAATGAAATCAAAAAAATCGTTGGACTTTACTCTTTAAGTCAGATGAATCTAAGTATTGAAGATGAAAGCCATAAAGATGAATTTTTGATACAGCTTGGTTTTATAGCAGACCATAAAATTGATTTATTAATCGCAAAAAAAATATTATCAGACGACGATGGAATTATTAATACTAAAATAAAAAGCCCAAAAATTAGTCTAAAAATAACTAAAAAACATTTACCTAAGTTATTTTCTTTTTTCAAAGAATACAATATGGCTAACTCAACTAATATGTTTTACTCCTACCAAGAGTGCATCAGCAAAAATACAATTAATAAAATTTTAAATATACAATATGAAGCATTCATGAAGTGCTACAATATTATGGAAGAAGAAAAAACCGAAACCGGTGAAATTTACTTATTAACCTCATTTTTTGATAGCTTAAATAACTAAGGAAGTTAAAATGTTCAAAACAATTAAATCACTAACAATTTTTACCCTAATGATTTCCTGCGCAGTTACTTTTGCTGGCACCTTTGAAGGTGGTGGTGGACCATCAAAAGAAAATTCAGTTTATAAACCTTTTAGTAGCAAAAAAGAAATTCCTAATCGTCAGTTAAACTTAGTTTTAAGAAATCATTTATATAAAGCTAAAGTTAAACATCCTTCTTCTAGAATTAAACTATTTGATGCTTGTAAAAATGGCTCACATATTGAATCCATATCAAAAGCCCCACGAACTCATTGCGTGGACTGGAAAGAAACTGAAGCTATAGTTAACAATGTTCAAGTTAAAAAATTGACTTGCCGATACTGGTCTAAACATATGAGTTTTAAAAATGCAGTTAAATATGCCAAAAGACATCCAAATGAATGTAAGCTTGTATTGGGCTCAAAACATCCAAACCAGAGCTTATACGGCAATCGCCCCAATGAAATGGTTCCCTTGTGTGATTACAGAAAAAAAGTTGTAGATCAATTTAATTCAACGCAAAGAATTGAAGTTTATAATATGAAAGAGTCTACCGCTAACTCGATTTATTATAGGGACATCGATTCCGACAAAGCCCAACCTGGCTATTTTAGATATAAGTATACAATGCCAGTTTGTAACTAAAAAAAGCCTTGGCTTAGCTTATGGCTTATTACTACCCAAATCTCTGGACAAATTTTGTTCCTAAGCATTAGTACTTAAGTAGGATCTTAACGACTCAATTCCTTCGCTAAAATCTTTTCCACCAAGGCCTATACGAAAATGAGATTTATATTCTTTGCCAAAACAAAGTCCGGGCTCTAGCCTAAACCCACTTTCATTTAAGAAGTTTGTACAAAAGCTTACAGCGTCTGTTCCGTTTGTTAGCTGAGGGAATAAAACTAGACCCGCTTTCAAATCACTAAAAAATATTTTATTATTTAAATGTGGATTAAAATTTTCTTTTAAGTCGTCATATCTTTCTTTTATAAATTGAGTATTTTCACTCAATACTATTTCTTTGTTTTCAATCATAATAGTCGCTAAAAATTCATCTAGAAGGCTTGAACAAATTGAAAAGTAGCGCTTAACAATTAATAGTTTTTCAACCAAGGCTTTATCTTGTGTAGCTACCCAACCAATACGCAACGAAGGGCAACCATAAGATTTAGCCATAGAACCCACACTCACTCCCTGCTCACTTAAGTCACATAATGAAGGCAAGGCTACCTCTTTACTATACTCTAAGCCCTTAAAAACCTCATCACATAAAACTCTGCACCCTTTGGATTCAGCTTGCTTTATTACTAACTGCCAATCTTTCAGATTAGGAATAAAACCTGTTGGATTATGAGGGAAATTTACTACTAATAAGTTTATTTTATTACTTATTTTTTGATTTAACTGATTAAAATCAAGGTGCCAATTTTGATCCGTAAAAGTTAAAGGCTGCTCAACTAAACTTGCTCCTGTTTTTTTACAAGCAAGATTCATTGGACTATATGAAGGTGTTAAACCAACCACTTCCGAGCTGCTATCAAGTAGGGTTAAATAGGCACAAGTTAATGCTTCTTGAGCCCCCGAAAACACAACTATATTTTCAGGGCTAATATTTTCATATTGAGAGCTGATCTGTACTTTTAATTTTTCACCGCCCCCAATACTAGCGTATTGCATAGCCAAGTCACTCCACTTTGACTTTATATCCTCAGAAGCAAGATTTAAAATTTTTTGTACAGTCCAATTAGACAAACTAGCTCCACTTAGTGACTTCTCGGTTTTAGGCCCCATATCACGTTGCCAATTGAACATAAAATTTGGATCAGACCAATTCATAAGTTATTTTAATTCCCAAACGCTCAAGTCAGCCACTGTGTGCTGGTACTTTCTAGCCGTCTCTCTAATTACAAAAGGGACATCATAATTTCTTACAAAATTAAACTTAGCTGACAGCTGCTCTTTTAAACCTTGTAAACTCATTTGATTTTCTCCAGATTTTTTAAAGCCACCTAACCACTCAGACTCAGGCGTGTACTCTTCTAACCAAGTATAAGGAGAAGTTAAAATTAAAGTTCCGCCAGTGTTTAATTTTTCATGAATAGTTTGTAAAAACTTTGATGGTGAGTATAAGCGGTCAATTAAGTTACCAGCAAAAATTAAATCGTAGCCCGTATATTTCTGATCTAAATTACAAGCATCACCTTGCATAAAGCGACACTTATTTGCTGTCTCTTTCAGGCCTAATTTAGCCAGTTCAGCCTGCTTGTACTCATAAATACTGCCTTCAACTGGGATTTTATATTTTTTAAAACCATTATTTTGCATTGCTACAGCACTTTGTACAAAACGAGCTGAAAAATCAATACCATCGACATGATCAAAGCACTGGGCCAACTCAAAACTCAAACGCCCAACAGCACAACCAAGATCTAAAGCTTTACTTTTAGCCTTACCCTCCATATGTGACATACTTATGGAGGCACAGTTTTTTGCAAAGTTTTCTATTGAAAAATAATTATCTCCATATTGAAACTCCATATATTGATTAATCACATCATCAGTTTCATAAGGGTTAACAGCTTCTATTTGCACAGGCTCCTCCGTTTGTATGTAGCGTAATCCAGCATGTTGAAAAAAATGTCGACGAAATGCATAGCGAGATTCTTTTAAAGCGTAATTCCCTGTTGAGAAAAAGCTCCCTCCCTTAATTATATTATGCTTTTGATCAAAAGTCGGCACTGAAAAATCATCGTAATATGGGTGCACTTTAAAACCTGGCAGTGCCGCCATTGGAGACTCTGTCCATTGCCAAACATTACCTACAATATCGTAAAGACCATCATGGCTCTCAAAATAATCGACGGGGGAAGATGATGCCCAGTACTCTAAGTTAATATTTCCGGGCGCATTTTCCCATAGTGGTTGGTCAGTGTCTAATTTATCACGCAGGACCATCCACTCAGCTTCTGTGGGCATTCTAATTTTAGTATTTGTTTTTTTAGACTTCCACTCACAAAATGCCTTTGCCTCCAGGTAGTTTATATCTACTGGCCAATCCCAAGGCATATTAATTTCTTCAGTTAGCGTGCGGTACTTATAGCTATTTTCAAATTTTACCCAGAAATGAGGAAACTGTGCCCCGGTATACTCTTTCCATTTCCAGCCTTCAACACTCCAGTACTCTTCTGTCTGATAACCATCATCTGCCATGAATTCAAAGTACTCTCTGTTAGAAACTAAAAATTTACTGGCTTTAAATGATTTAACTTCTTTTGTTTTTTGCCCATACTCATTATCCCAGCCATAAAATTTATCATCATGGAGCTTACCTAAAGTTATTTCTTTACCCTCAACTTTTACTAATGAGTTTTTAGGAGGCTCTTTACTTTCTGGGCAAATAGTAAATAAATCCACGGACTTTACTTTTTCAATGGGTAGTTCTCTAATCAAAACCGAACTTGTTTCAATGTGAATTCTTTCATGCTCAATACCCATATTGATAATCCAAAAAGGATCATCCCATTGAATAGGTAGAGTTAAAGGTGTGTTTTTAATAAATTCAGACACCACATGACGAACTTTATTTCGATACTCTTTGACCTCACTTATAGTAGGCCAATTATAATTGTTGTTATTAAGATCATCCCAAGACATTTCATCCACACCTATGGCAAAGGTAGATTCTTTTTCTGCATCTACTCTTTCTGGAATTAGCCCCGCCACAAATAATTTATTAATATAAAAAACTGCTGTATGACCAAAATAAAACATCAAAGGGTGCCTTAGCGGACTTCCTTTACTTAAAAAAGAATCTTCATTTTTTAAACATTCATATAGTTTTTCATTTAAAGTAAAAGTTTTATGGAAGTAGCTTAAAAGCTCCGCACGTTTAGCTTCTATATCATTACCGTAAAGTGAAGGCATATGGGTAACAAGTAATTCTTTTTTACTGTATTGAGACTGAATACTATCCATTTAATTTAATCCTCTTATTTACTATTTAACCTTGGACGAAAAGCTTTAAACATAGCCTAACAGATACAATAGCAATGAATTAATAGCACGAAATAACGCTAAGTACCTGAACTGAGTTAAGCCTTAATAGGCTCTTTTAACCCAAATCTCTGGATAAAATTTAAATAAAATTCTTCTCTTGAGATTTGGGTTTCAATGTCCTTGATAACCATAATCGTTCATAAAATAATATGTTATCCATAGGTAAAGCCAATGAGTCGTCTAGTTCTTTACTCTTCTTTGTTCCAGCTGACTTCAACCTTGTAAGGCCCTGGTGCCCAACAGTAAAAGTTTACAGCTACATCATCAAACTCTGTATATTCACGAGCAAAATCTATACCCATACTTTTCATTTTCTCATACAACTGTTTTACTTCATTTGCACTGTCTAAACAGAAGCCCAAATGAAACCATGACGGAAACTCAACAGGGTGTTCATTCTCCCCTAATGGGTCAATGGCTAATAAAAAATTATTTTTACCTTTTAAAAAGACACCTTCGCCATGGTCAAAGACCACTTCAAAATCAAAAAACTCTGTGTAGAACCTTCGTGCTTTTGCGACACTTGGAACATTAATATGTAAATGATTTAAGTTCATGAATTCCTTATATTTAAAATACTTTTAAAATATCGTGGACGCGAATATGCCCTACAGGTGCGTTGGGCTTATCTGAATTTTTATCAACAACAAATAAACTTTGAATCTGAAAATTCTCCATCATAAATTGAGCTTTAGCAGCAAGTTCTCCCACATCTATTGTTTTTGGATTTCTAGACATAATGTCCATAACACTTTGCTTAAGTGCGTCTTCGTTTTTTAAAATACCACGGCGAATATCTCCATCAGTAACTATACCCACCAAGTCTCCACCGGAGTTAATTACACCAACAACACCTTTAACATCTCCGCCTGTCATTAATGTTACAACATCTAGCATAGACGAACTTTCATTAACTAAAGGCAATGACTTTCCTGAATACATAACATCAAGCACACGAGTAAGTAGCTTTTTGCCTAGTGAGCCACCTGGGTGAAACTCTGCAAATTCGGCTTCTTTAAATCCACGAGCCTTCAATAAGCACATTGCAAGGGCATCACCAATAGCTAGTGTCGCTACAGCACTTGTTGTTGGTGCAAGCCCTAATGAACAAGCCTCAGCCATGTCACTAATAAATAAAGTGGCATTTGAGTTTGTATCTAGCGTACTCCCTTTTTTAGCAGTGATTGCAATTAAAGGAATCCCCTTTCTTGAAGTATAGCTAATAATAGCTGACATCTCACTGGCCTCACCACTTTTACTGATAGCAATAACTATATCTTCTTCTTGAATCATTCCTAAGTCGCCATGAGCGCTTTCTGCTGGGTGTAAAAACATAGAAGGTGTACCGGTTGAACTTAAAGTACTACTGATTTTTCTGCCCACTAAACCAGATTTACCAATCCCGGTAACAATAACTTTAGCTTTACACTCCATAATTAGTTCAATAGCTTTTAAAAAATCATCATTAACACTTTCTTTTAGTGCTAATATAGACTGAGACTCAAGCTCAAGAACTCTAAGAGCTTCTTTTTTTAATTCTGAATTCAATTTAAACTCCTGCGACTGCTCGCCTTAACTACCTTTTTAATAGATTTCTTTTTAGTTTTTTTTTGTGAAGAAGTTTTAGCTCTTTTTTTATTTTTTAAAGAGTATATAACTGCTGCTTTAACGAAGCTTTTAAATAATGGATGCGGGTCGGTGGGCTTAGATTTAAACTCGGGGTGAAATTGCACTGCTAAAAACCAAGGATGCTCTTTGATTTCAACTATCTCAACTAAGTCTCTATTTTTACAAATGCCTGTTAAATCCATACCTTTTTTCTCAAAAAGTGGACGGTACTTATTATTAAATTCATATCTATGCCTATGACGCTCACTAATGTTTTTTGTATTATATATCTTTGCAGCCTTAGAGCCTGGCTTTAATGTACAAGGGTAAGCACCTAGGCGCATAGTACCACCTTTGTTACTAATTCCTTTTTGCTCTTCCATAAAATCAATTACATAATTTCTTGCTTTTTTACTTTCAAATTCTCGGCTTGTGGCATCTTTAATTCCGCAAACATTTCTAGCAAACTCAATAGACGCCAACTGCATGCCATAACATATTCCAAAAAATGGTATTTCATTTTCACGAGCGTACTGAATAGCTAATATTTTACCTTCAACTCCACGCTGACCAAACCCACCTGGTACTAAAATTGCGTCCACATCTGACAAAGATGAATTTAAGTTTTTCTTATTTATTTGCTCTGAATCAATATAAACAATATCTACTCGTGTATTATTTGAAATCCCACCATGGGTAATAGCCTCATTTAGTGATTTATAACTTTCTGTTAAATCAACATACTTACCCACCATTCCAACTTTGATTGTTTTCTGTGGATTTTTAAGGTTATTAACAACTTTTTTCCAAGTTTCCATTGAACTTTTTCTGTGTTTTAAGCCTAATCGCTTTAAAACTTTAAGGTCAAAACCTTCACTATGTAAAGCAAGTGGCACTTCATAAATTGTTGATGAATCTACTGCCGGAATTACATTTTCTGCTTTAATACTACAAAATAAACCAATTTTATCTTTCAAAGTTTGATCCAAAGGTTTTTCACTTCGACAAATTAAAAAATCTGGCTGAATACCAATAGCTCTTAACTCTTTAACTGAATGTTGAGTGGGTTTACTTTTTAATTCACCAGCTGCCGCTATATAAGGAATGTAAGTGACATGTACAAAAATGGAGTTTTCTATTCCCACATCCACACGCATTTGCCTAATAGCCTCAATAAACGGTAACCCTTCTATATCACCAACGGTTCCACCAATTTCTACAATAACAACTTCTGAACCTTGGCCAGCATCATAAATTTTTTCTTTAATTTCGTTAGTTATATGTGGGATTACCTGAACTGTTCCACCTAAATAATCACCGCGTCGCTCTTTTGTAATTACACTGTCATAAATTTGCCCTGCACTAACACTGTTTGAGCGATTTAAAGAAACATTGGTGAAACGCTCGTAATGGCCTAAATCAAGATCAGTTTCCGCCCCATCTTCAGTCACATACACTTCTCCGTGTTGTAATGGAGACATGGTACCAGGGTCGACATTAATATATGGATCACACTTCATTAAACTCACTTTATAACCTTGCTTCTCAAGCAACGTCCCAAGGCTGGCTGCTGTTAAGCCCTTACCAATAGATGAAACAACACCCCCGGTTACAAAAACAAACTTTTGTACCAGTGATTTTTTCGTCGACTTTAAAGCCGTGGTTTTCTTTTTTGTTTTACGCTTCATTATGACAGCCCTTTTTCTTTAAGAATTTTTTCAACTTTAATTATATCTTCTGGGTGATCAACACCAATGGCATCTTCTTGCACTTCAACAACACGGATTTTAGCGCCTAAGTGCAGCGCTCGCAACTGCTCTAAACTTTCTAGAGTTTCAAGCTGAGTTGGCTTTTGCTCACAAAATAATTTTAAAAAATCTTTTTTATAAGCATAAAGACCAATATGTTTATAACATTCCACTTGACCACTATTAAAATTTCCACGTGAGTACGGAATAGGAAAACGGCTAAAATAAATAGCATTACCATTCATATCTTTTACAAGTTTAA
>Ga0209187_1002406_pt1 | contig 17888 bp, 13 predicted proteins | sample BantaG_FD_187430 | JGI IMG/M metagenome (GOLD analysis project Ga0209187, IMG submission 187430) | Marine algal microbial communities from Bantry Bay, Ireland - BantryBay_4 metaG (SPAdes) (version 2) | ecosystem: Host-associated > Algae > Red algae > Unclassified | place: Bantry Bay, Ireland... | reverse complement strand
TACAAGTTGCTGTATCCACTGGATTCACATCAGCTTCTCACTTCACACAATCTTACAAGAAATATTTCGGACACCCACCGTCGCAAGAACGAAAATAGCCCTTGTTATCTTTGTCGCTTCTTCTTTTCACCAATACGCGGGTCAATTCTCAAAATGAGATTTAGAGAACGTGGTCGAGGAATTGACACGTAATCTGAGTCTGACATCGGTGACGATTTTCGCGACAATCTATAAAACGTATACACGACAAACAGCAGATGAATAATCGCTGTATATGCGAATAATGATGATGGGTTTAAATACGCCATCAAGATTGGCGCGATTGAAGGCCCAATGACTGACCCGACACCATATGTTAAAAGCAAACCACCGCTAATGGTTACAAACTCATGAGGTTCAGCATGATCATTAGCATGAGCGGCGCATAACCCGAAAATTTGCATGCCAAAAGCGCCATATAATGCACCGCCAATAAGAAGCATCGACACAGATGCCGAACTATATTGCCATAGGAATATGCCTGATAATGCTCCGCCGGCAGCTACAATTACAAGCACTCCCCGACGTCCCCAGCGGTCTGATATCCAACCAACTGGCCACTGAAAGAGACCACCGCTAAAAATTGTAACACTCATAAATATAGCGACCATTGCGATTGGATAACCTAATTGTTGCACGAAAACTGGCGCGACACCCCAGAAGGCTCCATTGGTTAATCCCACTGTAAATCCGCCAATGACAGCTAAAGGAGAGACGCGAAATAATTTTCGTAAATTCAAAGACGTCTGTGTGACCCCTTCCGGGGCTTTGGCTGAAGAAATTGATACCGGGAAAATAGCAGCACAAATGCATATCGCGACGATTGAGAATAACACATAATCGCCGGGGTCGGCTAGCGTCAGCATAAATTGCCCCGCTGTCACGGCTCCCAAATCAACCATTCTGTAAATTGATAAGACCTGTCCGCGTTTTTCATTTGGCGTTTGTTCGTTAATCCAGCTTTCGATCAACATATATAATCCGGCGAAACTCAATCCCGTGAAAACACGCAAGACGAGCCATAATGGGATATTTATAACGATAACATGCATCAGCGCCGATACCGCTGTCACGGCAGAGAGTGCAGCAAATACTCGGACATGACCCACTCGGTTCACCAGATAAGGTGTACAAAAACAGCCAAGAATAAACCCTGCGTAATAGGCTGATGACAACAATCCGATTGCAAATATGCTGAAGCCTTCGAGCTGAGCACGAATTGCGACTAATGTGCTGAGCAGACCTCCCCCGGCAAGCAAAATTGCGGCTGAAATAAGTAACGCACCAACAGAAACCAAAATTGATCGCATGGCCACAAACCTTACGTTAAACGCACGACCCCAGCTTGCCCGGTTTTACCGATAGATCGCGCATATAGGGACATATTCGCACTTACGGCTTTCCGCATAGCAAATGCAGTTGGTCCGGATATTGAAACGATAGCTTTCACCCCGCGCCGCGCAGCCTTTTCAACAATTTCATAAGAACATCGACTCGACATCAAGACAAAGCCGGCCGAACAGTCTATTTCGGCGACAGCCAATGCGCCGAGCAGTTTATCAAGGGCATTATGACGTCCAACATCCTCTCTGACACAAAGGATCTCGCCGTCAAATGAGACCCAAGCCGCCGCATGAACTGAACGCGTTTTAGCATTTATTTTTTGATGGGTCTTCATCGCCTGCATCGCATGGACCATTGTATCACTATTAATCTCGACCGGCACTTGAGAAACTTTGGGTAAAACCTCAAAGAGGGTATCAGCATTCTCTAATCCACAAAGACCACAACTGGCTGAGCCGACAAAATTACGACGGCGCTGGGTCAGTTCAAGTTTTTCAATCTTTTCAGCTGAAATTTTCAACCGACAATCTACGCCTTGAGCTGTATATTTAATATCGAGACTAATTATGTCAGAGAGGTCGGACACCACGCGTTCTGTCAAGGAAAAGCCAACAACGAAATCAATGATATCGTCAGGCGTCGCCATCATAACGGCATAGTTTCTTCGATTGTAAACAAATGCGACAGGCACTTCCTCGGGAATAAACCAAGTATTTCGTTCCCCGATTAGAGTAGTCTCTTTTAAGACATCTGTCGGTTCGCCGTAGATGTTGACTTTGAAGTCCACTTTATCACGCAGGTTCTGCAACCTTACTCCGCAGGCTCTTCAATCTTTCGATATTCCGATAGCTCTTCCTCATAATTCTGTTGCCAATCAGATTTGTGGTTTGCAGGGGCGACGGCGACGGCTGTGACTTTGTATTCAGGACAGCTTGTCGCCCAGTCTACATTCTCCGTCGTCACAACATTTGCACCCGTATCAGGGTGATGGAAAGTCGTGTAGACAACGCCGGGCGCCATGCGCTCTGACAGTTTGGCTCGAAGTGTTATTTCTCCCTTTCGAGAGCTTAGTGACACCCATTGACCATCTCGAACCCCTTGAGCCTCGGCGTCACTGGGGTGAATTTCCAACACATCTTCTTCCCACCAAAGATTATTCTCAGTACGGCGAGTTTGTGCCCCGACATTATACTGAGACAAAATACGGCCCGTCGTTAGAATGAGGGGGAATCGGCGATTAGTCCGCTCCGTTGTCGCGACATATTCAGTTGGGACGAATTTACCTTTGCCTCTAACAAACTCGCCGACATGCATAACTTCAGCGCCCTCAGGATTATCATCATTGACAGGCCATTGGAGACTCCCTGCCGCATCAAGCACATCAAAGGACACATTTGCAAATTGCGGCGTCAACTCAGCAATTTCATCGAGTATTTCAGAAGAGCTATTGAAACCCATATCAATCCCCAAGGCTTTACCCAAATCTTGAGTAACTTCCCATTCGTGCTTGCCTGTAACGGGCTCCATGACCGGACGAACACGATTAATTCGGCGCTCAGCATTGATGAAAGTTCCGTCTTTTTCGAGGAAGCTGGTTCCCGGTAAAAAGACATGCGCAAAACGAGCCGTCTCATTAAGGAAAAGGTCTTGAACGATAAGAATATCTAACGCTTTCAGCGCGGCTTCAACATGTTTGATATTAGGGTCAGATTGAGCAACATCTTCGCCTTGAATATACATACCTTTGTAATTTCCGCCGATGGCCTCATCAAACATGTTTGGAATACGGTAGCCTGGCACACTATCAAGTTCACGGCCCCATTTCGTTTCAAACAAACCGCGGGCGGCGTCATCACCCACAGGGCGATAGCCTGAAAGCTCATGCGGAAAACTCCCCATATCGCAAGACCCTTGAACATTATTCTGACCGCGCATGGGATTCACACCCACACCCGGGCGGCCAATATTACCCGTAGCCATGGCAAGGTTTGCCATACCCATCACCATAGTCGAGCCTTGGCTGTGTTCAGTCACGCCCAAGCCATAATAAATGGCCGAGTTTTTTTGCACTGCAAATAGACGGGCTGCGCCGATTATGTCTTCCGCCGGAACGCCGGTAATTTTTGAGACACTTTCAGGCGAATTCACAGGGTCAAGGATTTGCGCTTTCCAATCGGCATAACTGTCACCCTCACAGCGCTCCGCGATAAAGTCCTCATCCAGCAGGCCTTCCGTCGCCGCGACATGCGCCAACCCATTGATCAGCGCGACATTCGTGCCGGGCTGCAGCTGCAGATGATAATCCGCTTTGATGTGCGGTGAGCGCACAAGATCAATACCGCGCGGATCAGCCACAATAAGCTTCGCGCCCTGACGCAACCTCTGCTTCATCTGCGAACCAAATACCGGGTGAGCATCTGTTGGGTTGGACCCAATGACCATGATGCAATCAGCGTGATCAACAGAATCGAAATTCTGCGTGCCCGCGCTCTCTCCGAATGTTTGTTTGAGACCGTACCCTGTCGGTGAATGACAAACACGCGCGCACGTATCGACGTTGTTGTTGCCAAAGCCCTGACGGATAAGGCGCTGCACAAGCCAAACTTCTTCATTCGTGCAACGGGAAGACGTAATACCGCCAATGGCTTTAACGCCATATTCCGCTTGCGCCGCTTTCAGCTTGTCTGCTGAAAATTTATAAGCCTCTTCCCAAGACACGGTGCGCCATGGGTCTGTAATGTTTTCACGGATCATGGGCTCGGTAATGCGGTCTTGGTGCGTCGCATACCCAAATGCGAAACGTCCTTTGACGCAACTATGTCCATGATTGGCTTTACCGTCTTTCCAAGGCACCATTCGGACGACTTCACCGCCTTTAAGCTCAGCCTTGAAGGAACATCCGACACCGCAATACGCGCATGTGGTCAAAACCGTCTCATCTGGCATGCCTTGTTCAATGACGGATTTTTCTTGGAGAGATGTCGTCGGACAAGCCTGCACGCAAGCCCCGCAAGAAACGCATTCAGAGTCCATGAAACCCTCATCCATCGACGCGGCTATCTTAGATTTGAAGCCACGGTTTTCCACCGTAAGGGCCAGCGTCCCTTGGACTTCATCACAGGCCCGAACGCAGCGTGAGCAAAGAATACATTTGCTCTCATCAAAGACGAAATAAGGATTACTCTCATCAACCTCGGCATCCAGATGATTATCTCCTGCCAAACCATAGCGTACAGACGTGACGCCGACGGTATCGACCATTTGGAAAAATTCACTCTCCGCGCCGCCCGGTGCTGCGGCTGCATCAACAGGGTGATCGGAGAGATAAAGCTCCATCACGCCTTTGCGAATTTTGGTGATTTGGTCATCTTTCGTCGTGACCTGCATCCCCTCTTCCGCTGGCGTAGTGCAGGAGGCTGGCGTGCCGCGCTTGCCTTCAATTTTACAAACGCAAAGGCGGCAGGAGCCGAAAGCATCAAGGTTATCTGAAGCACAGAGTTTTGGAATAGCAATGCCGGCTTCTGCAGCCGCCCGCATAACAGAGGTCCCTTCCGGAACAGAGATAGCCTTTCCGTCAATCGCAAGGGTTACAGTCTTGTCGGACTTAACCGCGGGCGTACCGAAATCTTTTTCAATTAAGAGAGCCATTGTTTCACTCCGCAGCGATTGTATTTGGGCCGGTAAACTCTTCCGAGAACAACTTCATGGCTGTTCTTACGGGCATAGGCGTTAGCCCGCCCATAGCACATAAGGACGCCTCTTCCATCAGATCACACAGATCTTCGATCAATTCGATATTCTCTTGCACGTTCTCACCTGCCGAGATTTTATCGAATGTCTCTTTTCCTCGCACAGAGCCGATACGACAAGGTGTGCATTTCCCGCAGGATTCAATTTCGCAAAATTCCATCGCGTAGCGAGCCATTTTGAGCATGTCCGTTGTATCATTATAAACAACTAACCCGCCATGCCCCAACATCGCGCCTGCCTCTGACAACGTCTCATATCCCATTTCGACATGAAAGCCGTCGGGTTTTACATAGCCCCCCAACGGTCCGCCTGCCTGCACAGCTTTTACAGGTCTTCCGGTGTGCGTGCCCCCACCAAACTCATTCACGAGTTCATCCATAGACACACCAAATGCTTTTTCTACCAGCCCACCACGTTTAATATCACCCGCTAGTTGGAAGGGTTGTGTACCCTTTGATCGACCTTGGCCAAAGTCAGCATAAGCTTTCGCACCATTGGCCAAAATGAACGGCACAGACCCAAGGGTCAGAACATTATTCACAATCGTTGGCTTTCCGAAAAGACCGCTAATCGCCGGTATCGGCGGCTTTATCTTCACTTGGCCGCGCTTGCCTTCAAGGCTTTCCAGCATGGAACTTTCTTCACCGCAGATATAAGCGCCTGCGCCGATGCGCACATGAAGATTGAAGTTTGTTCCACTGCCCTTGATGTCATGTCCCAACCATCCCGCGTCTTCCATGACCTTAATAGCGCGCCGCATTGTCTTGATTGCATGCGGGTATTCCGAACGGATATAGACATAGCCGGTGTCCGCCCCGATGGCGCGTGCACCGATGATCATACCTTCAATGAGGGCAAATGGGTCGCCCTCCATTAGCATACGGTCTGCAAAGGTTCCGCTATCCCCCTCATCCGCATTGGCGCAGATATACTTCCGGCCCTCGGGCTGAGCATTAGCAGTCTTCCACTTTATACCCGTCGGAAACCCTGCTCCGCCGCGCCCGCGAAGCCCCGAGTCAGAAACTATATCAACAATTTGTTCTGGCGAAATATGCAAGGCTGCCTTTAGCCCAGCCAAGCCACCATGAGTTTCGTAATCAGTAATATCAGTCGGGTCGATAACACCGACTCGACTAAAGGTCAGCCGTTCCTGTTTTGCAAAATATGGAATTTCTTCCGTCAAACCATGCGACAAAGGATGATCTCCGCCCTTTAAAAAACCGGCCTGAAATAGGTTTTCGACATCATCAGCACCGACAGGCCCATATGCCATACGCCCTTCATTCGTTTCCACCTCAACCATTGGCTCAAGCCACAACATGCCCCTGGAACCATTGCGAATGATTTGAACATCTGACCCGCCCTGCGCCGCAACAGCTTCTGCGACCTCATCTGCTCCCATGGACAAGGCAGCAGCATCACACGGGATGTAAACCTTCACGCTCATGTTTTTAATCCATTCGTCTTGAGCATGTCTTTGTGCTTGGCCGAGAGTTGCTTCAATTTTGAAATATCAACACGACCATAGAGATTATTGTCAATCATAACTGCAGGACTTAGCGCGCAATTTCCAAGACAATAGGCCGCCTCCAGCCCGACATCCGTTCCGCCTTTATCCAGCTTTACCCCAAAGGCTTTCTCAGACTCAGCAATGAGATCATTAGCCCCCAGAGCCTGACAGGCCTCTGCACGACAAATCTTGATTGTCTGCGCTGCCTGTTTCTCACGTTTATAATCATGGTAAAAACTGACAACGCCATGAACTTCCGCCCGTGATATATTCAAGGCATCGGCAATGGTTCTGAGCGCATGCGTTGACAAGTAACCTTGCTCACTTTGGACTTCATGCAAAATTTCCAAAAGGTTCTCTGCCTTATCGCCATACGAGCTTGAGACGTCCCTGGAGAACTTATCATCGACGGTATTAAGAAGGGTTGCGATATCGGTCTCTCTTTGCTGATAAACTGCAATTTCACCAGAGTGATCCTTCAGATTAAAACGCTCTGCTGCAATATACTAACTATCCAGTTAGTCGTTAAAATCAGATCCTATTATAGTCAATATTAATCCAGCGCCGTGTCGACCAAAGCCGCCATGTTTACCCAGATGACCGCCGCTTCAACCTTACCCCAACACTTTGGGTTTCCTGAATAGCCTCGAGTTTCGATACGGTTATATCAACCTGTTCCAATGTTTTATATTGAAAGCAGACCTCCGCAATCGCTTCCGCCAAAGTTTCCACGAGTTCAAAATGAGACTCTGAAATGAGGTTTTTAATATCCTGAACTACATGATCATAACGCAGGATATTACTCTTATCGTATTGACCGACATCATCTCGAACATTGATGTCGAGAACCAAGTCTATTTGGATGTCTTGCTTTTGCTCGTATTCCTCCGGAAAAATTCCAATCGAAGCCTGTAGGAGCAAACCGCTTATCAATATTTGGTCATTATTGACGGGGATCAATGTCTTTCGTGACTCAAATTGAGCATTATTGAAAATTTTCAGCATTTTTAACGCTTCCACAACGTGCTTATTAGGCAGCATATTCAGCTGCAATCGTTTCGAAAAATGTCCAGAGATAAGGGGCGAAAGAGCGCCAGCACTCAACATGAAAGACGTTTTCATCAGTCCGCATTATTAAAATCGGAGAGTTTTCGAAAACGCTTCGAGTCGACTTTCCGACCGGAAAAGCTGATATTGATAAGTCCAACGGGCAGCCCACATTAAGGACCGACGCAGCCTGTTTTCCCTCAAGTAAAAATGCAAGATTTCTGTGTGATATGTCTGTAACGCTGGTCAGGACTTTACCCGCCAGCTTTTCGAGCTTTGCTACAATATCGGGGTCAGCATCAGGCGTTGTTAGGATGAACCACTCATCCGGCCCCAGACAAGATATAGCCGTTGTATCATCCCTGACAGTATCGCCTATTTTGGTGGGAATCTTCCAGCCTCTGATTTTATTAGCTGTCGGTATATCTTCCCGCTTCAACCGCAGGCTATAACGACGTCTTTCATTTAATATGCCTACTCTGGTATCGTCGAAGACGAGCTCTGAGGAGGCAGGAATGCCTTGACTAAACTGCATTTAACTTCTCCCCTTTCGGGTCGATAAACATAGGCTTCACAACTTGAACTTTATGAGTTTTCGACGGCATAGGAATATAAAGCGTTTCGTCCATGAGGTTAAACCCGTCATAAACGAGGGCCATTGCGATTGAGCGACCTAAAGGCTCGCTCCAATAGCTCGATGTAACATGACCAATCATTTTCATTGGAATCGGTTGATTGGGATCGGCTACAATTTGAGCACCCTCTTCAAGAACGACATTCGGATCTTCAGTCAACAAACCTATAAGCTGCTTCCTTCCCGGCGCAATCGAATCAGGCCGCGCCAGCGACCGTTTCCCAACAAAATCTTTTTTCTTTTTAGAAACAGCCCAGCTCATACCGGCATCATGGGCCGTCACAGTTCCGTCCGTGTCTTGACCGACAATGATAAAGCCCTTTTCCGCTCTCAAAACATGCATGGTTTCTGTTCCGTACGGACAGATGTTATATTGCTCGCCTTTTTTGAAAAGTTGCTCCCAAACGAAACGACCATAATGGGCCGGAACATTGATCTCGAAGCCAAGCTCTCCCGTGAAACTCACACGAAATAAACGCGTTGGCACACCGCAGATTTTACCTTCTCGAACAGCCATGTGCGGGAAAGATTCCGGAGACAAATCAATCCCCTCCACAAATGGAGCAATTAACTTTCGCGCATTGGGTCCATTAATAGCGATAACGGCCCATTGTTCGGTTGTAGAGGTCAGCCAAACATCAAGATGCGCAAACTCTGTTTGCAAATAATCTTCCATATGCCGATAAACTCGGGGAGCACCGCCGGTCGTGGTCGTGACGTGATAGCGATCCTCTGCAAGCCGTGCGACAACTCCATCATCATATATGTACCCGTCCTCTCGGCACATCAAACCATAGCGGCATCCGCCGGGCTTTAGCGAGCTCCAAGGGTTCGTATACATGAGATTCATAAACTTCGTCGCGTCGGGACCGACAACTTCAATCTTACCCAAAGTAGATGCATCAAAAATACCAAGGCTGTCGCGAGTCGCCTTACATTCACGCGAAACGGCCGCATGCATATCTTCGCCCTCATTGGGGAAATACCATGCGCGGCGCCACGTTCCGACAGGTTCGAAGACAGCCTTTTTCTCTGACGCCCAAGGATCGATTGGCGTCTTACGCGTAACCTCAAACAGATCTCCGTCCCTATACCCAGCCATCGCACCAAATGTTGTCGGCGTGAAAGGCGGACGGAAAGTCGTCAGTCCAATTTTCTCTACAGGCTTATCAACGGCCTCGGATGCTATTTGCAAAGCATTCAGATTTGACGTCTTACCTTGGTCGGTTGCCATGCCATTCGTTGTATAGCGCTTAATATGCTCGATACTTCGAAAGCCCTCTCGGACAGCCAGGTTAACGTCTTTTTCCGTCACGTCGTTTTGAAAATCAACAAATGCCATTTGTTTTTTGTTCGATTTGACCTTCGGCAGTGCAGACGCAATCAGTCCAGTCCGCTCATAATTATCATCCGCGCGATACGCTTTATCTTTTCCGCCGGCCTTCGCGCCAGCCGTTAAACCAGCCGATAAATCAAAGTTACCATTGCATGCCCCCACACAAATCGAATTTTCATTCGCCTGGTCAGGAACGTAAGCCCCCAGCGCATTGTCCCATTTTATAGAGCCTTTTGAGTGCGAGAAGAGGTGAAGGCTGGGCGTCCACCCGCCGGACATGATTAGGCCGTCACAAGCGATTACATCTTTTGCTGCTGTGGAACCACCAGAATCCAAATTGCTGATTTCAACAGCTTTGATTTTTAATTTTCCGCGCGTACCTATAATCGCCGAACCGGAGGAAAGTTTGATGCCGCGTTTCGTGGCTTCAGCAACTAAATGAGCAGGCACTTGCTCTCTCGCATCAACGATAACGGGAATTTTGATATCGGCGTCATGCAGATCAAAAGCCACGTCATAGGCACTGTCATGACAGGTGAAGACAGCGACATTTTTCCCGACAGCGACGCCATAACGATTGAGAAACGTTTGCGCGGCGGAGGCTAACATCACGCCCGGTCGGTCATTCCCGTTAAAAACCAGAGGGCGTTCAATGGCGCCTTGGGCCAAAATGACTTTGCCTGCCCGAACACGGGTAAGAGTTTCGCGGCATTTACCCCCTACTCCATCTTCCAAATGATCGGTGGCACGCTGCACTAACCCCACAAAATTATCATGATAATAACCGATCGCCGTCGTTCGGGACATCAAAGTCACATTGGGTAAGTTCTTCAACTTTTCCAAAGCGCTCTTCAGCCACGCCCAAGCTTCTACATCATCAATTTTTACAGATGGCGTCGAGAGTAAAGAGCCGCCAAACGCGGCCTGTTCATCAACGATTATGACTCGATCACCCGTCTCTGCCGCGGCCAGAGCCGCAGCCAAACCTGCAGGGCCCGCGCCCACAATCAAAGTCTCGCAATGACAATAGGCGCTTGCATAGGAATCAGCATCAGCTTCTGTGGGCGCTGGACCCAACCCTGCGAGATTTCGAATAAAAGGCTCATAAACTTTGTCCCAAAAGGACTTAGGCCACATGAATGTTTTATTGTAAAAACCGGCCGGGAAAAACATCGAGAAGATGTTGTTGAAGGCCCCGATATCGGTCTTTAGATTTGGCCAACTATTCTGGCTTCGCGCAACGAGGCCGTCAAATAACTCAAGTGTTGTGGCGCGCACATTGGATGTTATTCGGCCTTCACCGCGATCAAACGTCACCAAAGCATTGGGCTCTTCTGACCCTGCCCCGACGACGCCGCGCGGTCTGTGATACTTGAATGAGCGGCCCATGAGATGAACGCCATTCGCAAGCAGCCCACTCGCGAGTGTATCTCCTTCAAATGCAGAATAGGTTGTCCCGTCAAACGAAAAGGAAAGTGGCCGCGCATGATTCTGCCGACCATATGATTGAATACGATAATCAGCCACGTTTCGCTGCCTCAATCTGATCTTCTGTCGGCCGCGGCAGACCCATTTCATACGTCATAACAAATTTGTCGGTGACCGTATTTCGGACCGCATTAAAAAATTGATTGCACCCATTATTATGCCACCAGCGCTCACAGTGCTCGCCCCGGACATTGTCGCGAATAAACATATATTCGGACCATTCCTGATCACTCATTTCGGCCTGCTCTGCCGCATTCGGCCGGATGTAATGCGCTTCTCCCGCGTATGAAAATTCGACCTCAGGCCTTTTTTCTTCGCAATACGGACAGTGAATTAAAAACATTCGCTCAAATCCTTAATGGGCTACTGCTGCCGCAGCAGCTTCATCAATCAAGCGACCGCCGCGAAAACGGTCGAGATTAAAGGGTGCATTGATTTTGTGAGGAGCATCATGAGCAATCGTATAAGCCAACATGTTAGCCGCCCCCGGAGTTGCTTTGAATCCACCCGTTCCCCAACCACAATTCACATACAGACCTTCCACCGGGGTCTTCCCAACGATTGGAGAGCGATCAGGCGTTACATCCACAACACCGCCCCAACTCCGAAGCATCCGCATTCTTTTAAAAATAGGAAAAATCTCGCAGATGGACATCAATGTGTGCTCAAGAATATGCATCGCGCCGCGCTGCGAATAACTTGTATATTGATCCGTTCCGGCACCAATAACGAGCTCCCCCTTATCAGATTGACTGATATAAGCATGGACAGCATTCGACATTACAACACAGGGCATAATCGGCTTCACCGGCTCTGAGACCAAGGCTTGCAGCGGGTAGCTTTCGAGTGGGAAACGAAGCCCTGCCATATCCATGACGACAGATGTATTCCCGGCAGCCGACACACCGATTTTTTTCGCACCGATAAAACCTTTCTGTGTCTCGACGCCCTCAACGGCCCCATCCGCTCCGCGTCGAATACCTGTCACCGCACATTGTTGAATAATATCCACACCGAGCTTCGACGCTGCGCGGGCATAACCCCATGCCACACTGTCATGTCTTGCCGTGCCGGCCCGCATTTGAAGCGCGCCGCCCATAACCGGATATCTCCGGTTTTGAGAAATATCGAGGATTGGCAAAAAGTCTTTGCATTCTTCCGGGGTCAACCACTTGTTATCAACGCCGTTCAAGCGATTGGAATGAACATGCCGTTGGAAACTTTGGACATCATGGACATTGTGAGCCAGCATCAAAACGCCACGTTTGGAAAACATGACATTGTAATTCAGCTCCTGCGAGAGACCATCCCACAAGTCGACGGCATGATCATACATCGCCGCGCTTTCATCAAACAGGTAATTGGAGCGAATAATCGTTGTGTTCCGGCCTGTGTTGCCGCCGCCAAGCCAGCCTTTTTCTACAACGGCAACATTCGTAATCCCGTATGTTTTAGCGAGATAATAGGCAGCCCCCAAGCCGTGCGCGCCGCCGCCAACTATGACGACGTCATACTCCTTCCTGGGCTCTTTATTAGGAAACTGCTCCGGCCATTTCTTATGACCCGATAGGGCATTGGCAAAGAGCGACGCCGCCGAATATTTCACGTCAGGACCTCAATTTTTCGTTGGCCGGATCATGAGGGCTGTCCTCAAGAACACGGCAGTTATAACGCTTACCAAGAATTTCGATTTCCAAATCTGTGCCGATGTCAGAATATGACGGATGCACCATAGCCAACGCTAAGGACTTATTCATTCGCCACCCAAAGCCGCCGCCTGTCGCACGCCCGATAACCTCGCCGTTTTTATAAATCGGGTTGTTCCCAATCACGTCGGCATCGTCAACATCCATGACTTCGAGGGTGACGAAAGCATTTTCGAATCCACGTTTTTCCCAAGCCAGCAACGCATCGCGGCCAATGAAGCCGTCTTTCTTTTTGAGATTAACGAAGCGATGCAACCCTGACTCATAGGCTGAATACTCAATAGACATTTCCGTACCGACCAAGCGGTAGGATTTTTCAAGACGCATCGAGTTCATCGCCCGAATGCCAAATGGTTTTAATCCATGGCGATCACCATTTTTGAACAGAGCGTCGAAAATGTGGTTTTGATATTCGATTGGGTGATGAATCTCCCACCCCAGCTCTCCAACGAAATTAACACGCATCAGCTTGACAGGCGCATGCCCAACATATGTTTCTTGCCCTGTGAGCCACGGGAATGTTTCATTCGATAGATTGGATCCGCAGATTGGCTGCAGTAGATCGCGAGACTTCGGACCTGCGACAACAAATACGCCCATTGAGTTGGTCAAATCTGTCACTTGCACAGTTCCGTCAGTCGGCATGTGTTTACGCAACCAATCATGGTCAAGGCGATGATAAGCACCGGCAGAGACGAGATAAAAACTTGTCTTACTTTCCCGCTGTACGGTGAATTCAGAATGCACGCCGCCTTTCTCGGTCAATCCGTGACATAGCGCCAATCGCCCGATCGTTACCGGCATTTTCTGCGCTAGAATACGATTAAGAAACTTGACCGCCCCCGGTCCTTGGATGCGGCATTTTGCGAAAGCCGTCATATCCAGCAAGCCTACATTTTCGGCAACATTTTTGGCTTCATTACCCACATGTTCAAAATAGGAGGAGCGGCGGAATGACCAATTATCTTTTTGCTCAACGCCTTCAGGTGCGAACCAGTTCGGACGCTCCCACCCGAAGAGTTGGCCGAAGACCGCTCCTTTCGCCTTCATGCGATCATAGCACGGGGCCGTCCGCAAAGGCCGCGCGGCTGGGCGCTCCTCATCGGGATAATGAATTTCGAAGACGTCCGCATAAGCCTCTTCATTCTTTTCAATCAAATATGATTTCGTCGCATATGGACCAAAGCGGCGCGGATCGACGCCCATCATATCAACCGTTGGCTCGCCCTCAACAATCCACTCTGCAAGCTGCCAGCCTGCACCACCGGCCGCTGTGATACCGAAACTATGACCTTCATTGAGCCAGAAATTTTTCTTATCCCAGGCCGGTCCCACAATAGGATTACCATCGGGCGTATAAGCAATCGCGCCATTATAAACCTTCTTGATGCCAAGGCCTTCGAAGATCGGAACGCGATTAATTGCGCTCTCAATGTGCGGCATCAAGCGATCAAGGTCTTCTTGAAACAGCTCATATTCCGATTGATCGTCAGGCCCATCAACATAACAGGCCGGCGCGCCGTGCTCATACGGCCCCAAGATCAAGCCCCCCGCCTCTTCCCGCATATACCAACTGCCGTCGGATTCGCGTAATACACCTAATTCGGGCTCGCCATTTTTACGGCGGGCCAAGATTTCAGGATGAGCCTCTGTGACAATATATTGGTGCTCCACAGGAACAACAGGGATATCAAGACCAATCATTTCGCCCGTTTTGCGCGCAAAATTACCTGTGCAAGAGACAACATGCTCGGCGATGACGTCGCCCTTGTCTGTCTTCACCTTCCACTTCCCATCGGGCATTTGGTCGATTCCGATGACGGTCGTATAACGATGAATTTTCGCCCCGCCTTCGCGCGCACCCTTCGCAAAGGCCTGCGTCAGATCGGCAGGCTGAACATAACCATCTTCCGGATGACGCATAGCCCCGACGAGGCCATCTTTCTTGGCAAAGGGCCAAATCTCAACGACCTCTTCCGGAGTCATAAATTCAACTTCAACACCGATTGTTTGCGCGACACCGGCATATTGCAAATACTCATCCATACGGTCTTGGTTAGTCGCAAGCCTGATGTTGGAAACGGGCCGGATGCCGACATCTTGACCTGTTTCAGCTTCGAGCTTCTTATATAACTCGACAGAGTATTTATGAAGCTGTCCAACAGAATATGACATGTTGAATAAAGGTAAAAGCCCCGCAGCATGCCAGGTAGAACCGGACGTCAGCTCTTTGCGCTCAATAAGCATGCAATCTGACCATCCCTTTTTCACAAGATGATAAAGTGTCGACACTCCGACGACACCGCCGCCAATAACAACGACTTTAGCAGTCGCAGCGATGTCCTGCTTCGAATTTGAGTTAGCCATTATATCCCCATTTATTAGTTAGCTGGATCAGGACGAACGTCAGAGCTCGGCCATGACCTCATCAATGAACATATCCAATATTGTTTCGCATTCTTCACGCGTGATAGGCGCGCCAATTTGCTGCTCTATCCAGAGCCCGCGGTGTAAAGCATTCAGCTTATACGCAAGAATTTTTGCACGCGGACGCGATAGGCCTAATTGGCACAAATCATATGTAAAATTTGAGATCAGGCGCGCATTATAAATTTTGAACAGACGCCCGGTTTTTGCATCGCTACCCGCATGCACCCATAAATGCGGCCAGACTTTTGCGGCAACGCTTGACACTTGTCCTGATCTGAAAAACACACGAATCGACCGACGCACTCGAGTAATCGGATCGGCTTCCGATTTCCGAACATCTAATAAATCATTGCGGATCGTTTTGATAACGAAAACAAAGGCTGAATAAATGAGATTGTTTTTCGTATCAAAAAAGTAGTGGATTGCGGCGGTCGAAACATCAGCTTTTTCACTGACAGATTTCGTTGTAAGCCCAGCCAAGCCATCCTCAACCATCAACGTTAAAGCGCTGTCGATTATGGATTGCGACGTATCATTCGCAGCCTCTTGGCGAGCGGTGGCACTCATATTTTGCCTCTTTGCTACAGTTAGGAACAGTAACTTACTAATCAATCAGTAAGTCGCCTAAGACAATCGAATGCCAGTGTCAATCTGGCCAATAGCAAAAATTATAGCAGCGAATTCTCGACAATTTTTGTCGAATTCAAGACAGTGATTTCATTGGCAAAGCTTATGACTTGATAAATAGGCGTATTTTTTGCGACAAAAACTAACCTACAAATCGAAACCCGATACAATTCTGACTGCCTATAAACAAATCTAGCTGAGAGGCACATAATGTCCGCAAATCTAATCAACGGAAAAGTCTTTGCTGATAATCTGCGCAGCCAGCTTTCTGACATTGTAATCAAGCTCAGTGAATCACATGCCGTCCAACCCACCCTCGCTGTCGTACTTGTCGGGAATGACCCGGCCAGCAAAGTCTATGTCAAAAACAAAATAAAATTCACCAATGAAGTCGGAATGAAATCTCGTCACATTCGCCTTCCCGAAGATACCAGCGAAGCCGCGATCATCGAGCATGTAAAAGACTTAAATAAAGACGATGAAATTGATGGAATTTTAGTTCAACTCCCGCTTCCGAAACATGTAAATTCGGATCATGTTATTGCAGAGATTGATCCCGGTAAGGATGTTGATGGGTTAACTGAAACATCCGCAGGTAAGTTGGTCTTGGGAGCGAAGGGGCTGCGTCCCTGTACGCCAACCGGATGTGTCATGCTGGCTAAGGACGCCTTAGGGGATTTGACGGGTAAGCATTGCGTCATAGTCGGTCGGTCAATTTTGGTCGGGAAGCCCGCTGCCCTCTTGTTCTTGGAACAAAATTGTACCGTTACGATTGCTCACTCCCGCACAAAGAACTTGGAAGAAGAATGCAGACGCGCCGATATAATCGTCGCAGCCGTTGGCCGAGCTGAAATGGTAAAATCAAATTGGATTAAAGTGGGCGCTTGCGTGATCGACGTCGGTATTAATCGTGTAGCTAATCCGGACAAACCCGGAAAGACTAAGCTTGTCGGAGATGTTGATTTTGAAAACGCAAAACAGGTAGCGGGGTCCATCACACCTGTTCCCGGAGGCGTTGGTCCAATGACTATTTCTTGCTTACTCCGCAACACACTAATTGCCGCCTATCAGCGGCGTTCAATAGACTTGCCCGGCGCGTTATTGGATGTCTAAGTAAGCGAAAATTTCATTGAGGCCCGATCTGCCAAAACCATAGGACCCAGATCACAACTGAATCCAAAACTGCAAAAAAGAAATATATATGTCAGACGACCTAGATCTAGAACCGGAAGATAGTCCCTGCAAACTTGTGTGTTCAATGGAGAAAGAGAGCGGATTGTGCTTCGGTTGTGGCCGGACCAGTGATGAAATTGCGCAATGGACACTCTTGAGCGACAGTAAACGCAAACAGATACTCTCTGAACTTCCCGCAAGAATGCCTCCCTTAGACATTTTACGAGAAGAGCGGAGAAAGCTACGCCGAGTCAATCGGCGCAGATCGAATGACAAATCGTGAGTTCTCCTAACGACCCTCATTCAAAACATGTGGCTCGGCAGCGGGCGCGCCAAGTAAGGGCCTCAATCTCAAATAAAGATGTAGGTTCTAAGCTGGTAAGTCACTGGCCCATTGATCGTTTCCCCGGAAAATCAGTCGCTGGTTTTTGGCCTATAAAAGATGAAATCGATCCACGATTACTCCTACAGACTTTACGGGATAGGGGGTCAATCATTGCGCTTCCCGCTATTGTAAAGCCCGACCACCCCTTAGAATTTCGACAGTGGACTCCGTCAACGCAACTCGTCGATGGGCCATTCAAAACATTGGAGCCTCCCGCCGAGGCCCCCATAATTTTTCCTGATATTATTTTCATCCCCCTACTGGCCTTTAATTCCAAAGGTGAAAGACTAGGCTATGGAGGCGGATTTTACGACCGAACTCTTGCCCAACTCAGGAAGATAAAGGATGTTTTCGCCTGTGGTGTAGCCTTTTCGGCCCAAGAGACTGACGACATCCCTACAGATGAATTTGATCAAAAA
>Ga0209187_1002404_pt1 | contig 17900 bp, 18 predicted proteins | sample BantaG_FD_187430 | JGI IMG/M metagenome (GOLD analysis project Ga0209187, IMG submission 187430) | Marine algal microbial communities from Bantry Bay, Ireland - BantryBay_4 metaG (SPAdes) (version 2) | ecosystem: Host-associated > Algae > Red algae > Unclassified | place: Bantry Bay, Ireland... | reverse complement strand
TATTGCGTTGCTGTGCAATCTCTTTGAACTCCATACCAGTAGCATAATCATTTACACACCGCAAGCGCAAGCGAATATACTCTTGCTGATGGTTGTGAAGATAACGTTGGTAAATAGCTTTGTCAAATCCTATTTCATTAAATTCTTTACGTTTGTATCCCATAAATCAGTTATACGGAAATATCACCCTAAAGGGAATAGTTGGACCTATCATTGATTACCGATTTGTTGAATCGCTCAATTTCAGAGTAAACACTATGCCACAACTACAGATGAAACAAAAATTCCAAATAAAAGACATAAAGCAACGGTTCCTAATATGGCTGCTATAATTACTAAATTATGCCCTTTGTATTTGAATGGATTTTCAGCGATTTTTTGATTGGCCATAGAACTCCAAACAACGGATAAAATTGCAAGTATAAATCCAGAGATAAGAAAAACCCAGATAGAGCCAAAGAGAATGCCTAAAAGTGGAGTGATGTATACTGATATACTTGCAATGAATGATATAATGGCAAGTTCGTGCGTTTCTTTCTTATCTGTAAGGTCATCATTTTTACTTTTAAATATTTTTTTTCGCTTCTTTTTGTGTTTTTTCTTTTTAATGATAGATTCACCGTTTTTTTCTGTAGTCCTTTTTTGATTGCGTTTTTCTAAACTTTTGAAAACTTTCTTGCCCTTTTTCTCTACCTTTTTATAGATGAATTTTTGAAGTTTCGACTCAATAAGTGTTGGTGCAATATCTGTCGAATTCAGTGTTATGCCTTTATCTGATGAAGTAGTTAGTCCTTGTATTTCAATTTTAACAAATTCGTTTTTCTTAGATTTTTCTTTTTTTGTTTGACCTGTAACTTTTGCAAGTAAGCTTCCCTTCTTTTTTGAAGATGATTTATTTGAAAAGAGTGGTTTTCTAACTTTTTCAGTTTTATTTGTGAAAGTAGGGCAGGTCGTATTTTTTGTAATACCACAAGATGACAAGACAAGTATTGTAATACAAATGATTGTTATAGAGTGAAATTGAGCTTTCATTGGCAAACTTTTCTTTGATTTGTTTATGAATTTACAAATCAAATACTAAAAATGCTAAATATATTCAAAATTAACAGGTTGAGATCAAGTTATTAGTCGCCAACAGGAATGATAGCTCCAGATAGAAAAAGAATTATTAGTATAAGAACAAGTAATATGATTATTCCAAGAGGAATGATTCCTAAAATAAACCCTGTGCGTGCCATTCCTTTACCTCTGTATTTTCTTGGATTTTTTTTGATTTTACTTCCTGCAATAGCTCCAAAAACAATAGCTAAAATTCCATTTATAACAGATAGAGCTAATGCTCCAAGTCCAAGCCCAGGAATTGAGAGTAGAAACAAGAAAGTTGCGATGCCAGCAATCAATGATAAAATAGCAAGAATGTGATTTTCTGGTTTATTAATTGAATCATTGTTTTTACTACTAAATATTTTTTTAAGTTTTACTTTGTGTTCTTTTTGTGAAATGATACTCTCGCAATTCTCCCTTTCTTTCTCCTTTCTTTTTTGAATGTTTTTCTTGATTTTTTTGAGAATCTTTTCACTTTTTTTCTCAATCCTTTTATAGATAAATTTTTGAAGTTTTGATTGCTTTGGTGGTGTTATATTATTTGAACTTATTATAGCAACATCATTTGTGTTTGGTGCAGCATCGTTTATGTTCAGTGCAATATTGTTTTCAGATAAAGCAGTTAAATCAGTTACATTTATTTGAGAAATGATGCTTTCAATTTTACTAAAACTGATATTGCCAGTATCTTTTTTCTTTGCTTGTTTTGCAATTTTAGCAAGTTGTTTTTTTTCTTTTTTTGGAGAATGTTTTTTAGCAAAAAGTGGTTTGTGGGCTTTTTCCGTTTTATTTGTAAAAGTAGGGCAAGTGGTTTGTCTCGTAATGCTACAAGAGGAACAGATAAGTATTATTATGCAAATGATTGTTGTGAAATATAATTGAGCTTTCATGATCGTTGTTTTATTGTATTAAAGATTCGATTAATGTTCAGTAGTATGCTGCAAATATCAATGATAGAATTGCATAGAACAAGCCTGTTTTTTAAAAATAAATATCTTTCAAAAATAAAAATTATAATATATTGAATTGATAGTCAATGTTTTATATTGATTAAAACTGATTTTTTAAAATGAATGATTTACAAAAAATATAATTAGATGGAACTACCCAAAAGATTGTCACGAACCGTGATTTATGAAAGTGAATGGATAAACTTATACACTGATAGAGACGCAAGTTGCGTAAAAAAAAGGGGCGCAATTAGAAATTATCTAATTGCGCCCCAAATTTGGTATTTTATGATTTTAAGAAATGCTTCCTAATCTTTCACAAATTTCAAAGTATTAAAGCCTTTACCATCATCAATAGACAAAAGGTAAGCCCCAGCAGTGAATGCATTTATATCAATTTTAAGAATGTTGTCTCCTGGTAAAGCATCTGCATCTACTTGCTTCATAAGTTGTCCTTTAACATCAAATATTTTTACTTGAAGGGCTGCTTTTTCAGCTACACTAAATGCTAAATTTAACTCGTTTGAAACAGGATTTGGAGCAATGCTGATATTTTGAATAAAACCAATGTCTGAAATCCCTGTATCTGGATTGTCTGGTGGTGATGGCAAAGCAACTCTTAACTCCATCACATTGCCATTTGCATCCTGATTGCTCAAGGCAAGACAAATTCCATTGTCTTCAGCTTCATCCATAATATCTTGAATCGACTCTATTTTTTCCTTTTCGATAAATTTAGCAATACTACCTTCGTCGTTAAGGATGTTGTAATTTAAATTCCAAACTATAAACCTTCCTAAAGAATAATTTGTAAAATCAAAAGTAGAAGATTCAGCAATTTCTATAATGGTAAAATCATCATTCTTTTTAGTAATAATAAATGCAGATTCGTAAAGTTCATCAGGAGCATCATTTTCATAATCAACAGAAAAATCAACAATCAATTCTTGACCTAATCCTTTTTCAAACAAGCCATCTTCTGTTTCTACTGATGGAGTTAAGTTTCCACCACTTATATTACAGGCAATCTCTCCTTTGTTTACAATGGCATTGTGTTCTAAACAAATATTTTCCTGACCATCAACAGCCATACAAGCATTTAGATTTAAGATAACAGCATCTAAGATTTTAACATCATCTACATACCAACCGTCCTGACCAATTCCAAAACTAGTAGAAAAATTAAATCGAACCTTAAAATCAGAATCAACATAATCATTTAAGTTCACAATAGATTGTTTATAAAAATATTGAACCCCAGAATAAGCGTCTCTTCCCGCAATTTGAGCACTAGAACCTGAAGTGATTTGATTGTTATAAGCATTTTGAATAAACTCCGAATCTTTAAAAGCCGTAAAATCATCATCACTAGTTGTAAACTCGACAAGCCCTCCATCGTAAGTGTTTTCCGTTCTGTATTTATGCCAAAAGCTTAAAATTAAATCATTGTTTTTTTCTAATGTCACAGACTCTTTCTGAGCTAAATATTGTTCAGATTTTACTCGTAAATTTTCAGCAAACCAAGCTTTTTCACCTGTGTTAGGATCATCAACAGCAACCCAGTCTGTATCGCCACTTCCATTGCTAAAGTCCCAATTTCCAAGCCCGTCTTCAGCACCATCTGCAAACAAAACTTTTGAGAAACTATTATGTTCAGAAGTTAATTCAAATGGGATTTCTAATACAGCATTGTTGTCTAAATTGGCAATGTTTATTTTCAAAGCATTTCCTACTAACTCGTAATCAGTATCAATACTAGATTCATCTAATACCGTGTTTTCAGGAATACTTACTGAAATTTCAATATCAGTTGCTGTTTCCCCTTTTTTATTTTCTACTCTTAATGTATATCCAATATTTTCATTAATATTAACAGAATCACTCGAAGCGATTAATTCCATTCTTACATCTGCATATTCTGGAGGAAGATCAAAATTTTCTGATTGATCATTGTGGCTATTCGGTGTTCCTTGATTTGCATCTATACCTAAACCGCGTATTGTAAAAGAATTCCACAATAACTCTTGATTTGCTCCACCATTATTAATTTGATCGGCAAGCAAAATAGCATCTCTACCATCTACCATTCCAGGATTACAAGGTTGTAGTTTTAACCCATCAATAACTAGTTGCATAGCGATGTTATTACCACCTGTTCCATTTATTAAATCTGAATCAAATCCATATTCGTCGATTAAATCCCACGTCATTTCCCAAAGAATAGTCGCCCATATAAAACCTACTGTGTGCTGGTAAACTTCTGGCTCTCCAGGTGCCACATCAGGTATGTTTGAACCATCATAAGTGAAATCATTTACTGCAAAATTGGTATTGTAACGTGCTGGACGTATACCACTACCGTTTACTCCTTGTCCACGGAGATAAGTTCCATAACCACGATTACTTGTTCTCGTATGTTGAGGAGTCATCGTCATCATCAAACCGATCCAATCACTCCAACCTTCTCCCATTTGCTCCGCTCCAGAAAGACAACCAACATTTGCAGGACCACCACATAGTCTTGTACTGATGCCATGTCCATACTCGTGAGCAATGACACCATTGTCAAAATCACCATCAAGGTTGATAGCTGGTGTTATGTCAATTGATACAATGGCACCATCGGCAATTGCATCCTTTATAACATTTCCGTTTTCATAACTAACAGATATTGTAGGAATATCTATGCCGCCAGTATAATCATCAGGTGCTCCCATACCCATTGCTCCGTCGCCAGGCAAATTATTTATCATCACAACAGCAATTGCTCCTACCTCATTTGCGTGCAAAACTTTGTCAACATAATTGCAATCTGCACGATCTATCAAAGCAATATTGCCTTCTACTTCATCACCATTTATAATTGGCGAACAAGCCAATGTTGGCTGATCTGTTCCATCATCCACTAAAACAAGATTTCCCTGAATTGCACTTACACGAGGTCCAAAAATTGCAGTTTCATAATCATACACTCCAAGTGTACCACTTTCAGATTTTGCTGAAACCGTTGGTTGAGGTCCAGCTGGGTTGTTCCATTCAAACATTTGCAATCTGCCATTAGTACCATCTGGAGTTACTGCAAAGTTAGCATTGTTAAACCCTTCTCCGTCTTGAGCATCTGCATAGACAAAATCGTCATCCTCACCACCTTTGTCAAAATTATTACTTTGGTAGTTGCCACTCACTTCGTCAAATCCATATTGATACCAAACATCGTGAACCATATTGGTCCAATAAAATAAATTAGTAATAGCAGGGTCTTGATTTTGACTCGGAGCTTGATTGAAATCTAAAACATAATCAAACTCAAAACTTTCGGATTCAGGAGAATAGCCACCTGTATTGTTTCCATCTCTGTCTTCTCTTGTCCAAGTATTGTTACCTCTTGTAGTATTGAATTCTTCTTCGCCGTCATCACTGTGCCACCCAATAGGACTTGCATCGTTGTGGTTCAACCACGGGCTATTTACAATTTGGCGGTCACCATGATTAGGACTTTCTATTGGAACTGGATAAACATTGTAATCATATTTTGCAGAAGAGACAGCATTTGAAGAAACAGATTTAGCTGTAGATTTTGTATTTCTTGCTGCTGTGGTATTGTGAAATTTATTGGCACACAAACCCAATTCGTGTTCCTCTGGACCGAATTTACATTTTATCACACGATTGTATCGATCCAAGATGATTCCTGTCTGCGCATCTACTTGTACAGACCAAATATCTTTTAGATCAGTAGTGTTTATCAAAATATTCCAAGCAAGACGAAGCTCACTTTCATTTATTAATAAGTAAGCCAATTCTACTGAAATGTCTTCTGTTGATAAATCTGCCTTTTCAATCAATGTAGTTTTACTTGCATTGTTTTCACTTTTTTTGATAGATAAAGCTTGTGTATAATGTATGCCTAACTGTTGAGCTGCTTTTTCCACTGCTTCTAAAGGACCAATAGTCGCATCCTTTGTATTAATTTTATTTTTGGAATTGCTTATAAACCTATTTCCAAAGCTCAATACCTTTTTCTCTTTTGAAATATTAATGGTTGAAATGGCATCGTGAATTTTAATGCCTTCCAACTGCTGTTGGAAATAAAGATGATTCACCCCATTGTGCTTCGACACATAGTTATTGGTTACCAAAGGGTCTTTAATGTCAAGACTGGAAAGTTTTGAATTCCGACGGTCATCCTCTAGGAAATCCAATGCAATTTGTACTGCATCCTGCGCCACCAATGAATGGAAACAGAAGAGGGAAACAAAAATTAATAAATATTTTTTCATTATAAAAGTTTGGTTGGATATAATCTAATCAATTGTGTGTGCTGATTTTTTATTTGGCGGTTCGATGTCTCGACGTTTCCCTGCGGGTCGGGCTTTTCGTGGGTTCGCTTTCCCCAATCAAGTTGAGGACAGACTACTCCGCCCTGCGGGCACTTCCTGCGGTCGTCCACTACAATCCCTAACGCAAATGTCAGAAACATCAAATTTCATGTTATCAATTTGTCAGTCCGATTTTTTATTTGGGCGTTCCCTTCCTATCAGTTGGTCCTGTCCTGCGGTTCGACAATTCGACACCGCTGGTTGTTGAGCGAAGTCGAAGTATGAGGTTGAATTTCAAAATAGAGTTAAGTGTGCCTCTAATTTAACAATAACCTATTGAAAATTGTTTATATAAAGATAAAATGCTGCATTTTTGCAACACAGACGGCATTTTGAGGAACATGTTCGATGTAATTAAGTTCCTGAACAGAAATAAATACAATTTATTTCGAGGCTATTTTTTCATCAGTCAAGGCGAAAACCAGGCTGGTCCGACGTTCGGTAGCCATAGCTACGGTGAGTATTTTTGACTGGTCCGACATTCGGAAGAATGATGAAAAAAGAGTCCGAAATAGATGTGATTTATTTCTGTTTAGGAACTTGTAATAAAAAATTAAACAATGCAATTAAAAACTAGGCTGAAGATAAGTTCTGTAAACTCTCTAACAGATGGCAGATATTTTGCTGCTGTTGGTGCAGAGTGGATTGGTTTTGAACTGACCGAGGGCGCAGAGCGTTTTGTTTCTCCAGAATCGGCACATGAAATAATGAACTGGTTGGCTGGACCACGCTTTGTGGGGCAATACAATGATGCTACGGTAGATAAAATAAATGAAAACATAGAGCATCTAAAGCTTGACATTATACAAACCAATATTGATTTAGACTTAAACTCGCTTTCTGGCAAAGTTCAATCAATCATTAAGGAGATAGAAGTTAAAAAGGAAACCTCTTTTGATTCAATTAAGCAGGTTTTTGAAGAGCAAAAGCAATGGACTTCTCAGTTTTTGTTAAATTTTTGCTTTTCTTGGGATGAAATGAAAAACTCCAACGATTGGTCTGTCGAAAACCTTAAAATGCTTTGCGAAATCCATCCCACATTTATAAAATTAGATTTCACAGAAGACAACCTACTGGAGATTTTAGAGCAAGTCGAACCATTTGGCATTGATTTAATTGGTGGAAATGAAATTAAAACAGGACTTCAAGTGTTTGATGATGTACAAGCTCTAATAGAATTGCTTGAAATTGAATGATTGTGCGATAAAATTGTACGAATTCAATACACAAATTGAACTAGTGACATAGCAGCAAGACTGTAAGTATTCGGACAAAAAGTAATCCTATAATTCAAAATAAATATTTTTTTGATTTGCTAGGAAAAAAAGTCAAGCATAGCAGGGCTACGGTTTACTTTTTTGACGAAGGAAATCAGAAAAAGATGATTTTTGAATATTGGATTACTTTTGTCCGAGTACTCAACTCAATTTAACCTTTATGTATTTAATACTACTTAATTATACAGTTACATTCCTATTTTTAGGAGCCTTGTTTTTCCTATTCTTTTTTTTCGTTGGAGCTTGGTTTTTTACCAGCATCGACAAAAAAAGCAAAATATTAAACAGAAATTACATTCTGGGAAAATGGCACAGGAAGGGAATGTCGCCAACAGGAGAATTATGGTCTTTTGAATTTGATTTTGACAGAGACAAATTGGTCATGTCAGGAACACCAGAATTTATTGCCACCGCAAAGTATCGCATTACCCGAGAAGACGAAAATCTTTTGACATTAGAATTGTACGGAATTACAGGAGATACCATTGCAAATGATAAAGCTGTTTTGCAAATTGCAGTAGATAAAAAGAAGGCTAAATTGACGATTGATAACCGTCCAGGGTATGTTCGGGTGTAGGAACTTGTATAAGAGATAAACCAGTTGCTACTTGAATTTTACAGATGGTTTCTAATGTAAGATTTTCTTTTCCTTTTAATACTTTATTTAGGTATTGTGGAGACCAATCTAAAGATTCAGCTAATTGTTTTTGAGATATTTTATTTGATCTCAAATACCTTAGTATTTTTACAGCGATGGAAAAAGATAAATCTGACCAAGCTCTATTTTCTTTTCTTTTTTTTGCTTCGGTCAACCAATTTGATTCTTTTTTTGATTGAGCAATGATTTTATCTTTTAAAGTGGTATCGTTCATAGTTTTTTTAGTAAATTAATTCAAAAAATGCTATGTCTTCACCCTCAAAACTATAGGGATAATCTTTTATAAATTCTCTAGCAATATTTAATTTATCTAATTCAGTTTTTAGGTGTTCTCGATCATTCATAGTTGCAGTTAATTTTATTGCTCCACCCGTAACTACAAAAAAATCTAACTCTATTTTTAGTGCATAAATTCTAAGCCAACTAGGAGAATCTTGACCATAGGCTTTGTTAGATTCAAATTTCTCTTCAAAATAATTTTTTGAAAGTGGGTGAAAAAAAGATGATAAATTTTCTCCTGTTTCTAATTTTCCTTCTTCTGCTATGCTGATTAAGTGATCTTCTAAATCAAGAGCATCATTTCTAGTTTTTATGATAGCTTCTTCTATAGACATACTTCCCCAAAATTCATTTTCTAAATCTTCTTTATTCATTTCAAAAAAACCTTCTAAATAGATAGGGTCATCCCAAAGATCAAATAAACGAGAAAACTCATCAAAGTCAAAGATTTTATATAGAATTGAGTAAAGATGGTTTTTTACCACACAATCAATATCTTGTACCTCAAATTTAGTATTATTAACCATAAAATCAACTTTTAGGTTTATTTTTAACATTTTTTAACAAAAAAATTTCAAGCCTCAAATCTTATACATCCCTAGACTTTTGCTTTCACACAATAGTATTCAAAATTTTCCTTAAAAATGAACTTTTTGTTGTAATTGGAGGTTTATCTATTAGTTTTGATAAGAAGCGATATAATTTGATTTATAGTGGAAATTTCGCTTCTGAGATACTCCTCGCTATTTGAGTATAAATTGAATTTATCCAAAGTAGTTAATCAAGTTAGATTGTGTAATATCTAATTTCCCCTAGTTATCTGGTTTTAATTCGGTTTACAACGATTAAGAAATCTTGAATCAGCAACATTTATGTTGCTTAGGTTTAAATTTGTAATTCGTTTGTAAGCTGTGTTAAGGAAAAAGAGCTTATAGACATAAATTATTATTTCATGTTTGTAGGCGAATCAAAATTCTTAAAAATAAGAAAAGGTTCAGTTAATCACATTAATATTTACGAAGTGACAGAGGATGAACTAATTGCTCTAGAAAGCAACTAAAATGGCTCTCTTTTTCTATATTTTGCTAGTATTTTCCTTACTAGTGCATTTAGTGCAATGCTTGCCTATCTTACCGTTGAAAACTTAGGGATTGGTCAGTTAGCTTTTATAATTGGAGTTATGTTCGCTGGGTATATCGGTGGTTTCCTATTTTTGTATATGGGTTTAAAACAGAACAGCAATCAGAAAAAAGTTTTGGAAACCATTCGCGAGAGAATCAATTCGACAAAAACAGAAGATGCTTTAGAACTGAAATCTGCTGAAAAGTGGTTAAAGGAAGTTGAGGGGAAATAGCCATATTGACGATTGATAACCGCCCAGATTATATACAGGTGTAGAAAGATGAGTGTGTACCATTAACAGAATAAGGATGAAGTACCAAATGTTTCAACCACATGCTGATTTAGAAACGCTAATAAAATTTTATTGGACAAACCATATATTACAAAAACTTAGCTTAGTGCGTATGGGGAATGACGGACGCAGCTAGGGAAGTGCGGAGGATGAGAGGAAAGACGGAGCAGTGAGATAAGCGAAACTACGCCCGATGCGAGTGGAAATGTATGGAATGAATTGGAACAGATGATTCGGGAAAAATTTGCCACGCAGCAATCGTAGAGACGCGATTCATCGCGTCTCCCCCAAACAACCAAAACCAGTTCCAATTCATTCCATACATTGCAACGGACAGCGGGGAGCCGACTTAAAACGAAGATGATACTCGCCGTCCCAAAAATCTTAATCGCATTTCTTAACACTTGAAACACGTGACTTTACCACCAAATTTACTCCTTAACTAGTACAATAAAAATAACAAACTATGTCGCTAAAGGTGAAAGGATGCATTCTTTTGTTACTACTTAATTTTTGTTTTGTATCAATGTTATCTGCTCAAAAAAATGATCGGATTGTTGTCAGTTCTATGGGGACAGATGTGGAATACAGAATCAGTAGAACAGTTAGGCATCATCTTAAAACCAAAGATCATCAAGTAGAGAAAAATGTAGATTCTGGTCAGCAAATATTAGAAATTCTAGAGGGCGGTCCAATAAAATTATGGATCAATTATTCACATGGCGATGATCACCGAATTTGGGGAAAAGATAGAATTACCAAGGAATCTCACTATTCCAATGGGCTTGTTATGTTTGATGAGGAGAAAAAATCTTTGTATCCTCAAAGCCGCTCACTAGTAGATCTTCAAAAAGCCATAGTTAACAAAGAAATTCAATTTGAAAAAGGAGCTTTGATAATCTTACACGCTTGTGCTGTTGCTACTCCACACAAAGAAACTGGTTTTATTTTTGCTCAAGAATTAGCGAATATAACTGGCGCAATGGTCATTGCTGGACAGCACAAAACAGAACCTCTAATCGAAGATTACAAAGAATTGGTTTACACAAATGTCAAAGAATTTATACTATTCAAACCCTATGCTGCTCCTAAGTTAATGGGCGGTAAATTGTATTTGACAGAAACTATGAAAGCCTTTTTAAATGATCCAGATAAATATGCATTTGCAGAATACGATTTAAGACCCGTCCCAGAAAGCATGTTAGAATCAGCATTTGCTAAAAGAAAAGAAATAAAGGAAGTAAAGAAAATTGTTTTATTTAAAAATGCCAAACAACTCGAAACTCAAACGATGAAATTAGAGTTGAAGCCTGAAATGGATTTTATTCCTATGCCTAACTGAAAATTTTACCAACCAGTTACCAATAAATTATGAGCAGCAGAATAGCTACATTTTTGGTATTTACAATAAGCTTGAGCAGCACGTTTTCTAATTTGTTCATCGCTTTCTTTTTTTAACCAGCCCTTGATTGCTCCTTCTAAAATATAAGCTTCGGGAGCCATCGCGCCAGTCGTCCAAATCAATGGATTGACACCAGAAACTCTAATCGCTTCATCGAAATATTTTTTACTATAACAGCCAAGCGTTATGGCATCGCGGGTTTTGCTACTAACATTTATAGGGTAGGGCGACATATCATATTCTATCATGGCATTGTGTCCAACATAGGCGACTAAATCAGAATCTCCTGCAAAATTAATGCTCTTTCCATCAATAATGACCGATTTATTAATTGTGCCTGCACAAGCCTTCAAATAATCTTCCACCGCATTGACAATTCTATTTCCAACATAAGCATCTGCAACGATGTAAACATTTTTGGAAGTATTTTTATACACACAACGCTCTAAAATATGATTGTCTGGATTTTTTTCAGATTTGACCAATTTCCACTCCGAATTTCTATTGAAAACCGCTTTTACACCATAATAAGCTCCCCAATAAAGATTGTCCGCTGGCTTGAAACCATTGCCTATTTTGGCAGGAACAGGAGCAATGCCTTGAGAATGATTATCACACAAAGCAACAATGATGTGAACGGTCTTTTCATCACCAGATTGGGCAGAAAGCTGCTGAAATCCAAAGATCAAAAAAAGAAAAATTGCTATAAAAAGGCGCATATGTGGTAGTTTGTGAAAATAATACCGCTAATTTAGGGATGATTCATAAAGTAAGCGTCAAAACGGACATTTTATTACTGATTTGTCTTACAACCTTTAGATACGAAAACCGAGTGGAAAAGGATAAGAGATTGTGATAAATTTATTCAATCTATCAGTCATTAGCCCTGAAGGGGCGATAGATCAAAGGTTAGGACGCAGCCCTATCAATCCGAAGGTTAGGACGCAACCCTAACTATCTTAAAATTAAATATTCGTGTGTTTCAGTTGAGCAATTCGTAATTAAATAATTCGTAATTGGTTCGGTTATCCAATTCGTAATTCGTAATTGATTAAAAACCTTGCAAAGTCGCTAATTTCTTATAAAAACTATCGAAAGCCAGCAAATCCTCATGCTTGCCACGCTCGACAACTTCCCCATCTTTCATAACCCATATTTCATCGGCATGTTGGATCGTAGACAAACGATGTGCGATGACAATAGAAGTACGGTTTTCCATCAATTTTATCAAAGCCTCTTGCACCAATTTCTCCGACTCTGCATCCAGCGAACTCGTCGCTTCGTCGAGAATTAAGATCGGAGGATTTTTCAATACTGCCCTAGCAATTGTCAATCGCTGTTTTTCTCCACCGCTTAACTTATTTCCCCTGTCGCCAATAAAAGTATCATAACCATTGTCTAGTTTTTCGATGAATAAATGCGCATTGGCAATTTTTGCTGCATTTATAATAGATTCCCTGCTTGCATTTTCCACACCCAAAGCAATGTTGTTGAAAACCGTATCATTAAATAAAATAGGATCTTGAGAAACAATGCCCATTTTACTTCTTAAAGATTTTATTTTAAAATTTCGCAAGTCCTGTCCATCAATTAAAATCGCTCCATCTTTAACTTCAAAAAATCGCGCCAGCAAATCTACAAAAGTAGATTTTCCTGCTCCTGACGGACCGACCAGAGCAATGGTTTGCCCCTTTGCAATTTTTCCATTTACATTTTTCAAAACAATCGAATTGGTCAAATCATCATCATAATGAAAACCGACATTTTTGTATTCAATAGAATCATTAAAAGAAGAAAGTTCTTGTTTTCCTGATTCATCTTTTACGTCATCATCTTCATTTAAAATTTCCTTGATTCTATCCATCGAAGCAATCCCCTTTACAATTCTGTAATAAGCAGTCGTAAATGCTTTGGCAGGATTTATGATTTGCGAAAAAATCAACATAAAAGTAATAAATGCTTCGGCTGTCAAATTCATTTCACCTTTCAAAACAATTTTGCCACCGATATAGAGAACCAAAACCACCACACTAATTGCCAAAACCTCCGTCAAAGGAGAAGCCAGTTCTTTGCGATGCATCACCCGATTCATCAAATGAGTTTGATCGCTATTTTCCTTTTCAAATTTCCCAGCTAAATCATTTTGAGCATTAAATGCCTTTACGATTCTCAAGCCTCCAAGCGTCTCTTCAAAAATAGAAATTAAATTACTTTGTTTGGACTGAGCTGCAAGCGAAGTACGCTTCAAACTCTTTGCAATGGTTGCAATAAAAACACCCGTTAAAGGCAAAACCACCAAAACGATCATCGTTAGCAAAGGACTTATGTACAACAAAGCAGCCAAATACAAAAAGATCGTCAAAGGCTCCTTAAACATACTTTCCAACACACTCAAAACCCCCCATTCAACCTCTACAACATCAACAGAAATTCTAGTCAGAATATCTCCTTTTCTTTTTTCGTTTAAATACGAAATAGGTAGCTTTAAAATTTTGTCATAAACTTTTTCACGCAAATCTTTCACAACACCATTTCGAATAGGCACAAGCACATACAAAGCAGCATAACGAAAAACATTTTTAAAGAAAAAAACCACCGCCACCAAAAGACAAATAAACAGCAAACCCTTAGCCTTCCCATTTTCCAAAATCACAACACTCAGATTGTATTTGAAATACTCAATAAGACTATTTACAGTAAAATGAAATTGTGGAACAGCTTCAGGAACGGCAAGGCTCTCATCAAACAAAATGCCCAAAAACGGACCCACCATAGCCAACGAAACCAAAGAGAATAAAACAGCAAAGCCATTGAATAAAATATTCAGCAAGCCCTTGAATTTATAATTACTAATCAACGATAATATAAACTTCAAACTCTCCATTCCCTAATCTAACTAAACTTTTCCAAAAACTCACAAAAGCTCCACGCCAGGATCCCAAAATATTTCCTTAAAATTTTGAATTTGATTATTCTCCACCTCAATCCCCTCACTATTTAGCAATTGCTCCATTAAAGTCGTCTCCCCAAAATGGTGTTTACCCGTCAACAACCCATTTCGATTGACAACACGATGCGCAGGCACAAAAATCTCCTGTTTATGAGAATTATTCATCGCCCAACCCACCATTCTAGCAGAACGAGCAGCCCCCAAATGTTTAGCAATAGCCCCATAAGAAGTCACCCGCCCTTCAGGAATCAAACGACACACCTCATAGACACGAGTAAAGAAATTATCATTTTTATTAGTTTCTGGCATATCACTAGTATTAAAATATTCAAAGCACCGAAACTAACTAATTTTTTCCAAATATGGAATACCTGTTCTCTGTTTCAAACACAAGTCCTGAAAGGACGCAAGACCAAAGGGATGGATGTAATCCATCTAACTGTATTCGTATTGACGTTCATACAATAATCCCATTCTCATCAAACCCTCTCGGAACAAAAGCCCCATTTTCAAAAACCATCAATTCCTTAAAGCCAATTTCGAGAAGCTCCTCCGCTACCAAAGCAAACTCTTTTGTGATTTCCCTAGGATGATGACAATCAGAATTAATAACAATAGGAATGTTTCTTTCTTTCATTTCACGCCAAACCCACTGACTCGGATAATAATCAGCAATTTTCTTGTAACGACCTCTTGTGTTTATCTCAATAATGACCCCTTGCTTTTTAGCTATTTCAAGCGTTGCAACAATAGCATCTTTATACCAAGCCGCTTCTTCACTAAAATAAAAACGATTCTTATTGTGCATTTTTACCTTGTCGAAATGTCCTAAAATATCAGGCGGATCTTCCTGTAACATCTTTTGATTCAAAGCAAAATATTGCTCCACAGCAAGCCGAATATTTCCATCATACAATTCATTTAATCCAATGTCAAATTCTCTGCTAGGACCATCAATAACCCAATAGGTGCCATCATCAAGCATTTGCCCATAATGCACCGATCCCACACAATAATCCAAATCATTTTTAAAATCAGAAGGCGTTATTGCTCCAGGAACATAATCGACCTCTAAAGACTTGAAAATATCAAGTTTGCCTTTATACTGCTTTTTTAATTGCTCTATCGTTTCATAATAAGTAGATAATTTTGCAATTGGCATACACCAGTCACTTTCAAATTTGACAGGAGCATGGTCAGAAAAGCCATACTGAAAAACATTTTGCTCTATTGCAGCCAAAACATATTCTTCAAGCGTAAGTTTGCCATCACTAAAATTAGTGTGACTGTGAAAGTTGGTCCAAGCCATTAATGAGGTTTGTATTTAGATTTTTGTAAAATTTTTGCTCCATCGGTCATTGAAAATAAATCTTGAATACTTACCTCAGGATTTTCGTCCATAAATTTACGAACAATTTGCCAGCCAACCCAGCGTCCTATTTTGCCAGGAGCCTTTTTAGGCATGCCCATACTATTAGGACCATCGTTTATGTAATACTTGAACTTAGAACTTTCAGTTTCAAAAAGCAATTTCTTCTCAATAAAAAATTCCCAAACCTCTTTTTCATTGTTTTTACACCAATCTAGCTTTTCTTCTGGATATCCAATTTTTAGATGATCTGGAAGTTCTGGCAAAACCAGATCCAAAAAATAGAGCATTTTACCACGATAAATCATTTCATCAATAAATCTACTCATAGCCAATGGATCGCCATGCAACTGTTGTCCCCACACTTCCATCGCATGAGCAGTAATATGGTCCTCAGTAAATTGTTGAGTCATATAGCTAGAATACCCTGCTGAACGATAAAACTTACAATCTTTACCCAAATGCATATCCAAGCCAATTCCAAGAACATCCTCACCAAGTGTTAAAACCATTTGCCTGAAAGCGGATACAAAGTAAACAATCTTAGGCATAGGACCTTCAGGAAAATAGTACCTGTAGTATTTAAAGGCTGTTACCAAGTCGTCGTTTATGGTCTTTAAATCATTGAATTTATAAGAAACAGTATCATAAACATCCCTAATATCAGGGTGTGAAATAAAGCTAATAAGTTCTTTTTGCAGTTTTATTGAATCTTGAATGTCCCATTCCATTAGCTCTCTTGAGAAAAAAGGGTAAAAATCAGGAAATTCATCCACTAGTTTTTGGTGTGCAGCTTCAATATTCATTGTATCAATATCAAAAGCAGCACTGCTAAAATTGTTTATCTCAACTTTCTCGGTTATTTGAGAAATATCAGGCAATTTTTTAGTCGAAAACTGATTACATGCCGATAAGCTTAATAAAATAAATAATAAAAGTACATTTGTAGATTTGTAAAGAGTCATTTTTGATTTATCTTTCCGTTTCAATTGGATTAAACGTTAATGTTTCGATTTTAACGCAAAAAATGTAAATTGTTGTTTTCAAAATGGTTTTTTCTTGAAAATAACAGTTATTACTCAAGTTTCGTATGTTAAATTAAACTTAAATAGATAACACTAAATAAAGAAAAATATGAAAAAGTTCTTATGTATTATTTTTGCCTTTGCCTTCTTTGGTGAATCCGCTTTTGCTCAACTTGCAGGGGAAAATCTTAGATTAGGATTCTATGTTTCACCTGGTATTAGCAGTTTTAGAACACAAAACAATGACATTAATACAGCTGGTGGACCTTCTTTTGGTTTTGGAATAATAGCTGATTTTGAAATTTCTGATAATTATTCTATTGGTTCTGGTATCAACCTCAACTATTTAAAAGGGGATGTTTCTATTGTAGATGAAATTGATGGGTTGAATAGAGAAGGAAACTACAGATATGGATATATTGAAATTCCAGTTACTGCAAAACTAAGTACAAATGAGGTCGCAACCTCTTTCGGTGATTTAAGATTTTTTGGTCAGCTTGGTGGATTTTTAGGTTTGCCATTGTTGAGAACACGATATGACTTTTTTGTAGATGGTGTTCTACAAGAAGAGAAAGACAATGCAAAAGCTAATAAATTAGTAAACCCTATAAACATTGGCTTAGCCAGTGCTATTGGTGGAGAATATGCCATGACAGAAAATACTTACGTATATGTAGCACTATGGTATAATGTAGGTTTTATCAGTGTTTTGAGAAATAAAGCCTTCGATGAATTTAACTACGGTGACAAAGATAATAAAGTCAATTCTTCTCTAATTGGATTGAGACTTGGCGCAATGTTTTAGGCAATAAAAAATGAAATTTACCTTCTACACCCGCATTGTCAATGACAATGCGGGTTTTTATAACTTTTAAGGTTTCTCCCACACCAACCTACGAGGTTTCCCCAAACGACAAGGTATTAAATCAAGAATGTTAGAAAAAGCCTAAATCACCTTAACCTCGAAGGTAGGTATCTCAAAAAATAAAAAAAGACTTCCTATATTTATGATATGCAAACATCAAAAAAGGAAGTCTCCAAAGCAGCAGTATTAAAAGCTGCTCACCTAAAGATAGCGAAATTAGAAAAAAAA
>Ga0209187_1002400_pt1 | contig 17930 bp, 10 predicted proteins | sample BantaG_FD_187430 | JGI IMG/M metagenome (GOLD analysis project Ga0209187, IMG submission 187430) | Marine algal microbial communities from Bantry Bay, Ireland - BantryBay_4 metaG (SPAdes) (version 2) | ecosystem: Host-associated > Algae > Red algae > Unclassified | place: Bantry Bay, Ireland... | reverse complement strand
CTCAATAAATAAGGGTGTCCGCTTTGGCTTCACTTTGGCGAAGTGCTCAGTGCAAAGCTCTGCCTCCGCTATCTGCACCTGAAATATTGAAATGATATAGCCTCGATTTATAAAAACTTACGGATCTGTTGTAAATCTGAGTACGTATGTCGCTGTGCGCTCTTCCCCCCATCCACAGCGTCAGAGATTATCCATATTTAGACTTTTAGCCCATAAAAACAAGAATTAATAGGATTATCGTCTCATATGTAGAGGTGCTTTTTTGTGGTACATTAATGCATATAAGGTACATTATTTTGAGACTAAATTTATGAATAAACAATTAGAACAGACGCCCCCTCGATATACAATTGGATTTCTTACCGTTGACGTTCATAAAGGATTTGGACAACTGCTTTGGAGCGGTGTAAACGAGTATGCCAAAAAACATAATTTAAACCTATTGGTTGTCCCAATTCATCAATGGCCTCCAAATCCGGAAGATTCATTTAGCACACAATCATCAGATCTACATAAGCTATTGACGCCAGGCTCTGTTGATGGGTTAATTGTTTGGACAGCAGGCATTCTAAAAGATCACTCTTTGGTTGATCAATTCCTTGCGCAATTTCAGCCTTTACCAACGGTAAGCCTCGGCATACAAGCCACCAATGTGCCTAGCATGACCTGCGACAACTATGAACCGATGTATCAAATTGTTTCGCACCTAATAGAGCAGTGTGGTCGAAAGCATATTGCATACATTACTCCGCCCAGAGGAACAAATAGTGAGGTAGATATACGATATCATGCATATGTTAATGCGTTACGTGCGCATGGCTTGCCTCTAAATGAGAATCTTATTGCGTATAGTAGTTTCGTATGGGAAAGTCGAATGTTGAGCGCGGCCGCTGTCACTAAATTGTTGAGCAATAGCGCTGTTCAAATCGACGCGATTGTTGGTGCATCAGATCAGATTTCGCTGGGTGCGGTGGCAGAACTTCAGCGACGCGGCATACAAATTCCCCAGGAAATTGCTGTGACCGGATATGACAATATTAAGGAATCTCTCGCTATATGGCCTCCTCTCACAACTGTTGATCAATTGCCTTTTATACAAGGATGGCAAGCCGGAAAGATTCTTCATTCAATCTTGCAGGATGATGTAACTGTCCAAAATCTAACGATTTCGCCACAGCCGCTTATCCGCATCTCAAGCGGTTGGTCTCCTAAGCTTGAACTAACTAAGCCTGAACTAACTAATGGGATATCAAATGATTTACAAATACGCTCTTCTACTGCTTTAATTCCTGCCCAAAAGACAAATGAAGAGACACAAAGAAAGCTGCTAGAAACATTTTGCTTGCGGAAAGAAGAACTTCAGCAGACCATGTCTACCAAAATGAAAAATACAGTCGGCAACCCGACGAATAATGCCGAATCTCTCACTCAGATTAATAAATTCCTAAACGAATTTCAATATCTTTTAGAATGTGGTGATGAGCGTTTTCTAAGCGAATATTTTTCTCAAAATCTGTCACTGAACTATATAAGTGGCGCATCAATCAGCGCGATAGAATCTGCATTTCAGATTCCATTTGATTGGTTTGATTCATACCTGCGAGAAGAAGAGATTGTGGTAACCGATTCTTTAGAAAAGATAGTCAATGCGGTTGCCGCTTTGTGGCAGCAGGTGAAATTGCTGCTTTCGATATATTGGATCAAGATAAGTGGTAAAAGTCAGCTAAATGCGGAAAATCAACAAGCAATTCTGATGAAAGCTAGCCGAACTTTGTTATCTCCATTTGACCGCGAGAAGTTTGCTCAAATTTTCACTATCATCTTACCTCAGCTTGAGATTAATCTTCTCTACGTTACCCAATTCAGTACAGATGATCATCCTACGGATGATCTTCGAACAGTTTTTGCCTACGAGAATGGCGAGTGCAAACTCGATACAAATCAAAATGCGATTGATGCGATTGAGCTGATTGCTAGTTTATATAAAGACGAACGAAGAAGTTTAATCGTATCGCCTCTGTTTTGGGGTAATAAAGCAAATGGACATGTTGGCATATTAGTTTCATCGGGCAACATCTCTGGTCAAGTAAATAATGATTTTAACGTCATCCTTGGTCAGAGTGTAAAAAGTGCCAACTTACTCGAACGAATAAAAAATCATACATCTGAGCTAGAAGAGCGGGTGGTAGAACGAACGCAACGCCTACAAGAAGCAAACGAAACGTTGACAAATGAAATCGCCGAGCGACAACGATACGAAAAGCGGCTTGAAATAGCCAAAGAAGCAGCCGAAGCAGCGACGCGAGCCAAGAGTCAATTCTTGGCAACTATTAGCCACGAGATCCGCACACCGATGAATGGCGTTACTGGCATGACAAGCCTACTGCTCGAGACGGAAATCAACGATGAACAGTATGATTACGTTGAAACGATTCGACGCAGCAGCGAAAGCCTGCTGACGATTATTAACGATATTTTAGATTTCTCGAAGACTGAACTTGGGCATATGGACATTGAACAGCAGGAATTCAATATCGATGAATGCGTTCAAGAGGCTATCGATCTGATTGCGCCTGTCACGTCAGCCAAGAATATCGAATTAATCTATAGCCGGGACGAAAATGTACCCGAAATCATCATCGGTGACGCCACCCGTACACGCCAAATATTAGTGAATTTGACTTCTAATGCCTCGAAATTCACAGAGACCGGTGAGATTATGGTTTCGATCCATCTAAAGGAACAAGTAGAAGACCGTATTACACTTCATTTTAGCGTGTGCGATACGGGTATTGGCATTCGAGCAGAAAAAATTCCACTCTTGTTTGATCCATTTACGCAAGCAGATTCGTCGATCACGCGTCGCTTTGGTGGCACCGGGTTAGGACTGTCCATTAGCAAGCGTTTGTGCGAAGTAATGGGGGGCCAAATGTGGGTCGACAGCGTAAGTGGGGTCGGATCTACCTTTCATTTTACGCTCAAAATGCTGGCTCACGGTAGGGCGAAAAAAACCGCGCCTATTGTATTTAAAGATAATCAGAAGCTTGTGCTCATTCTTGATGATGATGGCATGCATCGAAAAATTTTAGCCACGCACATTCAGCGTTTTGGTTTAAAAACAGAGGTTGTTTCGTCAATCGAGGAAGCAGAAGCTGTATTACAAACAAAGCAAAAATTTGATGCAATGGTAATCGATAACTTTGTCTCTGGGACAGATGGTTTGAAGGCAGCAAAGGCACTATGCTTATCTGGTCTGCCAGCTGCATGTCCGGTTATCTTACTGGTTCCGTTGACAACAAATGATCTAAAGAGGAGGGCTAAACGATTTGGCATCTCTTTTGTAATCACCAAACCTGTTAAAATGAAGGATTTACGCTCTGTCTTTGTCAAGATATTTGGAGTGCAGCAAGAGGGTGAGCATCGCACTCGGGCTAGAAGTGACTTTGATATACTGCTTAGCGAAAAGCATCCGCTCAACATTCTGCTAGCCGAGGACAATGTGGTGAATCAAAAAGTTGCCCAACATATTTTGCAACGTCTTGGTTATCGGATAGATATTGTCTCGGACGGTACTGAAGCTGTAGAGGCCGTCCGCCGCCAAAACTATGATATTGTGTTGATGGATGTACAGATGCCGAATATGGATGGACTTGAGGCAACCAAGCGAATTATTCAAGAGTCGGCGGTGGAACAGTGCCCACTAATTATTGCGATGACGGCGGGCGCAATGCAGGAAGATAGTCAACGCTGTTTTGAAGCCGGTATGCGAGATTTTGTTAGCAAGCCAATTCAGATCCCTAAGTTGATTGATGTGCTGACAAGAGCTGCGGAACAGATTGATGCTGCGCACGCCGAAATTGTATCAACGGTAGAAATTTTATAGTGTTGATACGATAAGAAACCCTTATTCATTGCGCAATTCGGTCGAAGAGATATCCAGTCTAAATTGCTCTTCTGAAATGGACTCGAACAATTTCCGGTAATCGGCTGGGATCGAAAGGTCTGTCAGCGTGCGGAAGACATCGTCTTCGTCTACCCGGCCTGTAACCAAAAAGCGACAATTATTTTCCGCTATTTCTGCAAACGCGTTTAACATTTGCGCTTCACTATTGTCGTAATATTTCGGATAAAAAAGGCGCTTTGCGGTGTCGTATCCAATGACAAACGTTGCATTTCGGTAGAGCCGAGATTTTTCTAGATAAGTTGGCGCATTGCTAATATAAATGGGGTATTTTCCCGCAAATTGTGCAATGCGCTTCAAAATTGTGTCCTCAGTCAGTGAGGGTTTATCAACATTTATCGCTGCAAGTTCAAATGCCACAGGCCGTTCGAGCCACTTTGATGCAGCCTTTGCCATCCCTAAATGGCCCTTATGCAGCGGATTGAACGAGCCCGATAGCAGCGTCTGCGGATGAACCTCTGCCCCGCCTGTTGCGGGCCGTGTACGGATCTTGCCGTGCGCATAAAGTGCAAAAAAATCGAGTTTATTCTGGCGCAATCTCTGAGCCATGGATTCGTAATCATAACGTTCCAGCAAAACATGTTCATTATCTTTTAGCGCGAGATCAAGCACCCTGTTTATCCCGCACGCCTCTGCCAACGCATTAAGCAGCAATCGACTATACGTCCGCTCTTCATCCTCGCGGTTGCGCTCACCCTTTATCAATACAAGTGTCCGTACAGTAAGCGACCTTGCCTGCCATGTAGCAATATGTACTCGGTGTTCACCCCGCCGTATCCGGTCGGATGAGAGCGCCGCCGTACAGGAAACCCCAATAAGATCTTCAAAATTATCTAGCGACGTACCACTGCTGAGTTTTTGCGCGCGTATCAGTGCTGCCCCTGCCAGCTGATGGGCCGCAAGACTCGATACATATTGTTTTGGCGTCTGTCCATCCAAGAAGGAATCAAACGCCGCCAAACTATAGGGCACAATCGCTTCGAGCACTGTTCGGCTAGCACCACCAACTAATAGCAGATTGGCTAGCCCCGTTGTGCCTGCCCCTGCAACAGCGATCACTGCCTGCTTCGGGCTATCATGAATATCTTGAATTAAGTTCTGAAGCTCTATATCCATTAAATTATTCTCAAAATTTACATTTAAACTAGTGTCGGCTAAGTATATACTTAGCTCGTTCATTTTGATGGCGCAGTCGCCTTCGGTATCATACACTTATAATATAGCGAATAATGGTACCACCGCTTTGCTTACGATCAAAGGTAGTTTAGATTGGTTGCTTTGCCTGCTGAATAAGGCTAAACCAGAAAAATAATTATACGAATTTTAGCGATTTTCTGGTTTAGCTTGCGGCCATACTGTATAGTTAATTCTTGGGAATGGCCTAAAGCACTCACTGTCCACTTTAGCACACGTAAATGTATACAGTATCATAAGGCTATTGCACCCATATAAGGAAGTTGATACAATCTAGTGTAGAATATACTGGTAATATAGAGCTTTCACTCATTCCCGCCATCCAACTAGACCCTTTCCCCCATAAACTTTCAGTCAGAAATTTACGGCTGAATAGACAGTTTTTACATTCTATTAATTAATTACCCATTTGGATTGATTACTTTTCATGCGTCACTTTGCACTCCTGCTTTTCGCACTTATCCTCGCCCTCTTTGGGCTAAATTCGCTTGTTGGAACCGAGTCGTTTGCCCCCTATATTTTACGCGATGGGTTACTTGTTTCGGTACTCGCAATGCTTTTGTTTGCACTTGGATCAATACCGTTTTTTACGACACGATTCTATACAAGTCAGCTTACTTGTTCTCGAAACGATCTGAATGCAACAAACAACTCCGCCACAGCGGATCAATGGAACGTAGCCAAAATCGCGCTGAGCACTGTTGGCGCGATTTGTGCGCTAATCGGTTTGGTGCTCTTTTTTGTTGACAGTGACACAAATCCACTTGTGCCATACCGCATGTTTCTGTGGGCGATTGGCGTCTTGATGTTTACGCTAGGAATGATTTGGCGCACTCATGACCAATATCGCTTGTCTGCTACCGCTGAGTGGCTCAGTGAATCGGGCATATCAGCGACAGAGAGTGCGGATGATGCTGACCAGATAGACGCAGAGGCAGCCGGCCCATCCCAGTCTGTCAGCCCTGCCACCGCTAAGCGAGAGAGTCTACTAGATCCGTACGATGGATTAATTTCAAAAGGCTTGATCGGCACATTGCTGCTGGCTATCGTTGCCATCGGCGCGCTGCTGCGCTACTGGGCAATGCAAGCACTGCCGCAAGACTGCGTTGGAACAGAATGCGTGCTGCTTTTCAACGTAATGAATGAACAGGGGACGCCCCTTCTGCTAGGTGAGGCACGCTCTTTTTATGAGGTATTAGCCAGCGTTGCATACAATTTTATAGAGCCAGGTATTGCTCCGCTCCGCATGATAAGCGTCTTCGTTGGAACGGCTACGCTGCTCGCCTTTTATGGCTTTGCTAGCAAGCTCGTACGCTCGCTTGGTGCACTGGCTGCAACCGCTCTGCTGGCGGTTCATCCATGGCATGTTGGTGCAAGTGCAAGCGCCGAAGCCGCGATCACAATCCCGCTGCTGCTCTCTCTTGGCATGTGGTTTCTACTGCACGCTTCAGAGCAGAATATTTCGTTACAGAGGAATGGCTGGTTATCACAGAAAGTTCGGCCTTGGTCCGCAACTTTGGCTGGAATCTTTCTCGCTGCGACAGCAGTCGAAATTATGGCTCTGAGCGATGCGAATCTGCTCTGGCTGCTTGGGCTCAATCTACTCTTCCTCGCGGTGATTCTCTTCACCGCAGCCCGCCACTGGTTCACAATACTATGGCTGCTGATTGGTGGGGCTTTGGCCCTACTGCCGCTGCTTGGCACTCAACTGCTTCAGTTGAATAGCGCCCAAGGCAATCCGTCACTCAACACCGCCACAGCAGCAATAACCACAGAAGCATCGCAGCCAAGCATGACAGAGTTGTTGCGCACGCTTTTTTGGCGCGGCAGCATCGGCAGCATTGGCTCACTGGGTGAAAGCTCACTGTTGGGCGTAGTGGTGGCAGCTCTTGCGCTGCTTGGAATCGGGTCGATCTGCCGCAGCGTTCTCGGCAACTGGCGCACACCCACCCGCTGGCCCGGTGCCATCTTCGTCTTCTTCGAGTTGCTCACCCTAAGCATTGTGACCGTTTTAATCTTACATCATGCGCAAACAGGTGGCTCGGCGCAGGAGCTATCGTCATTGCTTTTACTCTTGGTGCCGCTCATTTTTGTCGCAGCAGCCGCAGCGCTCGATCAGCTATCAACTGGCTTTGCTTATCTGTGGCAGAGACTGATTCATCCCGAAACTGTGTCAATCGCTGTGGTTTTGGGCGCGCTGCTACTGAGCGCCCCGAGTGCGTATAATCTCATCACGCGGCTAGACAACGTGAACCAAAGCGGCAACGCACAGGTAGATTCGGCGATTGGCCGCTATTTGGCCGAACAGTTACAAATTGACTCGGGTCAATCTCGCGCCGCTGGAGCCAACGTAATCGGCACACGCACTTACTTTTTGCTCCCCCAATCTATGGAAAATCCAGCCGTACGCATGTTGGGTGGTCCACAATTCGAAACCGCCGTGCTTTCAGGTCAGGTCCGTGGCTTTGATCTCTCGCGCGATCTGCTTTTTGTCAACGCCGAGGGCGATGAACTGGTATATCTTGTTCCGGCGAATGATCAAAACTTGATGATGATGCTCGAACAGGTTCATCCACGCGGCATCCCCGAATTACAGTTAGACGAGCGCACCAACGAGCTGCTCTTTACCGCATATCGCGTCTCGCAACAGATCTTACGTGAAAGTCGCGGCGTGCGCGGCTTCTACTTTGCTGGCATGCAACTTGGCCCGAACAGCGAGGCACAGCACGTCTCTGAAGGGGAGGCCGTCGATTTCGACTGGACACGTCAGTCGCCCGTCGTTGCAGCGCCATTTAGCGCTCGCTGGGAAGGCACGATTCTGGTTCCCATCGCGGGTGAATATACCTTCTCTCTTGAAGGTGATGGGATTGGCAGCACAGAAACAGCAACCGTCTGGCTCGACAATATGCGCATTTTAGATTCAGCAGCAGGACGTTTAGAAGGCCGACAAACTCTAGCGCGCGGCACCTATCGACTCGACATTCACTATCAAACCCCGAGCGATTCGACTGGCTTTCGCTTACTGTGGCAGCAGCCCAGTGGCGTAACGGGCGTTGTGCCGCAGGATCTGCTGCAAAGTAACACCATCCCAAGCATTGGATTGCTGGGCACCTACTTTGAAAACGACAATTTCGCGGGCCCTGGCGACCTGCTGCGCAAGGACTTTGTACTCGGGGCAGATGTTCCACTCTCTTCGCCATACAGCGTGCGCTGGAATGGAAAACTAGCGGCTCCACGCTCTGGTGAATATGTGATAGGCGTTATTACAGCGGGTGACCTCACATTGGACGTTGACCGCAACACGCTCGTCAACACGCGGCTGCCCGAATTAGAAGATACAGCCGCGACCGAGACGGAAAGCACCTTCAACTTGGCAACCAAAGCTCTCGTCTATTTGGAACGCGGCTGGCACGACATTCAAATAAATTATGTGCCTGCGGGCAACGGACGCACCGAAGATGGCGAACCGGACATTCAACTCTATTGGGGCCAACCGGGCAGCGAATTTGCGCCATTGTCCAACCAATATCTGGCCCCGGTTTTGGCCAGCGTTGGGCCAACCGATATGCCTCTGCCGCCGCCCGCACCGCTGGTCATGCCTGCTCCAAATTTAGATGAAAGCCGCTTTGCCTTTACTGTGATTGATGATTCGTACACCAAGTTTTCGTTTCAAAACATCGTTCCGCCAAGCACTTTGCCACCGCTCAATTCGAAACTAGTATGGCAGACGCAAGATGGTTGCGGCACTCTTCCGACTCAGTTTGCCGAGCCGCGCGGCGTGACAATCGAACCAGAAAGTGGTCGGATTTTTGTGGCCGATACGGGCAACCAGCGTATCGTGCAATATGCAATTGACAGCAACGAGGCGGTGCGAATCTATACGAGCACGCTGTTCGAAGAGCCATTCGATATAGACATCTCGCAGGCATCGGGTCGCAGCCTGCCTCTTGTGCTCGATTCAATCAGTCAGCGGATCTTCCAGATCGATCCGGATGCGGATCCGCAAGATGCCGTCACCGTGCTGCCACAGGATGCAAGCTTCTATCGTCCGCGTGGCTTTGCTGTAGACGTGTCGGGCAACATAATCGTGGCCGATACGGGCGGCGGGCGAGTGGTTGTCATGAATCCCGAAGGGCGCGTGTTGGTGGAATACGGTGGTCAAGGGACTACGATTGCCCGCGGCCAGCCAGTGGATGTCGTGGCTGGCGCGCGCAATATTTGGCTGATCACAGCAGAAGATGGCCGCCTGTGGAATTTGCGCTCGTTCGAACTGGAAAACGGCAGCTTAACAGCCGTCTTGCCAACCAGCACGCTGCGTGGGCCGCGTTTTGCCGAAGTGCCAGGTGGCGGTTTCTTGATGAGCGACCCACTACGAAGACAGATTCTGCTACATGGGGCAGATGGGCAGCCGCTGCGTCAATTTAGCTTTGGCGACTTCTTCCGCAAGCCAATCGGGATCGATATGAACGTGGTCGATGGTAAATCCTATATGACCGTTATTGATATGGACAGTTGTGTTCTCTCGTTATGGCAGCTCGACAGTAACGAGCTAATTCAATAAGGTTGAATCAGAAAAATAATCATTCACGGAAATCTTTACTTTTTTGGTTCTATGAGGAATTATGGGGTGGCCCGCAGAATGAATTCTGCGTCTGCTATGGGAAACCTGTTAAAACAGGTTAAATGCCGTAACTTTAACGTGATTTATCACGTTTTCCGTATCAGGCTGGGAATTCATTCCTAGTTACCCACACAATACCTCAGAGAACCACTTTTTTTGACAACCTTCTGTTGCTTTTATTGCATGGGTGTTTAGTCAAGATTATAATATCTGCTTATTATTGAGCAAAAACTAAATTATTCAAATAAAAATAGGAGATACGCAGTTCACTGGTCGAGCGGCGCTAGTTTGCTGTATCGAAGCCAAACAACTGCGTATCCCTTAAAAAATTGAGGCTGACAAAACAATCCTATGTTGAAGACACATACTTGCGGAGAATTGACGACGGCAGACGTTGGTCAAGAAGTACAGTTGGCCGGATGGGTCAACCGACGCCGCGATCATGGCGGCATTATTTTCATCGATTTGCGCGATCGATTTGGTATTATCCAAGTAACCGTTGATCCCGATGCTGTGACCAAAGATAATGCAGAGACCCACGCCAATGCCGAAACTGCACGCAGCGAGTATGTGCTTCAAGTGACTGGCGTTGTGCGTAAGCGGCCAGAAGGATTCGCAAACCCTAATCTGCCAACTGGCGAAGTAGAGGTGGTGCCGACCGAACTGAAAATTCTCAACCCGTCGAAGACACCGCCATTCTATATTAATAGTGCAAACGAAGAGGGTGAAGATCAGGCCGATAAGGTAGATGAGTCGCTACGCCTCAAATATCGCTATCTCGACCTGCGGCGCGAGCGCATGATGAACAATATGATCCTGCGCCACACAATTGTAAAATTTATTCGCGACTACTTCTCGGAGCGCGACTTTCTCGAAATCGAGACGCCGATTCTGCTCAAAAGTACGCCCGAAGGCGCACGCGATTTTGTGGTGCCCAGCCGAATGCACGAGCATGAATTTTATGCGCTGCCACAAAGCCCGCAACAATTGAAACAACTTTTGATGGTGGCTGGCGTCGAGCGCTACTTCCAGATTGCGCGCTGCTTCCGCGATGAGGATTTGCGCGCGGATCGCCAGCTTGAATTTACGCAGCTCGATCTGGAAATGAGCTTTGTCGAACAAGAGGATATTCTGGGGCTGATCGAACCGATGCTGATTGAGCTTTCGGCCAAGGTCAGCGACAAGCAGATTATGCAGGTCCCGTTCCCTGTCGTTTCTTATGATGAAGCCATGGATAAGTACGGGGTGGATCGACCAGACTTGCGCTTTGATCTACACCTTTTTGATCTCACCGAGGTGGTTGCCAAGAGTGAGTTTGGCGTCTTTAGCAATGCGGTCAAAGCGGGTGGACAGGTAAAAGGCGTGCTCTATCCTGGCGGTGCCGACATGACTCGACGCGAGATCGATCAGCTAACTGACTTTGTGAAGCAATATGGCGCAAAGGGCATGGCGTGGCTCGGCGTAACGGGTGCAGCGGACGGTGACGGCAACTATGGTGAGGATGCGCTGCGTACGCAAATTGCCAAATTCTTATCGCAAAAAGAGATTAACGGTATTATCGAAACGTCGGGCGCAAACGTTGGCGATTTGATTATGATTGTGGCGGACAAGCCATCTACAACCGCGCAATGCTTAAGCAACTTACGCATGGAAGTTGGTCGTCGCGCTAAACTGATTAACGAAGACATTTTGGCCTTCTGCTGGGTTGTCGATTTTCCGCTCTTCGACTATAACGAGGATCTGGCACGCTGGCAGGCAACGCACCACCCCTTTACGGCTGCCAAAGATGAAGACTGGGCCAAGCTTGAAACGGACACGGGCGATGTAAAAGCTAAAGCATATGATGTGATTCTAAACGGTTGGGAGCTTGGCGGCGGCAGTATTCGAATTCACAATGACGATCAGCAGAACCGTCTTTTCTCTGTATTGGGGATGGAAGGTGAGGAGATCGATGCACAGTTTGCTCATCTAATCGAAGCGTTCCAATATGGCGCACCGCCCCATGGTGGTATTGCTCTGGGCATTGATCGAGTTGTGGCGCTTTACGCTGACGTGACCAGCATCCGCGACGTTATCGCCTTCCCTAAAACCGCTGCGGGTACGGACCTAATGGTTAACGCGCCGAGCCCAATCGAAACAGCGCAGTTGAACGATTTGCACATTATGTTAAAGCCATCGGGTAAAACAGAGTAGGTCGCTACGTCGGCAGAATACTTGTGAACTTTAGAGCAAGCGTATAGGACATATATAGAAATCGTTGATTGTTCTGCTTGACACAATATGATATATTTAGATGACTCTGCGGATTTCGTGATGGCGTAGTATACAGGTCGAGCCAACGCTATTAAAGAGGGTGCTTGATGAAGCAGTGTGGATGTGATAGCCGGGTGGAAACACCTTAGGTAAGACAAAAGCACTCAATCGGCGCCCGACCTGTTTCTTACAACAGGTTCGTACCTTCTACACGCACGACTCTGCGGAGTTTGAACTTATATGATTGGCAAAAGCCAACAAAAGGGGCATCAATACGATGTTCTTTTTGTTGGCTTTTGTTTGCTTTAGGCAAGAGGTAATTGAAAATCAAGATTATGTAAACTCTTTTGACGTACCCTCATGACTGTGCTACACTACGCTGCTTTTAATAATCAGTAGACATATAATAAGGGTGCAGATGATGCATGCTTGTCGGGGCATGATACATCGTGCCCTTACGAACTTATTCGCTATACATCGAACATCTTATCAAATCTGATAGAACTAGAAATAATTATTCGCGAGAAAATAGCACCTGCTGTAAAGGAGAGAATTTGTGGCAATAACACGAACACGCGTTGCAGACGACACATGGGTATTTACAAGCGAAATGTATGTGGAAGTAAATGCTGGGTTGGTCATTTCACATGAAGGCGGTATTTTGATCGACACACTGCCTTTTCCATCTGAAACAAAGCAGATCATCAACTTTGCGAAACGTGTTTGCCCGCAGGGGATAAAATATGTAGTTAATACAATTAGCCATGCGGACCACATCTATGGATCCTGTTTCTTTCCCGATGCAGAGTTGATTGCCCATGCAGAGTGCCGCAATATGTTGATCGATCATGGGCAAGAGGCGCTTGCTGTGGCGAAAGAACATACGCCCGAGTTGCGCGATGTGGAGATCCGCTTACCCAAGATTGTTTTTAACGAGGGAATGTTGCTGCGTTTGGGGGGAAAGACCGTACACGTTATCCACTCGCCTGGGCCAAGCCCCGAAGTTTCGGTGGTGCATGTGCGCGAGGAGAAGGTGCTCTTTGCCAGTGACTTAGTTATGCCCATCCCCATGATTGCGAATGAGTTTAGCGATATCGAAGCTTATAAGCGCTCGTTGCTTAATTTGCACGAATACAATTTAGAGAGTATTGCGCAAGGTCATGGTGATATTTTATTGCGTGGGGAAGTGAGCACAAGTATTGATGCAACGGTGAAATATCTGGATGATATTCAAGAGTTGATCTTGCGTTTGCGCAAAGAGGGTCGAAGCAAGCATGAATTGCTAACGCACGACGTTGAATGGTTTGATCGAAGCCGCATTCCGCTTGGTGGATTGGTGCAGCAGTTCCATAAGTCGAATTTATTGTATTTGTGGGAAAAGGCACGCGAACGCGAGGCGTCGGAAAAGGCGCTGGCGGCTTAGGAAGCGATTCGGGCCTGCCCCAAACGAATATGGAACAGTTCACATAGCAGGCAAAAACTTACTCAAAGTGAGTAGTGAGCACGCCCTCGTGCGGGTTCGGAGCCAGAATCATTGGGAACGCAATCGCACGAGGGCGTGCTCACTGGACAGATAACCAGAATAGGTTAACAGGTACCGAATATCAACCCTTCATCAACAGACTGAAAAACTAATGAGAGCCAAAGCAGAAGCGATAATTGATGAAATAACGGGATTGCTCAATCAGCTATCTTCGGCAGAGCGGCGCGTGCTACAACGGCGGTTGCGCGTAAGTGGATTGTTGGAAAGGGAAGAAATTGTGGCCGACCGCAATCGTTTGGAGGTTGCGACTGCGCTGGGTGTTGAAGTTGTGGTTTCTATGACCACAAAGGCAACGGCTCACACTACGATGGCCACAAAAGCGCAGTCGAACCCCGTTTCAATGCCACGCGCGGAACGTTTCGCGGACGCATCCGCATTGACAGAATCTATCGCACCCACCGATCCGTCACTATCTTCGGCGCACGCGACGTCACATCTTTCTCCATATACTGGTGCTGATGAGCCTATTGATACTGGTGCTGATGAGCCTATTGATATAGGTGAATCAACGTATAGAAGCATTATGCCAGTGGATGATGATGTGAGTGAATATCAATCTGCAATTAGTGGCAAATTTGTTGTGGGTACGCCGAGTAACTTGGGCGGTGCGCCCAACCCGCACATGATGTCTCCGCTGCCGGGGCAAGCGCCAGAGCACCCCATTCGCGTGGTTTTTGATGGTGGGAGTAAGGGGAATCCGGGTGCAGGCTATGGAAGCTATGCGCTTGATTGGCCCGGGTTGCCGCGCCAGATTGTTCAGCTACAGTTTGGCAATTCTGTTACGAATAATGAAGCGGAATATGATACGCTGATTGCGGCGCTGGAAGGGATTATTACTCGGTTGGAGGATCAGAAAGTTGTTCTGTCTACAGCACAGTTGGATATTCGGGGCGATTCGGAGCTGGTAATTAAGCAGGTGCGTGGCGAGTATGAATGTAAAAGTAATCGGATGCGTTTACGACGCAATCGAGTGGTTGAGTTGCTTGAAGAGTTTGATGATTGGACTTTGGTGCATCATGGTCGCGAACATTCTGTTCGAATTTTGGGGCATTAAGGCTAAACTGAAGATTTTATTTTTTGGAATGGCCTAAATTTAGGCAACTTAAACAAAAAAAGGGGAGCAATGCTAATGCATTGCTCCCCTTTCTAATTATCACCTAGGAGCTCTAAAGCCCCTACGGTAATTTAGTCTAATCTAGACCTTCTGTACATCTGCAGCAGCTGGACCCTTAGGACCATCTTCTACGCTGTACTCTACGCGGTCACCTTCAGCTAAGCTGCGGAAACCTTCTGCAATGATTGCAGACTGGTGAACGAAAATATCGCTGTTGCCAGATTCTGGGGCAATAAAGCCAAAACCTTTTTGGTCATTGAACCACTTAACAACACCTGTTTCACGATTACTCATTGTGGAAAACTCCTTTTCCTGGATAGAAATAAAATAATAGTACAGTACAAATCGAAGTCTTTCCAACAAAGAGGTCAAAAAAAAACCACTTGGACGTTAAAGTCTAAGCGGCTGATTTACATTAGTCGTGATAGAACTTTCTTTTGTCTTGCAAGTAAAACTCTATTGCGTTTTGGCGGTGTTGTCGGTAATTTAGACTACAATTGAGCGGTCAATTAGGATAAAATGGTAATTTTGTCTTTCATTTTGCTTATATTTTGTTGATGTAGCAAGGAAATAGCTGTAGATTATTGCAAACTGTTTCCTATATTTGATTGAAAAATTGCAGCGCTATACTTGATTCTCCCCTCAAAAATAACGCCATAATGAGCCTATTGCGTCAAAGAGCAAAGAAATAGCTCGACCTTAAAAGCGAGTAGATTCCCTCATGTGTCACCTACTTTGATTCATTAGAGTGTGGTAGATACTCCTCTAGTAAGAAAAGTTTTGGTGTCGTAAATCTATTCTTCCATTTCTTATCGTTGCTAACAATTACATCGGCATCGGCATGGATCGATATATTTAGAATTTTGCTCTAACAGATAGATGAAGACCGTTGTATCCACACAAATAGTGTTGTAATTCGTCAGAACTTTCTCTAAATTCTTTACTCCCATGTCGATCTCTCTTGTTTAAGCCACTCTTCCGTAGGTTGTTCAAGGGCTGACCACACGTGGCTATGTAAACCACGTAACGCTTCGATAAAGCTTTTTGGTTTTGGTCGAATTAGTACAGTTTCTCCATCGATCAAAAAAAGCAGCGTGTCTCGTGGTTGTATATTCAATATTTTACGTACTTCTTTAGGAATCACAACTTGATACTTATCACTTACTTGAGATGAAATTGTCTTCATGAACTGCCATACCCTTTAGTGTATTTTAATACATAAAAGTACATTTCTCTGAAGGAGTATACCACATAAATAAAAATTGTAAGACAAAAATTGTTTTTTGCTAAACTGGTATTGAAAGTACAACTTTTATCGAGTATGACGCACTATTCAGGGAATTGTTCGAGTCAGAATCTGTCTTGCGTAGCAGCGTTGGATTAACGCTGGATGTTACCCTTCCCGCACAGCATGAACTTTATTAAAAATAGTTGTACAATCACGACAGCACCATATCACTTAGCAAGTGTATCAGTATTGAACTTTCTTCATCTTGGTAACTATCCACCAATCCCGCTCCACATCAATCGTTGCAGATGCGCATCAACCTCTTCGGCTGGCATCTTTGGTTCATGTTCTACCCAATAGAGCATGGCAGCCATCAAGCCTTCGCACAGGAAATGTAGAGTTATCTGCTGTTGCCCATCATCCAGATCGGGTTGTAGCTCCTGCATGCGAATGGCCAAAGCACTTTGCAGACCTTTACGTAGGTTCCCTAACATCGACGTCATGCCATCCGTTCCTTTCAACGCCTCGTACAGATGATAATTGTCCTTTGCATGTTGTAATAGAGATAGCAGTGGCAACACTATTTGCTCTGGCTGTTTCTCTTCTTTGGCAGTAAAGTCATTCTGCACAAAATAAATTTTTTCGACTACAACATTGGCGAAATTGCCTGTCAGCAGATCATCTTTATCATGAAAATGAGCATAGAATGTCGAGCGCCCAACGTTGGCACGATCCAAAATATTTTGGGTTCTATGAGGAATTGTGGGGTGGCCCGCAGAATGAATTCTGCGTCTGCTATGGGAAACCTGTTAAAACAGGTTAAATGCCGTAACTTTAACGTGAGTTATCACGTTTTCCGTATCAGGCTGGGAATTCATTTCTAATTACCCACACAATACCTCAGAGAACCATATTTTGTACCGTAATTTTGTCGTAGTGCTTTTCTTGCGCTAGCTCTAACAAAGCCTTGAAAAGCAACTGTTGCGTACGATTTACGCGACGATCTGGTACGCTATGCACTTGATTGATCTTCATGTTGCTCCTCATCTAGTCATTTAGAATAGTCAAGCTATCTTTTTCGGCACAATTTTTGCCTTTTGTTCGGTAATGAACAACCAATCCACATTGTCTCTTGAAATCGAGCATCGCATTCGTTATGGTTGGGTGGTGCAGTGCAGCAGTGGAGATAGTCAGCCATCTGCGTACACGATAACAAAAAAAACAGTCATTCTTCAAGGAGACAAGTTTATGTCCATCCATAAAGTACATACCTATTTAAAACCTCGCTTCATTTCACGCTGGCTCCATGATCTCAGCAGTGATTATGGTGGTGAAGTAGATTATTCCTTGCATCTGCCAAAGAAGTTCCGAATTTTTGCTTTCATCGGGATCGTCGGCGTTTTTGTCGCCATCGTGCTTTGGCAAGTGTTTAATGCCCCAGCTCTTTCGCTAACTGTCTTGGGGATTGCTCTGCTCCATGCTTCACCAGCATTCATTGGTGTCGTGCTGCTGTGGAGCACACGTGGGTTACGCCTACGTCTGCGTGATCGCATGGTGCAAAGTGTAAATTGGCGGGGTGATGAACATATTCTAGATGTTGGCACGGGCAGCGGGATCACATTGATTGGCTGTGCACAACGCTTAATAACGGGCAAAGCAGTTGGCATCGATCACTGGAATCCGAACGCTGGTGGTGGCAGCGCTGACACTTTTTGGAAGAATGTTGAATTGGCAGAGGTGAGTGAAGTGACGGAATTACACAATATGAACATCTGCAACGCGCCACTTGACGATGATTCCTTTGACGTCATCATGTCGAGCTTTGCCGTACACCATTTTGGCGGCATAAAAAAGCGTTGCCAAGCGGGTCGCGAGATGATTCGTTTGCTCAAACCGGGTGGGCAAGTTTTGATTTGTGATGTTGGTGGTGCGTTGAAAGAGATTGAAGAAGAAATGCTAAGAGAAGGGTTTAAAGATGTAGTGCGCCGCGGTTGGGCTATTCATATTCTAAGTGGA
>Ga0209187_1002398_pt1 | contig 17941 bp, 16 predicted proteins | sample BantaG_FD_187430 | JGI IMG/M metagenome (GOLD analysis project Ga0209187, IMG submission 187430) | Marine algal microbial communities from Bantry Bay, Ireland - BantryBay_4 metaG (SPAdes) (version 2) | ecosystem: Host-associated > Algae > Red algae > Unclassified | place: Bantry Bay, Ireland... | reverse complement strand
TTCTCTATAGTAAAAATATATTCCTAGGGATATCTAGTGAGATGGTGGACTTCCACTTTAACTTAAAATGGACACGCATCTACAAATATGCACTATTTTTTGGAATAATCAAAAAAAATAAGCAATTTCGTAGAATTTTTCTAAAAATGAGGCTTTACTTAAAAAATATAAGATTGGAAATTTCGCTCACCTCCTTCCCTTTATTACTGACTATCAATTACTTACATAAGTAAATTTATCACAAACTGTTATTCCCTACTTATAAAAATTTTTTATTTTATTTTGAAGAAAAAAGTTAAGAAAAACCTAAAAAGGTCTGACAAATGGTAGTTTATCAGACCTTTTTAAAAATATATTTTAATTTTTTAGCCCATTTCAGACTTAACTTCCGTTACTTCTGGTACCATTCTTTTCAGCATTCCTTCTATTCCTGATTTTAGCGTTACTGTAGAAGAAGGACATCCGCTGCATGACCCTTGTAAGATTACGGTCACTACACCTTTATCGAAAGATTTAAATTCTATATTACCACCATCCATTTCTACTGCTGGCTTGACATAAGTTTCGATCAGTTCTTTAATCTTTGCGACGATTTCTACTTCTTCCTCTGAGTAGTCATAACTTACTCCTCTTTCTGCTTCAATCTTTTCCATTGCTTCCGTAAAACCATCCTTTATTAAAGGCTTTTCTGCTTCAATATAAGCCTTGATAAATGCTTTTGCCGGTAGCATAATATCTTCCCAGGCATAATTAAACTCTTTGGTAATGGTGACAAAATTATTACTAATATAAACACCTTTTACGTAGGGTAGCTCGAAAATTTCTTTAGCCATTGGAGACCATTCGATCGCCAGTTCTTCTTCTCTGAAATCTGCCGTACCCCGGTATAACATACGGTTAGTGACAAATTTCAATGATTCTGGATTGGGTGTTTGCTCCGTATATAACATCACCGGACTTTTAGTGGTCGTATCTTCCATTTTTATTTATTTTATTTATTTTATTTATTCATCTTAAATAACTTCAATACAAAGTTAACACAATTTAAAACCATCTGGTTGTAATTTTATCATCAGATATGCTAAAAACAGGTTGAGAACTAAATATATAACTTCTTTTCGTCCCGAAGTATTATCTATATAATGCGTAACGCACCTGTTCCTTTGAGTCGCCCATCTCTTCAGTCAGTCTGCTCAATCTTCGTAATCTGACTATTATACTACTTCCAGGCCATCTTGTTTAATTAAGTTTTTATATTTTTTAAACACATTCATTCTTTTTTCTACAAAGTAATTTTCTACCCAGTCTACCGATCGATTACTCGTAACCATCACAAAATCTCCTCCCCAAGCTCCTAATGATTTAACTGCTCCAGGGAAGTTGGAAAAATATAACTCTTTCGCGCACTCAATCTTTAAAGTACCGCTGACCAATTGTTCGTGTTCATTCATAATTCTGGCAAACTCCTCTTGTGTCTGACAATTCAACATTTCATTCGTCAGAATACTAATCTCTGCAATCTCCCGAGAAAGTTGCGTTTTGATTTTTCGATACTGCTGTATTCCTTCCCGGCTATTTTGCTTTTGATTTAAATACACAAAATAAATCTGATCTGAAAAATCAGGCGCGAATGATACAGGTTTCACTACGGGGCCTGGCAACTGATAAAATAATGCTTGATCTGCGTCAGCACAAGCTAAGTCATAACCAGAGCCTCCGAAAGTTGCCGACAGTAATTCATATGGATTAACCGCTGCCCATCTAGCCATCATTGCAATTAACGTAGAACTGGTGCCCAGCCCCCATCGTCGTGGAAATTCGAGCTTTGTTTCAATCGCAGAAATTTTATTGAGATGATCCGTAATAAATTTAGGATTTAAATCAGTGGTAGCTTTTAAGATTTGGGCAAGTCGATCAGCAACGGCAGTATCTGTATTATGCAATACCCTTAGTTCATTTTTCAAGAAATGTCCTTCAAACCAACAACTACCGTCGCTGTCAAAACTTCGCCAGGAAAAAGTTTTTTCTTCGTCCGTTTGCTCCCGGATAGTTATCGTCTGGCCCAGTTGCGTAGGTACGGCCAAAGCTAACGCTCCATCCAAGACAAAATATTCGCCGGTGAGCAATAACTTACCATTTGCACTAAAATGTTGTGAATGCATGGACACGTTGATCGGTAATTTTTAAAAGCAGAAAAAAGGTTAGGAATGAGTTAATAATAACTATTACGTTTTTGGTTTGATCTTTTTGCCGCTAGTCTCGTTAAAAAGCCTCGTGATAGCCCGGCTATGGCAGCCCGACCGTTCCGGTTCCTTCACAGGGTTCAGTCATGTTTTTTGCCTTATTAGCAACAAAAATCGCTAACCCAAAATTCTTAATTTATTAATACCTCATTCCTAATTTAGCTACTTACTGATTTTTTCTTGGTACGTAATCCGTCCAAATAATGCTGCACAGCAGTAAAAGAAACCACTTTATCTTCAAAATAAATGGTGGATATCTTCTTTTCTTGTTCGGTAGCTCCGAGATGATTAAGAATATTGAGCAGATGCATTTTCATATGACCTTGCTGAATACCTGTAGTTATTAAGGATTTGATGGCTGCAAAATTTTGGGCCAATCCGGTAGCCGCTACTATTTTCATTAATTCCTGTGCCGATGGATTGCCCAATAGCTCCAGCGAACGACGGGCCATCGGGTGCAACTTAGTAAGCCCACCTACGGTACCCAGTGCCAATGGGAGATCCAACCAAAATTTAAAGACGCCATTCTCTACACTACAATAACTCAGGCTTCGATACTGTCCATCCCGAGCTGCGTAGGTGTGTCCACAAGCTTCGACCGCTCGAAAATCATTTGCGGTAGCCATAACCACGGCATCTACTCCATTAAAAATACCTTTGTTATGGGTAGCAGCCCGGTAAGCATCCACACGAGCAATTTTGATCGCCCGACAAAATTTGGTGGCAAAAGCATTGGCATCCATATTATCAGAAAAATCTCCCAGATCACTTACTGGACAGGTAACGCTACAACGCACTAAACATTCCGGGGTATAATTAGAAAGGATCGCCATGATCACTTCCAGGTCTTTTTCATTTTCTGGAATATCGGGATGTTCTTCTACAAAGGCTTTTAAGGTTTGACCGAAAGTTTCCAGAACTGAGTTTATAAAATTAGCCCCCATCGAATCACAGGTTTCAAAATCTACCTTTAATTGATAATAATCATCATCTAAGTGTCGCATATCCAGCAATGTAATATCCAAAATACCACCACCCCGCTTTCGCATGTTATGGGTGATATGTTCTACCTCCTTACAAAGCCTATTTTTTAGTTCATCAAAGACTTGTTGTAATCGTTGGTAATTACCCGACCAGATAAAATGAATCTGACCTACTTTTTTAGTATTTATAACCGTCGCGGTAAAACCTCCTCTGACAGACCAAAATTTGGCGGCGCTGGATGCAGCAGCAACCACTGAGCTTTCTTCTGTCACCATAGGAACACAGTAAGTTTTGCTATTGATAATAAAGTTGGGAGCTACTCCATAAGGAAGGTAATAGTTGCTGATTGTATTTTCACTAAATCCATCAAGGATTCTTTGCTGATCTTCATTTGTGTGCCAATAGCTCATCAATTCCCGCATTACACTTTCGGGGTCTTTGAAAAAATTTTCGACGATCCAACGAAGTTTTTTTCTTTTGGACAGTTTGGAAAATCCGGAAATGGACTTTTTCATATTTCACTCTTTTTTACCTTTAAAAAGGCTTTCGCTAGGGCTAGCCCTTCTACCTGAGACTGAACGTAATCGTACAAATCCTGATAATCACCTCTTGCATATTTAAGGAAGCCGGATGCTTGTCCGTACACACAAGATAGATTTAATTTATTAATTAAATAATAACCATCCAAAAAGTTCTTTACGCCACCAGAAATAATTACTTCTTTACAAGCCATTTTTACACCTAACACTTCTTTTATTTTATTGACCATAATAACCATCTCCTCTGCACTATGCCCTACTTTGGCAAGCTCTTCGTAAAGGTGTTGCTTTTCAGGATTACTTCGCAGCAGTTCCAACATCGCAAAATTAGTACCGCCACTAGCTGCAAAATCAACGGCAGCTAGCGGAAGTTGAAATAATGCTTTCAGACTTGCGTAACCCATCCCCTGTCCAACTTCTTTGACGATAACCGGCCGATCAGTTATACTTAGATATTCTTCTATGGTTTGTAATGGAGGTTGCGTAAAACGGTCTCCTTCCGGCTGCAACCATTCTTGCAGTGGATTGACGTGGATGATCAGTCCATCAGCCTTTAACTTATCCATCATTCGAAAAACCTGTTCTACCTGATCATTGATTAGTAATTGCTCTAACTGTGCAATTCCAAGGTTAGCGTATAAAGGTAAGTTGTTACCCATGATAGGTCGGATATCAAAATCCTTGAGGTATTCGTCACTATTTAGCAATCCCCGACAGGATCCGAGCCCCATTCCCATGCCGAAATCCTTACAGGCTCTGGCCAAATTATGATTTATCGTCCGGGCTAGTTCGGTCCCTCCTGTCATGGACGAAACCCATATCGGATTTTTTATTTTTTTTTCTAAAAAGACACGCGGTTGAGCATCTTCACAAGGATGCGACGCGAGCAAAGGTTCGTAGTAAAATCGGTGATCTAACGCATCCGTTCCTACCTGAGACCGAAAGGCCAGTTCAATATGGTCGCGTTTACGACTAGTGGCGTTTGGATCTTCGTCCTGAGGTAAGATATCCTGTTCCTTTAAATTCATATAATAGATACCAAACGGGATGTTTGTTTGTAAAAAATTAGGGGCTTGCCTGTTTAAATTTCCGTTAATTGGCAAATTATCTACTTAATTTCCTCCATTTCGCAGAATTATGAAAATTTGGTTAATCTTTAAGCAAAAAGTTGCTTGCGAAATAAAAACAACGGCCTTCCTAAATAGTTTAGAAGGTAAAGGTATCAAAGCCCGGACGAATAAATGCTTCATGAGCAGGAAATATTTTCTGAACTTTATCCCTTATTCGACTCAATAGCGCCAAATGGTCTAAAAGGTGGTCTTCCTGCGCTGACATTTCTTTACCGATTTGCTGCCAAGCATGTATGCTCTTGTTGATAAAAAGCATGGTAATTTTAGCACATCCATTAGCGTGGCTTTGTGTGGAATCTCCCTGCTCTTCTTCTAAATCGCTATTTAATCCACTGATCGCACGGCGAAGTTTTGCTTCAATCAAGGTGTGGTACCAATTGATATTTTCAATTGCGTCTACAAACTGAGTGTTATTTTCTTGGGCGTGCTCAATCCCCAGTTCAATTTTTTGCACCATTGTTACGGCAGTTGCTTTTATATCATTGGAGTGTTCCATTAACCATTTTGTCACCTGTCCCCGGTAATTTCCTGCTATCGTAATTACTTCTTCATGGTCTTTTGGGAGGACTGGCTCTTTTAATTCAACATCATTGGCGTCAGCTACAAGCTGGTTCCAGTTCATACCATTGGCATCGGCCTCATTTTTTAGTAAATCCATAGTTTTCTCAAAAGTGGCCTTGATTTCTTTAATAAATTCATCCGCATCTACTTCAGACCAGTCCTTTTCCTGATCGGCAGGATCAAAAATTTCGCAACGATTACTAAATGGGCAACGTTCGCACCAACGATCACAATAGTTGAAGATTTCGGGTATAAGCTCTTTTTTACACATTGGGAAAATGAATATATTGTGGTGGAAAATATTGGGGTGATATGCGGCTGGCTGTCAATTTGGAAGTGATTCAGGGATGAAGCGAAATAGAATGTCTTCCTGTTAGGGTTACCATATATTGCTATTTCATTCTTAAAAGGTCTCCAGCTATTAAAGAATAAAATTAGACATTCTTTTGATAATACAAAATACCCGAAGCGGACTATTTTAAGGATAGTATTTTTAATCAAGTGGCAAATTTTACCTATCAATTGGAGTGCAAATTCAGACCATAAAAAAAATGTGCGAAAATAACACTGATTATCAACAGGTTACAAATCTATTTTTTCACATTTCGGCTTAAATCCTTGTTTTTTGAAATAAACTGTACTAACTTTGCACACCGATTGAAAAGAGGGCGTTTTTAACGTCTATTCTGGACAGTCTTTTTTTCTCAATTTTCACAAAAATTTGTAAAAGTGAATACATTAAGTTACAAAACCAAGTCGGCCAAAAAAGAAGAGGTGGAGCGCAAGTGGTTTATCGTAGATGTAGAAAATCAGGTAGTAGGCCGTATCGCCTCTCAGATTGCTCACATCCTACGTGGAAAGCACAAGCCTAGCTATACCCCGCATGTAGATTGTGGCGATAATATCATCATTATCAATGCTGATAAAATCAGATTTACCGGAAAAAAGTGGGATCAGAAAACTTATCTTTCTTATTCTATGTATCCTGGTGGTCAAAAAAGCATCACCGCTAAAGAACTAGCTGCAAAAAAATCACACGCTGTTATCGAAAACGCAGTACGTGGAATGCTGCCTAAGACTAAGTTGGGCCGCGCAATGTTTAAAAAATTATATGTGTACGAAGGAGCCGAACATGGCCACGAGGCACAAAAACCTGAACCATTAAAATTTTAATTCATGGAAATGATTAATGCGATTGGGAGAAGAAAAGCTTCTGTAGCCCGAGTTTACCTTACAAAAGGAGATGGCAACATCAAGATCAACGGCAAGGATTACAAAGAATATTTTCCCCAGATTCACATTCAGGCTACCATCACGGATCCTTTCCGTACGGTAGAAGCTGAAAACATTTATGACCTTAACGTAAATGTAAACGGTGGTGGCTTTAAAGGCCAGGCGGAAGCAGTGCGTATGGCAATTGCCAGAGCATTGGTGAAGTTGAACGAAGAATTTCGTACGCCACTCAAAGCAAATAAATACTTGCGTAGAGATGCGCGTGTTGTTGAACGTAAAAAATACGGTAAGCCTAAGGCGAGAAAGAGCTTCCAGTTTTCTAAGCGTTAATCGCTTATCCATCTGTTTTTTTCTTTTACGTTATTTATTTAATCCAAATCTTATAAAATAAAATGGCACAGCCCACATATAAAGAATTATTAGATGCAGGTGTTCACTTCGGTCACCTGAAGAAAAAGTGGAATCCTAAAATGCAGCCCTACATCTTTATGGAGCGCAAAGGTATCCACATCATCGATCTTAACCGAACGATAGAAACTCTAGACCAGGCAGCTAGTGCTGCTCGTCAGATTGCTCTTTCCGGTCGTAAAATCTTATTCGTTGCAACCAAAAAGCAAGCACGTGAAATCGTAGCTCAAGCAGCACGAAGTGTTGAAATGCCTTTCGTTACCGAACGTTGGTTGGGAGGGATGATGACTAACTTTGCGACCATCAAGAAGTCTGTTAAGAAAATGAACAACATTGATAAAATGTTGGCCGATACCAATGTAACGAGTGTTACTAAAAAGGAACGTCTTACTTTAACTCGTGAGCGTAACAAACTGGAAAAGGTACTCGGTGGTATCGCAAACCTGAACAGAATTCCTGGCGCTATCTTTATTATTGACATCAGCCACGAGCATATCGCACTGGCCGAAGCCAAAAAATTAGGAATGCGTACCATCGCAATGGTAGATACTAATTCTGATCCAAATATGGTCGATTTCCCAATTCCTGCTAATGATGATGCGTCTAAATCTATTACGATTATTACCAACACTATCGTGGATGCTATCCGCGACGGTTTGAAAGAGCGCAATGCGAGTAAGAACGAGAAAAAAGCGGCGGAGGCTAAACAGTAAACAGCCAAAATAATGATGAAAGAAACTCTATTGTCCGTTTCTTCGTTATTATTTATGAATCATTATTTTAAAAATTTAAAAACATTTAAGAAGTGAAAATATCAGCTGCTGATGTAAAAAAATTACGGGACCTAACCGGTGCCGGAATGATGGACTGCAAAAAAGCACTCGTCGAAGCAAACGGTGACTTTGAAAAGGCCACGGAAAACCTGCGTAAAAAAGGTCAGAAAATGCTCGAAAAGCGAGCAGATCGAAACGCCAGTGAAGGTGTCGTCATCGCTAAAACTTCCACAAACCGTAATAACGGTATCGTGGTAAGATTGGGCTGTGAAACGGACTTTGTGGCTAAAAATGAAGACTTTGTGACCTTTGCTGATAAGATTGCAGAGATCGCACTCAAAAATTTACCTGATTCAACCGAAGATTTGTTGGCTTTACCTTTTGATGATAAGTTGAGTATCGGCGACAAAGTAATCGAACAGACTGGAGTTATCGGAGAAAAACTGGAAATTAGCAAATATGCCAAGATTCAGACTTCTGCTGGTCAAGGTCAGGTATTACCTTATATCCACATGGGACACCGTGCGGGAGTAATCGTAGCAGTTAACCTCGAAGGTCCGGAATATGTAGAGCCAGGTAAAAACGTGGCCATGCAGATTGCTGCCATGCGACCAATCGCTTTAGACAAAGATCAGGTAGATCCAACAATTGTTGAAAAAGAGATTGAAATTGGAAAAGAGCAGGCACGTCAGGAAGGTAAGCCAGAAGCAATTTTAGAAAAAATTGCGATGGGTAAGCTGAACAAGTTTTATCGTGAAAGAACGTTGCTCAACCAGGATTACGTCAAAGGAAATAAAGAATCCGTTGCGGACTATCTTAAGTCGATTAATGGCAAATTAACCGTTACTGACTTCAAGCATATAGAACTTGGATAAGATTTTGAATTAAGAAAAAGCGAATTAATTATAATTCGCTTTTTTTTTGTCCTTTTTTTAAAACGTTCTCTAAATCATTTTATAATGGCTAAATACAAAAGAATTTTACTCAAACTAAGTGGAGAGTCTCTAATGGGAGATCAGCAGTTTGGGATTGACTTTAAAATGTTGAAACATTACGCTTTGCAGGTTCAGCAGTTGGTAGAACAAAAAATTGAAGTGGCAATTGTGATTGGTGGAGGAAATATCTTTAGAGGAATGCAAGCAGAAAAATCCGGTATGGATCGCGTTCAGGGAGATTATATGGGGATGCTAGCCACCGTCATGAACGGAATGGCACTCCAAAGCGCGCTTGAAGTAATCGGTGTTTATACTCGATTGGTGACTGCTATTGAGATGCAGGCGATTGCAGAGCCTTACATTCGACGCAGAGCAGTGAGACATCTTGAAAAGGGCCGAGTGGTTATTTTTTCCGGTGGAACTGGAAGTCCATATTTTACCACTGATTCGACGGCTGCGTTACGTGCCAATGAAATTGATGCGGATGTTATTTTAAAAGGTACCAGAGTAGATGGTATTTATACTGCTGATCCAGAGAAAGATAATACGGCTACTAAATTTGATAAATTATCTTTTGCAAAGGTGATTAGTATGGGTCTGAGTGTAATGGATATGACCGCTTTTACACTTTGTCAGGAAAATAATTTACCGATTATTGTTTTTGATATTAATGATCCAAAAAATCTAATGCGAATTATTGAAGGAGAACAGGTCGGAACACTGGTCGAAGGATAAGAGATTATTGATTTCGTTCTATTTAAAAAAAACAATTATTTGGCCCATCTCTGGATTATTCTGGGGATGGGCTTTTTGAAATATTGAATGTTCAATACCGAATATTGATTTCAAGGTTGTCATCTGTACAATTGTATATTATTGGCCTCAAGCACTAAAACTCTGTAAAAGCAATGGTCGCCATACTTACTTTGGCTCCTTCGCACGAGAGGATTTGATTTGCGCAAGCTTCCATCGTCGCTCCAGTCGTCATAACATCATCCACCAATAATACGTGTTTTCCTTTTAGAACATTGGGTTTATTTACTGCGAAAGCTGCCGCGACATTAGCAAACCTTTCCGCCTGCGATTTACGGGTTTGCGTCTCCGTCATTTCCAGTCGCTTCAGTGCGTAGGGTGCTCGGGGAATTTGCATCTCATCGGCCAGTCCCTGGGCAAAAAGATCACTTTGATTGTATCCTCTTTTTTGTTTTTTACGTGGATGTAAGGGTACCGGAACAATCAAGTTTACCTGAGAAAAATAAGGAGATCGTTTTAGCATCCGTCCATACATGTTTCCCAACTTAATCCCTACTTTTCTCTTTCCGTTGTATTTAAGTTTATGAATTAATTTTTGGGTTCTACCACCTTTGGTAAAGTAGTATAAAGCAGCGCCCGCATCAATAGGTATTCTTCCCCAGAATCTATCTGTAAAAGGATTCTCACGATCTAAATGAAATTTTGTCTTTGGTAAGTGATACTGACAGGGTAGACAAATTACACCCCCATGTACTGGTGTATTGCGATCACAAGCAACGCAAAGGTTGGGGTAGAATAATCCAATAAAATCCTTACCAAGTTGAGGAGTAGTTATCATAGTGGGTCAATTTTGAAAAGCAAAAGAGTCCTCTCGGAATCGAGATAATTTTCTAAAGATAGGAAAAGATGGGAGAAAAAAAAACGCCTGTTCAAGCTTTCACCGAACAGACGCATCAAAACAAAACGAAAAACCAACTTTAAACAAGTTTTTTATTACTATTATACTAACTAGGCAGCCTTATCTTTTGTTGTGATTCAATTGTTAATAAAATCCTAATAGAGCGATAAACTGCTTTTGTGTATATGATACGACGATTCTTAATTTGCTAGTAATCAGCAAATTAAGTCATTGCCATATTACTGTCATCTTTGCTGTGCCTTCAATTTGACAGGAATTTCTTTGACCGTTCCTTTCCGATTAACCGTAATATTCAAGACATCTCCAACCTGTGCAGAACCGACGATTTCCTGTAATTCTGGAACCGTTTTTATTGGACGACTATTGACCGCCGTAATAATATCTCGTGGTAAAATACCAGCGTAGGAGGCCGCTCCACCATCCGCTAATTCTTTTACAAATACCCCTTGAGAAATATTAACTCCTAGCTCGGTAGAAAGCTCCGCATCCATTTCGTTGATACTGATACCAAGATAAGCCCGTTGGAAACTACCAAACTCAATAATATCATCTACGATCTTTTTCATCAAATTTGCTGGTATCGCGAAAGAATAGCCTGCATAAGAACCGGTCTGGGTTGCGATGGCGGTATTAATTCCTAATAATTTTCCAGAATTATCTACCAGCGCACCACCACTATTGCCGGGGTTAACCGCCGCATCCGTTTGTATGAAGGACTCAATTCCACCTTTACCTTCCAGAATTCTGATACTTCTTCCTTTTGCAGAAATGATTCCTGCGGTCACAGTAGAAGTTAAGTCAAAAGGATTTCCTACAGCCAGTACCCATTCTCCCACTTGCGCCTGATCTGAGTCAGCATAATTTAATGTTGGCATATTAGTCGCATCAATTTTAATTACTGCTAGATCAGTTCCTGGATCTGTACCAATTACTTTAGCCGTATAAGTACGATTGTCATAAGTGGTTACCTCTAATTCGTCCGCAAAACTGACGACATGGTTATTGGTCACAATATATCCATCTGAAGAAATAAACACACCAGATCCGGCGCCCGACTGTGGACGAGGTGATCCACCAAAGAAATCTTCTCCAAAAAATCCTCCGAAAGGATTATTCTGCTCATTGTTTTGAACTGATTTGACACCAGCCGTAGCTTTTATATGAACCACTACCGGCATCGCTTTTTGGGCAGCCTCCGTAAAATTACCGGGAAAACTTACGGCCGATGGTTTTTGATTGATCAGACTAACTTGTTGGGACAGATTTTCAGGTGCTACTTCAGCAGTTGAATGGCTGGTGTATTTGATTCCACCGAATGCAATCAATCCTCCAATAATGCCAGCAAAGATAAATGAAAGAAAATTTTTCATGCTCGTTGTTTTTTGTAATAAAAAAATTCGAACGGCTAGGAGAACATTGGCTCCTTCGTTTCGTATATCAGGATAACTTTCGGTCATTTATAATTGTTATGATAATTATAATTTTTAACAGGATATTAACAGCCCGCAAATTGAAAGAATAGACGGACTGACAATATCCCGGCTAATTCCCGTATCTTTGTCATAGAAATAATATTTTTTAGCATTTTGGTGAAATGGATAAAGTAATTCATGGAGCAAGCGCACTGAGGCAGTATTTACTGCCTGAAACGCCACTCGAAAAATTTTTCTTAGAAGATCCTCCTTTTCTTAAAGGACTGATGTGGGGTACCCCTCGCTTTGGTCATCCCGAAGGTAAAATTGTTTACCATATTCGCGAGGTCTTGGATAATGTAGAAAAGCTCACCCTCAGCGCCGAAGATCGAAACCGCCTCCGTATTATCACCTTTGTTCACGACACTTTTAAATACGAAGAACATAAGGGTAGTCCACGGGACTGGAGCCGACACCATTCTATTTTAGCCAAAAAATATCTGACGCAGCACTGTGACGACCCTATAATCTTGGATATTGTAGAGTTGCACGACGAGGCTTATTATTGCTGGAGATTATCCCAAATTTACAGTCAACCCACCCAAAGCACCCTCCGGTTGGAAAAATTGATTGCCCGGATGGGAAAAAATATTCAACTTTATTATCTGTTTTTCAAATGTGACACCTGTACGGGTGATAAAAACCTCGCTTCCCTCTATTGGGCCGAGAAAAACCTTCCAGGAATTACCATTACTCCTCTTTAAGGAAAGAGTTAATAATAAATTTACGTTTTTGGCTTGATCTTTTTGCCGCTAGTCTCGTTAAAAAGCCTCGTGATAGCCCGGCTATGGCAGCCCGACCGTTCCGGTTCCTTCACATGGTTCAGTCATGTTTTTTGCCTTACTAGCAAAAAAAATCGCTAACCCAAAATTCTTAATTTATTAATACCTCATTCCTAAAATAGAAATTTTATATTTTTTTCAAGTTTTTTTAAAAAAAGGGAACTAAAATTTTTCTTTCTGGGTTATTGGTTCGGATAGCAATGTCCGAAAAGCCAAAATAGTTAAAGAGGTTATTTAAAAAACTTCATATTTTGGTATTTAATAACCTTATATTATCTTTATCATGTTAACCACAACCAACATCAATTTGGAGAAGGAAAAGCAAGCAAGGATTTTTGATCAGGAGTTTTATCCTCAGGCGGATGCATTACTCAGTTTTGCGTACGGTTTGACCCGTAACGAAGCGGACGCTAATGACCTGGTTCAAGAAACTTACCTAAAAGCTTTTCGCTTCATTGACAGCTATCTGGAAGGTACAAATGCCAAGGCGTGGTTATTCAGGATATTGAAAAATGCCTTTATTAATAACTATCGCAAGAAGAGCAAGCGACCTACTCAGGTGGATTTTGAAGACCTGGTGAATATTCACCAGGAAGAAGACACGGCTTTAAATAGCTACGTCGATCTGCGAGAAGATATCTACGAAAGAATTATTGGGGACGAAGTAACTATCGCTCTCGGTAATCTATCGGTAGATTATCGAACGGTTCTATTGCTTTGCGATATAGAAGGTTTCACTTACGAAGAAATCTCCAAGATCATTGATATTCCAATTGGTACGGTTCGATCCCGATTGTTCCGTGCCCGAAATTTGCTCAAGAAAGAATTAAGTGCTTACGCACAATCGCTCGGTTTCGAGGATAAGCGTCAGTAATCAGATTCATTTATTGTTAATAATTTTCAGAATAACAAGCGCATGATCGGTTCAACAAAAATTCCACAGACTTATTGCCGGATCAGTACCCACTGGTCTGGCTCTGTGTGTTGGACAGACTCCTGTTTGGGGGGCACCGGGACGAAATTCGTCCCCGAAGATCCCTGGTTACTTCTGAGTAATTTTAAAACATTTTAATTATGATATCTCAAAAGAATCACCAGGAACTGGTCCGGAAAGTAAACATGTATCTCGATAACGAGTTAACACCAGAAGCCGAAAGAGCCTTGTTAAGAGAAATTCAGGGCAACCCCGCCTATCTGCAAATCCTGAGTAAAGAAAAATCTTTTAGAGAGTTTATCAAAAGTCGTGTCCAACGCAAAAAAGTTTCTCCTGCCCTGATCCAGTCGATCAAAGACAAAATTAACATTTAACCAGTATTCCTTTTCTTTCGGAAGTTGTTCTTCAACTCCACGGTGTTATTTGGATTCGCAGATACTTCTGCCAAACAATGGCTTATTTTTGGTATTTTTGCCAACTATTATGAGCAAATGTAATCTATACCTTCGCCGTATCTATTCCCTCCTGTTTTGGTAGCTTCCTGGCCCAAAACAAACACATCGTTATTTTTAATTTTTAGCTAAACATCTTATGGATTATTTAAATAAACTAGAGGCGATCCGGGATCGCTACTATTACCTGGAGGAACAACTTTCTGATCCTGCTACCATGCAGGATATGAATAAATTCAAAAAAATAAGTAAGGAATATAAAGGCCTGGAAGTGCTCATGGAGGTCCATGCGGAATATAAAGAGCTGATGGGAAATGTGAATACGGCCAAAGAACTATTAGAAGTTAGCAAGGACGAGGAGATGAAGGAAATGGCCAAAATGGAACTGGATGAACTCGTACCGCTCGTAGAACCTTTAGAGGAAAGAATAAAAGTCCTCCTTATTCCCAAAGATCCGGAAGACGAGAAGGATGTAATCTTTGAGATTCGTTCCGGAGCGGGTGGTGATGAAGCCAGTATTTTTGCGGGTGATTTATATAAAATGTACTCCAAATATTTTGATAGTCAAAAATGGAAAACGGAGATCGTAACGGTCAATGAAGGTACCGTTGGTGGCTATAATAAAATCGTTTTGGAGATTAGCGGTGAAGATGTCTTTGGTCGCCTAAAATTTGAATCTGGTGCCCACCGGGTTCAGCGAATTCCCCAAACGGAATCACAGGGACGCGTCCATACTTCTGCCGCTACGGTGGTGGTAATGCCCAAATTTGAGATGGAAGAAATTAACATCAACAAGGCTGATCTGAAAGTTGATACTTTCCGTGCGAGTGGCGCGGGTGGACAGCACGTTAATAAGACCGAATCAGGGGTAAGATTTACCCACCTACCGACTGGTCTCGTAGCGGAAAGCACCGATAGTCGTTCCCAAAATAAAAACAGAGACATTGCCATTCAGCGCCTCTACCAAAAAATTCACGATTCTAAAAAACAGGCGCACGATGATGTAGTGGCCAAGGAAAGAAAGTCATTGGTCGGTTCGGGAGATCGCGCCGACAAAATCAGAACGTATAATTATCCACAAAACCGGGTAACGGATCACCGGATTGGACTTTCTCTCAATAAACTGGATCGGGTAATTGCGGGAGATATTGAGGAAATTATTGAGGCATTGCAGATGGCGGAGAATGCGGAGAAGATGAAGGGGGAGGAGGATTAGGTGATTTTTTGATCTATGGCTTTCAGCCGAGATGCGTAGTGGCTCTTTTGCCGTGGTGGGTCTGATTTTCATTTTTGGTCAGTAAACATATTTGGCCATTTGATAATCTTTTGATAGCGGTTCGTTTACTATGAATCTAATTCGATCATTATTGGTAGTTTTAAATAAATGCTGGAACAAAATATGCTTTCTCAATAAGTTTACTCGTTTTCGTTTCTTTTTAGGCTCATCAATTATCGTCCACAGGCCTACACAAGCTCTCCAACATAGATTTATGGAATCACATTTATTCCGATATGACGCTTACTCATTGTATCTTCGAAGTCTGATATTTGTACTTGATACGTCTCATTCCAGAATATATGTGTAGATGATCTGATCGAATCTACTTGTCCGAAAAGACTTCCAGAGATTAGTGATAATATAATTATGATTCTATATTTCATTTTCTAAAAAAAGAACTTTAGCACAAGTGAAATGAAGTATTCCATGCTACTATTTATTGAGGGTAGTTTTTTTAAAAATCCATCCCAATCGAAAAGTGCAACCTCGGATCCTGCCTCACCCGCGATTCAATCCCCCAGCCATAATCCAGTTTTAGAAAATAGCCAAACAACATCGCACGCACGCCTGCTCCGTATCCCATCACAATTGGATCCCGGAAATAATTGATGGACAAGGTCACCGCACCATTACTGACGGTTGTAATATTCAGTGGATTGTCGTCGCTATAGGGAGATAAACCTTCCCAGGCCGTTCCAATATCGAAAAATCCTACGAGCTGAAAACTTCTAAAGAAGGAAGACTTGATCCGTCGAGAAAAGTATTTAAAGACCGGGACTCTTAATTCCGTATTAATTAAAGCATACGATGTTCCATTTCTAATATTGGTTTTAAATCCACGAACATTGTTGGCAAATGTTTGGTAAGCCAGCCCTTCGCGCGCAGGAGTCGGAATGTCCTGATTGAAAGACGGAAATAACCAATTGTCTACTCCGCCTAGTAAAAATAAAATACGTTCAGAGCCCAATGAAGTGGATCCCGCGGCCCGAACGGCCAGGATCGAATGTTTGTCCAGTCGCTGATAGTGCCGCGCATCAAATCCTAAAATGGTCATGAACCCTTGTGCTAAATCAAAGTTGAATCCATCAACAAAATCAATTTCAAAACGCTTCATAACCTCCGCGTAAAATTTGTAGCGGGTACCATTTTTAATATTAATATCTACGTCCAGTGTGTTGTCAAAAACATATTCTAGCCGTATTCCCAATCGCTGCTGCTTATCGGTAGAAGTATTAAGTGCCGACTGATCAGTAGCCAGTTGGGTTTGCTTATCCACCCGGAAAGTCGTGGTAGCCCGAATACTTCTAAATATATCAAGTGGATAACGTAATTCCATTTGAGTTAGAAAAGTCGTCTCCCGGTTTCGGGGTTCAACAAAACGATTCTGCGGTACTGGCGGCGGGGCAATGTCTACGCCATTACGACGGCGGGAACGACGATAAGCTGCAAAGCGTTTGTCGAGTCTTTTCTTTTTATTATCTAAAAATAAATAATACTCTGCGCCATTAAAAGTAGTCGGAATACGAATCCCTCCTTCCAATACATAATCTTCAAAAAGGTCTTTAAAATTCGCTTTTAAAAGAATACCTGGCGGCGGGAAATTATATTCCTGTCCTGTACCCGCGTAGTTATTGAGTCCTCCGAAGAGTAAACTATTATCCACCGTAGTGGTGATAAAGTCCGTCCTAAATTGTAACTGATAAGGGACGATTCGCTCCTGACGGAATTTGTGAATTTGTGCTTCATCCCAACTGGGAGAAGAGAGTACGGACAGCGACGACTCAATTACAATATTACCTTCCTCTTCGTCGATAATAATCATGGGTGGCTTTTCAGCTTCGTCAAATTCACTTTGAAATAAATAATCTTCGATAATTTTTTCTTCTTTCTTCGGAATTGTCTGCGTCGGCGGTTTGACATTGCCAGAAGCATTTGTCCCTTGCGCCAAGGTCAGACCTGCTTCTCCCAGAGATTGCTTCCGAAAGATCGTGGTTCTTGCTGGTATCGTTTTCAAGGTATCTACGGGTTGAATACGCATCTTGTAAATATATCCTTCTCTGTACAGAATTATTTGTTTATCTACTTTGCCAGCAATATCGTGACGAATCAGATGCGTGTTGTAATTCGTTCGATTGTGGGTAACTCCTCTTTTTTTATAAACCGGTTGTATCACCACCGAGTCGATGCCGATGGAATCAACATCGTTCCAGATAGAGTCTTCCCGAATAATTATTTCAGAACCATCGTTTAGATAAATTACCTGATTGTTCCACGCCAGGTAGGTTTCGAGATAGCCCATATTTTGATTATAAATTCCGCTCGCATCGCTGGTATAACTAAACCAGGTAGAATCTACTCCGACGGGGTTTCGCTCGTTGGCATAGGGGGTGCTCGTCACCCGGGTAAGTTCTTTTGAAGGATTTTCTAAATCATAATAAAAAATATCGAAAGTATTGATGGGCAGGATGGAATCCAGCTTTGCCCTTATTAATAAAGTATCCATACGATTCGAAGAAAATAAAATTCCTCTCTGTCCATCTATTT
>Ga0209187_1002397_pt1 | contig 17950 bp, 13 predicted proteins | sample BantaG_FD_187430 | JGI IMG/M metagenome (GOLD analysis project Ga0209187, IMG submission 187430) | Marine algal microbial communities from Bantry Bay, Ireland - BantryBay_4 metaG (SPAdes) (version 2) | ecosystem: Host-associated > Algae > Red algae > Unclassified | place: Bantry Bay, Ireland... | reverse complement strand
CACTGATGGCAGCACTGATGGCAGCACTGATGGCGGCATTGTCAGTGGTGGCGAGTCTATCAATGGATCAACAGATCCGCGCGCAGCTACGCTGAACCCTATCGTCACGGGCAACGTCATCAGCTGGGCCAGTAATGGGTTTGCCTGGTATCAAGTCGAGGACCGTCTCACTGGAGAGATAGTTTGTGCTGGTGGGTCAAGCTGCACCTTGCCAGACGGTGTTTACTGGGTGTCCTGGTTTTATAAGCAAGACAACGGCCTTGATGCTAGCGGTTCAACACGCGTCGAGTTGGGCAACCCGGAGACAAACAAAATTACTCGCGAAAACTTTGCAAACTATCTAACGATTAACGGCAATAACATTAGTTGGTCAGTTGGAGGTTGGTATCAAGTACAAAATGAGCAGACCCTTGAAAGCATTTGTAACGGCGAGGACTCCTGCACCGTCCCTGCAAATGGGCAATACATAGTTATCAATCACAGTCTTGGAATGAGAACAACGTTGACTGTAAACTAGATCAGGTTTCGTTTATCGTTTAAAACAGGCATACCGACCGTTGCTTTCCACATCATACCGGTAGAATTTTTCTTGCTGAAAACAGCATGACACAGGCCGGATTTACCGGTTTAAGACTGACATCGGATTATTGTGGCAGGGGTGTTTTTGTGTCAACACTGCCAGAGTCAATTTAAAACAACTTCGTCCAGCAACCTACACCACAGTTATCAACGTGGTGCAGGTTGCACAGCACAACAGGTGGATGCGAGTCAATCCCATATCAACCCAGGGTAAGGGCCCGTCCCACAATAACTTGAGCATCTCAGGCGCCCATGCATCCCTCGCTGCGTTGTTCGGCGATTGAATAGCCCGCTATTCGCCCGGATCCGTACTTGCTTAGTGAGTGGGCTGAGCGTCCCTTATGAATATCCGGAAATGCGCTCTCAGGTTTGAAGCTCGTCAATACCGCGATTGGCAAGATCGTCCACACGCTCGTTTTCAGCATGTCCGCTGTGACCTTTTACCCAACGCCATTCCACTTCATGCTTTGCCGCAAGTGCATCGATCTCTTTCCAGAGATCAACGTTTTTAACTGGCTGTTTTGCGGCCGTTTTCCATTGGCGTTTCTTCCAGCCGTCTATCCACTCGGTGATGCCTTTACGCACATATTGCGAATCGGTGGTCAGAACCACCTTGCTGGGGTTTTTCAGCGCTTCCAGAGATTTGATGACCGCCGTCATTTCCATACGATTATTAGTGGTGTGCGACTCACCACCCCACAGCTCTTTCTCATGCTTGCCTGCCCGCAGCAAAGCGCCCCAACCACCGGGACCCGGGTTTCCACGGCAGGCGCCGTCGGTGAAGATTTCAATCATTTGAAAATAATCTGGTCTGGCAGTAATCTTATCTGGCTACAATGCCCGGGAGCCTTGCCGAGAACATGCGCTAGCGACCACGGGAATCAATACGGGCGACAGTAGCACGTGGTCTTGACCCCGCGTTTTCACCGGTTCGGGCAAAGCTGCCTGCGGCAAGTGCTTTGCGCGAATGCCCAGTCCGCTGACGCAACAGAGACATGGGTATCGTCTGTTTACGGGCGCGCATGATGTAGACGCCACCTACACCACCTAGCCAGCGATGCAGACTCTCAAGCTTGGCCAGACGTCTTAGCACTCGTTCATTATTGATTGGCGGACGCATGAACATGGCAGTGCTGTCCAGAACCCGATAATCAAGTACCGATAGCCAGTCACTGACACGGTGACGAGGATAGAACCTGCCGTTCCACGGCTCATGCCGTCGCCACGCCGTTAGCGCATGACGAGCACCAAAGGCGCTGTAGGGATTGAAGCCAATCACAATGAGCTGACCATCGTCAGTAAGTACACGATTAGCCTCACGCAGGGCCTGGTGAGGGTAATTGCAAAAATCAAGAGTATGAAAAAATACCACGGCCTTCATGGTGTCAGAGGCAACCGGCAGAGATAACACATCCCCATGGATATCCGCATCGGCACCAGGGGCATCAAGTACGAGCGTTCTTTGCAGACCGGCACCGGCGAGCAGCTGCAATCCCGGCACTAAATTGCCAACCTGCAACCCCTGATAGCCGAATACATCATTTAATCGACTGCCAAGTTCTGATTCCAGGCGCTGTGCGATAGACTGCCCGAGGCTGGTTGAGTACCATTGCGCCAGTGGCGCTTGTGCATTCAGCCAGACGGGCCCTGGTCGTACCTTTCCCAGCGAAAAATTTACCATTTAAAAATTCGACCTCGCATCCAACCTAAAATTCATGACGCCCGACGATCACAGGAGCCTGTACGCGCCGTATCAGAACTGCAGTATAGCGTTGCATGACCTCTCAGCGCCAACACTGATACTTGCGCGGCTGCTCAGCGTTATGTTATTCAGCTCAAGCGCCGTTTTAGCACCCTCGATGCTATTAGCGGCCAGCACCGCATCAGCTCAGAGCATTCCCCTCAAGCTTGGCAACACACCGGAAAATGATCGCCTGATGCTTCGTGAGGTCACTGATGAGTATATCTTTGACGTCAGTCGCCCCCCCATAAGACAATCAGTAGCACAGCATGATATCGGCAAAGATGATCCGAAAATTGCAGAGTCGGTGTGGGAATTTGTGACGCAGTCTACGCGGCTGCAAATTCCTGAAAACAAGCGAGTTACCTACTATCTAGAGCAATATCGATCCGAGGCTGTATGGATCAGCCGCATCCTGCAACGCGCCTCCCCTTTTGTGGGGCATATCGTTGAAGCACTGGACAAACGCTATCTACCTGTTGAGCTGGCGTTGCTACCCATCATAGAGAGTGGTTACCGACCGAATATTCACAGTTCGCAAGATGCTGCAGGCATCTGGCAGATTGTACCTGGCACAGCGGACGACATCGGCATCACCCGTGACGAATGGTTTGATGGTCGATCCGACATTCGGCAGTCCACAACTGCTGCTATCGATTACCTCAGCTACCTCAATGCCGAATTTCATGGCGACTGGATGCTCACCCTGGCTGCCTATAACGCAGGTATTGGACGCGTGCGTAGCGCTGTTAAATTCAACAGCGATGCAGGTCTGCCAACAGACTTCTGGTCGTTGAAACTGCCTGCTGAGACGTACGACTACGTGCCTAAATTTTTTGCCCTGGTGGCCTTGCTACGTAACGACGAACCGCTTGATCTGGAATTACCCGATATTCCCAGAGGCAGTGCTTTTGATCTGGTTGATGTACGACAGCGTGTCAGCCTTGATCGTCTTGCTGTGCTCACAGGGCTTTCCGAGAAAGAGTTACAAACATTGAATGCTGGACTGGTTCACAATATTACGCCACCGGACGGTCCGCATATACTGTATGTTCCGCAGGGCTACGGTAGCACCTTGATAGAGACTATCATTAAACAAGATGCTCCTCCCCTTTACATTGCGACCGATAAACATAAGGTGGTCGCGGGAGACACGATCAGTTCGCTAGCCCTGCGTTACAAAATTTCACAGAAGCAACTTATCAATTTGAATAAGCTTGACTCGCCGGATATTCGAATCGGGCAGACACTTTCGGTTTTTGACAGGTCAACGACAGACGTACCTATTGACTACGTAGTGACGATTGGGGATACCTTGAACGATATAGCAAGTCGATACTCTATCAGTGTGACTGACATTCGCGACGAGAGTGGCCAACATCTGCGTAGCCATATCATTCACCCTGGCGACAACTTATCATTTTTCGCAGGCGAGCAACCCGATTAACCATTTTGAGTTGACGACAGATCAACAAACGCCAATAATTGGTCTAATAAGCCAAGTTGGCGGTGACGTGTGCAAGGAGCGGCACTCTACTTCATCCCAGGGAAAACAAATGACTACCATCATCGTCACCTACGAAAACAACGAAACTGACGAGTTCGAGTTTGATCAGGCCATGCGTACCATAACGCTCGGCAGAAGATCAACAAATGATGTCTGCATATCTGACCTGTCTGTCAGTGGCAACCACGCCACCTTATCCTTGAATGACGAAGAAACCATCTTCGAAGATCTGAACAGTACCAACGGCAGTTATGTAAACGGGCAGGTCACCAAAAGCACGGCCGTCAAAGCCGGCGATGAAATCATCCTCGGCAAGATCGTCATTATCGTCAAAAGCGAGTCAATGCGCCCTGCCGACAAAGCCGTAATAGCCAATTCGGCAAACGACGATTCGGCTGATGACAGCTATGTAGGCGACGACGAAAGTGCGGGCAGGAACAACCTGGCTAAAGACATTGAGATTAGCGCTGGCAATAACGCCATGGACCAGGCCGAAATAGACTCCCTGCAATCCTTGCGCAGCATCCCCGACTCGGGACGTGCCCCTGAGCCCATTAGAGCAAGTGGCATCCCCGCTGCAGCCGTTCAATCAACAGCGATGGCTCAGGCGTCGGCGCAGCCAGTCGAAGCACAAGCGGCCCCTGATCAGGCGGCCCATCCACTGGAAGGCATCGAGCATATGGTCGTGCCCGCGCCAAAGGCAGAAGCCACTCCACTGCATGAACTGGATTCACCCTCTGGTACATCCAAGGGTGCGGTTATCGAAATCAAAAATGGTGCCAAATCTGGCCAGATTTTACCGATCGATAAGCCTGTCACTACACTTGGCAGACCGGGTATTCAGATAGCCGCCATTATGCGCAAACCCGATGGCTACTTTCTAATGCACATAGAGAGTGATGACACCATCGACAGACCCACCTTGAATAAGGATTCTGTGGGTGATGAGCCTATACTGCTACACAGCGGTGATGAATTGACCGTTGCCGGTATCGATGTAGAATTCATGCTTTCCTGACCCATTGTATTTATTAAATAGCTCGCTTAAGATAGTTCACTAAAAAGATAGTTCACTAAAAACAGTTCACTGAACGCTATTTCGCAGAAACTGCAGGAAACAAACCACTGGACAGATAACGATCACCGCGATCGCAGACAATGGTCGCTATCACAGCATCACGTAACGATGGCAACAATTGTATGGCTACGGTCAGTGCACCGCCTGACGATACACCCGAGAGTATCCCCTCCTCTTTAGCGAGGCGCCTTGCCATGTTTTCCGAATCAGCCTGGTTAACGTCGATTGTTTGATCGACCCGCGAAGGCTCGTATATTTTTGGTAGATAGGCCTCCGGCCAACGACGAATCCCAGGGATACTTGACCCCTCTTCCGGCTGCACGCCAATAATCTTAATGTCCGGATTTCGCTCTTTCAGATATCGCGAAACTCCCATGATAGTGCCTGTCGTGCCCATCGAGCTGATGAAGTGAGTGATTCTGCCTTCGGTAGCCTCCCATAACTCAGGGCCGGTACTTCGGTAGTGCGCATCCCAGTTATCCGGATTGGCAAACTGATCCAGCACCAGACCTTCGCCTTGCTCGCCCATGGCCGCTGCTGTGTCACGCGCATACTCCATCCCTTGCTCTTCGGTAACAAGGATCAGCTCTGCACCGTAAGCCCGCATTAACGATTTACGCTCATCGGTCATATTGTCGGGCATGAGTAGCTTCAGCTTGTAACCCAGCGTTGCTGCAACCATGGCCAGAGCTATGCCGGTGTTACCACTGGTGGCTTCCAGCAAGGTATCCCCGGGTTTTATCGTGCCGCGCTCTTGCGCCCTGAGAATCATGTTGGCTGCAGGTCGATCCTTCACTGAACCTGCCGGGTTATCCCCTTCAAGTTTGCCAAAAACCTGATTGCCATTAGTGTTGTGAGCAATCCGCTGGATGGGCACCAGCCGCGTATTGCCAATCTGATTTACCATGGATGGCACGTTAAGCGCTGCAGCCTGACTAGTCATGTCGTGGATAATCCGGGTTGATAACGGTTGTTATACGCGCTAATTGTTGATCTGACGATAGAGTATCGCATTCAATGTCAGTGACGTTACTCATCGAGCGTAACCAGGTGAGTTGTCGTTTAGCCAACTGACGAGTGGCAGCCACAGCCTTTGTTGCCCAGTCCTGATCCTGGCAGGCACCGTCCAGATGCTCCCACGCCTGACGGTATCCGACACTGCGCATAGACGGTGTGTCGGCACTCAAGCGCTTGTCGTTATACAGCGTGTGCATCTCGTCCATAAAACGATTTTCCAGCATGTGAGAAAATCTTTGCTCTATACGCTGATGTAACCATGCACGACTGCCCGGTACCAACGCAAATTTTGCGGGCCTGGCGGTAAGCTTTGACCGGGTTTGTAATTGCAGGTCTGACATGGCAACGCCTGTGAGTCTGTACACCTCCAGTGCACGTTGCAGCCGTTTTGGGTCGTTGGGGTGGATACGCAAGGCCGCCAGCGGATCGATTGCTGTCAACTGCTCGTGCATTGCCGGCCAGCCATGTTCAGCTGCTTCATTGGCAAGCTCCTGCCTGACCCCGGCATTAGCTTCAGGCAATTCGGCCAGTCCCTGTTCAAGCGCCTTGAAATACATCATGGTGCCACCCACCAGCAGCGCACGTTTGCCACGCGAATGAATATCATTGATCAACGCATTGGCATCATCACAAAAATGCGCTGCTGAATAATTGTGCCACGGATCGATCACATCAATCAGATGATGTGCAATGCCTGCTCTTTCAGCGAACGATGGCTTTGCTGTACCGATGTCCATACCCCGATACACCAACGCTGAATCCACACTGATGATTTCGGCATTCAGTGTCTGCGCCAATGACAACGATAACGCTGTTTTGCCGCAGGCCGTTGCCCCCATCAGAAAAATAGCGGGGGTGTTTGTCGATAGACTGCTAGCGGCCACGAAGAAATAGCTTATCCAGATCCTGCATGCTCAAGGCTGTCCACGTGGGCCTGCCATGGTTGCACTGCCCACTATTTGGTGTTGCCTCAATCTGGCGAAGTAAGGCATTCATCTCGGAGATGCCCAGGGTGCGATTGGCCCGTACCGAACCATGGCAGGCCATGGATGAAAGTACCTGATCGACTGCACTGCTGAGCCGCTGGCTATTGTCCACGTCCATGAGATCCGACAGCACATCACGAAGCAAGGACGCCACATCACTACGACCCAGAATCGCAGGCACTTCTCTGATGATCAGTTGTTCTGGAGCCATGCGATCGACGCGTAAACCCAGACTGGCAAGCCAGTCAACTTCCGCCTCGCAACGATCCGCCTCACTCTCACTGACATCAACAGTTACCGGCACCAGCAATGCCTGCGTCTTTAAAGATCCTTCACTGTAGTCAGCTTTCATACGCTCATAGGTAATTCGCTCATGCGCTGCATGGGCATCAACGAGTATCAGGCCTTGTGCATTTTCTGCCAGAACATAAACCCCGTGCAGATGAGCACGAGCAAAGCCCAATGGCGGAATATCTTCTTCGACTTCACTCTTCAGCCCCGCCTGTCGGGCGTAAGGACTGATGGGCTTCGGTGCTGAGCTGTCAGCTGCAGCTTCGCCTCCCAAGCGTTGTAAGGCATCAAGCTGCTCGCGTACCTGCAAGGGCATAGGTCTCTGTACGGGTGGACGACCCAGGCCTGTTGAGCGCGACGGATTTACGCTGTCACCTATTCCTGTATCAGTGCCAACACCTGCACTGACATCAGCATCAGCATCAGCATCAGCAGCCGCCGCCGCCGCCTTGCCATCAGTTATCGCATCAGCAGGGGTGACTGCCGCCAGCAGTTGCTTGATGGAGTGTCTGATAAAGCCATGAACCGACTGACTATCGCGGAACCTGACCTCCTGTTTACCAGGATGAACATTGACATCGACCGCTTGCGGATTTATATCCAGAAAAAGCACAAAGGCGGGGAAACGCTGATGGTAAATGAGATCGCTATAGGCTTGTTTAACCGCGTGCGAAATGACTTTATCACGCACTATGCGGTGATTGACATAGAAGTACTGCATATCAGCTTGAGAGCGTGAAAACGCAGGCTCGGCCAGCCAGCCGGATAATCCAAGCCCCACCCCTTCTATACTCACATGATGCGCAGCCTCACCAAAGCCCTTGCCCAGAATTCTGGCAACCCGCAGCCCTTGCGCCTCTCTATTGCTGGCGCTTTTACAATCAAATGTATTCTTACCATTGTGGGTCATGGAAAACGCGGTCAATGGATACGCCATAGCCAGTGTCTTGACAATGGTCTCGCAGCGCGCATACTCGGTGCGCGCCGTACGCATGAACTTGCGTCGTGCAGGAACGTTGTAAAAAAGACTTTGCACATCCACGGCTGTGCCCACCGGATGTGAGGCTGGCTCGATATCAAGCTCACCCGTGCTTTGATAAGAGATACGCGCTGCATGCTCGGCATCACTTTGCACATCCACGGCTGTGCCCACCGGATGTGAGGCTGGCTCGATATCAAGCTCACCCGTGCTTTGATAAGAGATACGCGCTGCATGCTCGGCATCAACGGTAGCAGAGGTTATGGACAGCCTGGAAACCGAAGCAATACTGGGCAAGGCCTCCCCACGAAAACCCATACTGGAGACGCTCTGCAAGTCGTCCATGGAATTAATCTTGCTGGTGGCATGCCGACTTAATGCCAAAGGTAACTGCTGCTGGCTAATTCCGCCGCCGTTGTCTCTGACGCGGATGCGATCCAGCCCCCCTTGATCAAGCTCTACCGCTATTCGGGTTGCACCAGCATCCAGAGCGTTTTCCAGCAACTCCTTGACAATGGAAGCCGGGCGCTCAACCACTTCACCCGCTGCTATCTGATTAATCAGGTGATCCGGTAATTGCTGAATGTCTGCCATGGCATCTCAGGGCTCGTGAAACAATAAGCTAAGCATTTCGATCGTCCTGCATCCTGCCCTGCAGCGGTGTTCGTCGGTAGGATAGCCGGCTCGGATCAGTCCTTGCCAGACAGGCGCAGGATCAAACGAAATATCTGGTTTATTACTTCCCGAACCCTCACTAGGGTAGGAATATCGACGTTACAGGATGATGCCATGAAATGATGTCAAGACCCGTTATTTTGCCTCTCTTTCGCCAGATAAGTGCCTACAGGTGCGCGCCGGTGAAGATATTTGTAGAGTCCCTGACCGATTGCAGCGGCAAGGTGCTCCTGATATTCAGGGCTATTGAGTTTTCTTTCTTCTGCCAGGTTGGAGATAAAGGCGGTTTCAATCAGGATAGAGGGAATATCCGGTGATTTGAGCACAGCGAATGCAGCCTGCTCTACGCTTTGCTTATGGATCGGTCCGAGCGTTGCAAGCTCTGACAGTACATCGGTGCCTAACTCGATACTGCGCTCCATGGTATTACCTTGCGTCAGGTTGATCAGGGTTTGGGCCAAACCATTATCCAGACCCTGCAATGCTACATCACCATAAAGAGCGGCTGTCTCGTTCTCACTTTTTGCAAGCCATGCTGCGGCCTCTGAGCTGGCGCCATCAAGTGACAAGGCATAAACTGAACTGCCGTGAGCTTGCTCCCGGTTAATGGCATCGGCGTGAATCGACACAAAAATGTCGGCATTTACATTACGGGCTCGCTCCATACGCTCTCGCAAATCGATGTACTCATCAGTGTCGCGTATGAGCACAGGTTCGATGCCCTGGATGTCAACTAACTGATTATGCAGCCTTATGGCTACTGCCAGCACGACATCTTTTTCGTAGGTTTCCTTGCGACCGATAGCTCCGGGGTCTCTGCCGCCATGACCGGCATCAATCGCAATGACGACATCTCTCAATGGTTGATCAGGCGCTTGTGCTCTGCCTCTATCGGCCATAGCGGCATCTGCCGGTACGCCCATGTCAACGATAAGCCGTTCCCCGCCCTGACGGCTGACGATCTGTGATGTTGGCGATACGCTTCGCCGTAGATCAAGCACAATACGCAGAAACCCCTCATCGTGCTGAGCATAACGAATGCCCTTGACTATACCTGTGTCAAATTGCTCTGTTGGCAATTGTGCGCTTAGTGTCGTGCCCGGTAGGTCGATGACCAGACGATCGGGCTTTGTCAATAGAAACATGTCGATGCCGGCATTTTCCGAATCCAGATCGAAATGCAGCATCAGATTGTCCTGCTGCACCATCTTGAATTCGTATAGCTGAGGAGCTGCAAGGACTTGCAGTGGCAAGAGAGACACCCAGCCGATCAACACCCAGACGAAAACTGCCCTGCTTATCCTGCTCACCCAAATCCCCCGCTGTAAAGTTCTTAATCCTTCCCTGAAGGTGACGCCAAGACAATCCGCCATTCCGCCAATTATAAGGGTAGTTGAAATCTGAAACAATATGAGCGTAGTCGGCGCTTACCGGCACACTTTTTTGCAGCGTATAGCGTAAAACCCTAACAGGCTCACACCAGAGAACCATGGACAAAACCTTTAAACGCTAAAACATTTGTGTGAAACCAACAGGGCTGGTAACTTGTTGGAACGTTGACAAAAATTGGGAAGCAAGCGCATGAGTAGCTATATTTTCCACAGTCCTTTGGCACCGGTAGACATTCCGCTAGTACACATCACTGAATTTGTTTTGCAAAAAAGTGAAACGCGTTCAGAACACCCGGCCATTATCGATGGGCTAAGCGGCGCCAGTATCTCGCATTCACAACTTGCCACCCGCATCCGCAGGCTGGCTGGTGGTCTAAAGGAGAAGGGCTTGGTCGCCGGTGATGTCCTCGCCCTCATCGCTCCCAACTGTCCTGACTATGCTGTGGTTTTTCACGCAGTTGCCTTGTGCGGTGGAACGGTAACGACGGTGAATCCGACCTACGGCATTGCCGAGGTTCGGCAGCAACTTGCGGACTCCAGAGCTCGTTGGATAGTCGCTGACCAATCGTGTATAGCAGTTGCAAAACAAGCTATGCGAGGCACTGCGGTGGTGACACTTGTCAGTATGCAGGGCAGTACTCCAGGCGCATCGGTAGAAGGCTTACTCAGCGAAGAAATTGATCAGGTCAGTGTGAATTTGCACACACAGCCTGTCGTACTTCCCTACTCTTCCGGCACTACCGGCCTGCCCAAAGGGGTGATGCTAAGTCACTACAATCTGGTAGCCAACCTGGCTCAGCTTAATGATATCTTGCAATACGATGATGATAATGATGAAGTGGCGCTGGCAGTTTTGCCTTTTTTCCACATCTTTGGCATGCAGGCATTGATGGGAACATTTCTGGCTACAGGCAATACCATCGTCACCATGCCACGTTTTGATATGGCGCAGGCACTGAGTCTTATTCAACAGCACAAGGTCACGCAGTTCTTCCTGGTACCACCGATTGTCCTTGGACTGGCTAAATCACCCCTGGTAGATGACTATGATCTGAGCAGTTTGAAAAAAATCATCTCAGGCGCTGCACCGCTGGGCGGTGAGTTGACAGCCGAGGCTGCCAGCAGAATTGATTGCCCGATTGTGCAAGCCTATGGGATGACAGAGCTGAGCCCGGCGAGTCATGCCACACCCGGGCTTAAGAGCAAGCCAGGCTCTAGCGGTGTCACCGTCGCTAACACGCAGACGCGTATTGTCGATTCAGAACTAAACGATCTGCCACCAAACACCGAAGGTCAGGTGCTGGTTAAAGGTCCGCAAGTGATGATCGGCTATCTGAACAATCAAAAAGCCACTGACGAGATCCTGGATGAGGAAGGCTGGCTACACACAGGCGACCTTGGAGTCATTGACGAAGACGGCTACCTCACTATCGTCGACCGTGTTAAAGAGCTTATAAAGTACAAGGGTTTTCAGGTAGCACCGGCAGAGCTTGAAGCCCTGATTATTACGCACCCTGATGTTGCTGATGTGGCGGTGGTCGGGATGCCGGATGATGAGTCCGGTGAAGTTCCGAGAGCTTATCTTGTATACAAGGGCGACTTCAGCTCTCTGGATGCAAAAACAATCGGACAGAAAACCGACGATATCAAGAATTTTGTAGCGGCTGAACTTGCCAGCTACAAACGCATACAGGATGTGCGATGGGTTGACTTTATACCAAAATCTGCCAGCGGCAAGATACTGCGAAGACTATTACGAGAGGAACAGGTCAAAGAAGAGCTCTAGGCTTTACTGCGACCCTCAGCCGCAATCTGCCGTAACGCTTGCACGAAAACCTCAGCGGGCTGGCCTCCTGAAATCAGATGTTTGTCGTTGATGACAACAGCAGGCACTGAGGATATTCCCTGACTGGTATAGAAGCCCTGGCGATCCCGAACCTCTTTGGCAAATTCGTCGCTGTTCAATAGCGATCTGACTCGCTGCTCATCAAGACCACTCTCCAGCGCGCAAGCTGTCAGCACCGATTGATCTGCCATGCGTTCTGATCGTGTATGGCAGGCGGCTAACAAGGCATTCTTGAGTAAGGCTTGCTGCCCTTGCTCACCTTCGATTTCCGCCAGATATAAAAGCCTGTGCGCATCGAAGGTATTCCAGATTCGCCCACGCCCGTCAGGGTTAAATTCAAATCCGACCTCAGCTCCACGCTCGCGTATGGTATTGCGGATATCTACTTGCTGGGCCTCGGTAGATCCGTATTTCCGGGTCAGATGCTCAACGATATCCTGACCCTCGGCAGGCAGGCTGGGATTGAGCTCGAAAGGCTGAAAGTGGATATCGGCTACTACCTCGCCTTGCACCGTATCCAGCGCTTGGGAAAGACTACCCAACCCCACCGCACACCAGGGGCAGGAGATATCAGATACAAAGTCGATTTTCACAGTTTTTTTCATGTTTTTGGCGTGTTGTAGATAGCAATAGGGCCGAGGACAGTAATGTGCTTATATTTTGTCTCCAACCCCTGGTGCAATTATAAGTTTAAAGAAACTGCTGAGGCGATCGAAACCAGCCGAGCATCATCATTGGCATATTGTATCGATATCTGCACAGAAGCCTCAGGCAGCAAATCTGCCGCGCGCTCCGGCCATTCGATCATGACCAGATCACACTCATCAAGCACATCATCGAATCCCAGGTAATTTAACTCATCAGGGTCTGCAAGACGATAAAGATCCAGGTGTGCGATTCGCGCAAGCGCAGTCTGCGGGTGTTCTACAACGTAAGTTTCAAGCAGGGTGTAAGTCGGACTCTTCACTCGGCCTTGATACCCTGCTGCATGAATAATAGCTCTGGCCAGAACGCTTTTGCCAGCGCCCAGCTCCCCTGCAAGATTAACCAGCGTGCCTTTGCCCAGAACGCCTGCCAGTTGCTTGCCCAAGGCGCGCATGGCAGGCTCATCAGCGCATATAACAGTGGTATCGAACATAGAGCGTCAGATGGCCTTTGGGTTCGTGAAGTAGTTTATTGTTTCACGAGCCCTTAAGCTTTGCCAGTGAGCTATCCCACTGAGAATCGGTAGGAGCGATGGCATCGATACGCTCACCTAGCCAATCAAAGCCGAGCGCTTTTGAATGTAAGAACAACCTTGAAAGCCCCTGTTTTTTAAAATAGGCGTTGCGTCGATTATCACCGTAGCGCTCATCACCCACGACCGTATGGCCGATGTGTCTGGTATGCACGCGAATCTGGTGAGTACGTCCAGTATCGAGTGTGACATCCAGGAGAGTCGCTTCGGTAAATCGGCTGGCAATTTTGACGTACGTCAACGAGGCCTGCCCTTCAGGGCTGACCATGACACGACGCTCGCCAGCATGTTCGACGTTTTTCGACAAAGGCGCGTCTATTTTATGCACGTTTTTTGGCCATTGACCATCTACTAGCGCAAGATAGTGCTTATCGATGGCGCGGTTCCTGAAAAGATCCTGCAGTCTGCGATTGGCTTTTAATCCTCGTCCGATCAGCAGGCAACCGCTGGTGGCGCGATCCAGACGATGGCTGAGCTCCAGGCGTTTTTCATTGCGGTGCTGACGTAACGCGTCGATCAACCCGAAGCTCAGTCCGCTGCCAGCATGAACGGCGACACCTGCGGGCTTGTTTACGATAAGAAAATCATCGTGCTCAAGCAAGACTGAATCACCGATCAGTTGCGCAAGTTTCGAAGGGACGTTGACAGTGTCAGCTGCCTTGATTTCAAGAGCAGGAATCCTCACCTGCTCGCCAGCAAGCAATTTACGCGTTTGCTTGATGCGCTTGCCATTAACAAGTACCGCGCCCTTTCTGATTAATTGATAGATGTGGCTACGCGGCACACCCGGGCAGTGCCGGATGACAAAGTTATCCACACGCTGGCCGTTCTGCTCATCACTCACCCTTTCGTGTCGGGATTTTGACAACATTATTTTCTGGTGTCGATTTGCATGGATATTGCTTGAATGATCTTGTCGTGAAACATCTATTCTGCTTCAGACAGACTCCAGATAACAAGGTTTGCACCCAGCCGAGGTTATATCTTTTATAACTAAACCCTATCTGCGATTGCTGAAAATCCTCACCACTGCTATATTAAAGGGTCGGCGGAGAAATGGATTCAAGTAACCGATAAAATTGACATTATTGTTCATATCCAAAGCCTTAGCGGGCGGGTCAGCTTTTAGGGCGTCACCACATTTATCGGTAGCCCTCGAGCCACGAACAAATTAGTCGAGTATTCGAGAATATGCTGTACGAATACACCCTATTTACTATTGCCTCTTTTTTTGATATCTCAGGTTTTTTTATCGCGGATGTCATACAAGGGGGGTTACGACAGGCCGGGAGCCAGCCGTAACCACAACCTCAAACATCTTTCACGGTTTGCGGTATCGCACAGGATCTCAAAACCCTTTCTTGCGTATGCCTCTAGCCTACTGACAACGACACACGGACTCTCGCCTACTCGGCCGACAAACATGCTGAGCGCATTTTTACCGACATACTTGCTGATCCTTGCGTGGTTTAACATACCTGCGCTTATACAAGTGTGCGCGTTAATAAAGCAGTTAGCGGTCAGGGACGGGTCCGTGTTGGACAAAAACTATAATGAAAAGAATGCTGATCAACGCCACTCATCCAGAGGAGTTGCGTGTTGCCATCGTTGATGGACAAAAACTGGTCGATCTGGATATAGAACACAAATCTCGCGAACAACGAAAGTCAAACATATACAAGGCCAAAATAACCCGGGTCGAGCCAAGTCTCGAAGCGGTATTTGTCGAGTATGGCGCGGACAGGCACGGTTTCCTGCCATTCAAGGAAATAGCGCGTGAGTACCACAAGGACAACGGTAAAAAGGCTGACAGCGGTCGCGTTAACATTCGCGACGTTATCAAGGAAGGCCAGGAAATTGTTGTTCAGATAGAAAAAGAGGAGCGCAGCAACAAGGGCGCAGCACTAACCACTTTCATCAGTCTTGCGGGCCGCTTTCTGGTCCTGATGCCCAATAACGCGCGCGCAGGTGGTGTATCCCGGCGTATTGAGGGTGATGATCGTGCCGAACTCAAGGCTGCCATGTCACAGGTGACAGTGCCTGAAGGCATGGGCACCATCGTCAGAACCGCAGGCATCGGCCGCACTACTGAAGAGTTGCAATGGGATCTGGACTACCAGGCCGCCATCTGGAAAGCCATTCAGGAATCTGCAAACGAGCGTAAAGCGCCCTTCCTGATTTACCAGGAAAGCAACATTATAGTGCGTGGTTTGCGGGACTACTTCCGCGGCGACATAGGCGAAATCATTGCTGATGAGGCTGCGACACATGAGCAGGCCGCAGACTTTATCAAACTCTACATGCCACAAAACGAGCGCAAGCTCAAGCTATACCAGGATGATGTACCGTTGTTCAATCGCTACCAGGTAGAGTCTCAGATAGAGACAGCATTTCGCCGTGAAGTAAGCCTGCCCTCCGGTGGTGCTCTGGTTATCGACCACACAGAGGCGCTGATTTCAATCGATATCAACTCGGCACGCGCCACCAAAGGTAGTGACATAGAAGACACAGCTACGAACACGAATCTGGAAGCTGCCGACGAAGTTGCTCGTCAACTACGTCTGCGTGATCTGGGTGGTCTGGTGGTCATCGATTTCATCGATATGATGGCTTCCAAACACCAACGTTCAGTTGAAAACCGACTTCGCGAAGCGTTGAAACAGGATCGGGCACGAGTCCAGGTTGGTCGCATTTCCAAATTCGGATTGCTAGAGATGTCACGCCAGCGACTGCGTCCGTCGCTGGGTGAGTCGTCTGAAAACGTCTGTCCGCGATGCCACGGTCACGGTACGATACGTGGCATAGAATCTACCGCGTTGTCCATTTTGCGCCTGGTCGAGGAAGAGGCCATGAAGGACAATACCGGTCGCGTGCTGGCTGATGTGCCGGTCGAAGTTGCCACGTATCTGCTAAATGAAAAACGCCAGAGCATCAACGAAATCGAAGCGCGTAACCAATGCACGCTTTTAATTGTGGCAAATCCTTCCATAGAGACTCCCAACTACAGCATCGAACGCATCCGCATGACGGATGAGGAGCACGAAAGCGCTGGCAAGAAGAGCTACGAACTCGCTACGGACAACACCGAAGTTTATACCCCTCAAGATGCCCGTGATAAAAAGCGGCCCGAGGCGGCAGCGGTCAATACCATCGCGCCACTAGCACCGGCGCCCACTCCTGCCAATAAACAACCAGCGAGCGATAACACGTCCGCCACATCAGCTCGTGCACCCGGTGGTTTTTTCAAGATGTTCGGCGCAGTATCGTCATTGTTCGGCGCAGGTTCTGACAGCAGTGCACAGGTTGTGAAAGAGACGGTGGCAACTCCCCCCAATGCTCGCGACCAGAACCGCAATCAAAAATCAGACGACGGTAAGTCAGACGATTCGCGCGGCCGGCGGCGTAACGCCAAACGCGGCGCAAATCGTGGTCGTGGCCGAAATAGTCAGGATGGCGACAATACTGAAAACGGCACAGAAGCTCGCGGCGCAAACCGCAACAACAAGCGTCGTGGCAAAACTGATAACAACAAGGATGGCGATCGGCAGAACAGTCGCAACAAGAAAAACGAAGGTGCCGAGGCAACATCTGAAGCTGCAACCACTGAACAACAGAATGCGCCAGCTCGCAATCCTCGATCACGCGGTCGTGGCCGAGGCCGTAAGAACGAAAGAACCGATGCTGTAGAAACTGACAACAACACAGCTGTTGCCGCTAATGAAACTGTCAACGATGCCTCCTCAGCATCGGAGATTTCCGATAATGAGACAGCAGCCTCTGGTGGTGGAACTCAAGCATCCGGTGATGAAGGTAATCGGTCACGGGGTCGCCGTGGTGGCCGCAGACGTGGCGGGCGTGGCAGAGGACGTAGTACAAATGCCAGTGAGACGTCTGAAAATAGCGAGAAAACAGACAACACTAGTGGCGATGTGCCGTCCGATCAGGATTTGGCGGGCAAAACGCGGGTTGTAAATGCAGTGGCGGGCATGGCTGAAGCGCCGTCGTCTGAAAACAATAGTGCATCAGCGCAGTCGGCCGAAAGCCCTTCAAAGGCTTCAGCACAGGCACCCGCTGATGCTACGGCCGATTCATCCAGGAAAGCTGCGTCTAGTGGGGCTGAGTCTGGCGGGGCTGCTTCTAATGATTCCTCAAACCAATCTTCCACTGATTCAAGCAACGCTAGTTCGGGTAAGAGTCATGCAGCCAAACCTGGTGATAAGCCAGCTGGAAAAGTCGCGGACAAGCCGACTGAAAAAATCGCGGGCAAGCCAGCAGAAAAAGTAGCTGAAAAATCTGATGAAAAAGTAGCAGACAAGACAGACGGCAATGCTAGTGACTCAGCCAAAAAGCGACCTGCAGCTAAGACTGACAAAGGATCTGTTCCCGATGCAGGTGGCAATTCGGGTTCTGATACCGCCACTACCAGCACCACCAAGGCTACAGAGAAAAAGTCTCGGCCACCTCGCAAGGCGCGATTGGCGAAAAAGGTAGAATCAGCCAATGCCAAGGCTGCCGTCGAACTCTCCGGATCGGACAAACGCAAAACCGAAAAGCCCGGCTCCACTGACAAGCCTGCAACAGCCGATTCACCCGCACAAAAGGCAGCAGCTAAGGCGTCTGCAA
>Ga0209187_1002394_pt1 | contig 17961 bp, 17 predicted proteins | sample BantaG_FD_187430 | JGI IMG/M metagenome (GOLD analysis project Ga0209187, IMG submission 187430) | Marine algal microbial communities from Bantry Bay, Ireland - BantryBay_4 metaG (SPAdes) (version 2) | ecosystem: Host-associated > Algae > Red algae > Unclassified | place: Bantry Bay, Ireland... | reverse complement strand
GACTGCAGACTTAAGGTAAAATATAGACATAAGCTAATCGAGAAGTGCTACAATTACAGATTACAAAATGTTCTAATATCGTTCATCCTTCACATACGGCAATCGATCCATCGTCCATACTTCCACACTAGGAAAACCAAAATCTTCTACTACTTTACCTCTGATTAAGTAACAGCCCTTTCCTGTGAATGGCGAACGGGCAAGAGAAGGAGGAAAATGAACTGTATCAAAAAACTTACCCTTCTTATCTAACCAAGTACCAAAATTCATATGCCGCTTATTTACAGTGGTTACATGCTTACGCGCTACGTAGTATCCTAAGATGCTCACCGTCTGTCCCATATATGATTTCAGTTGATCATTCAATATTGTCGCACCTACATCTTCGGCTATAAGCTCGAATGGAGAACATAACGGAAATCCCAACAACTCCATCTCATCAAATGCTTGCTCGTGCTTTCCTTCTTCTAAAATTGGCAGATCATAATTCTCTGTCTCCACGTCGAAGAAAGTGGCGTACTGTGCTTGCTTTACCGCAGGATTATGCACGGCATTTTTCTCCCACATGAGTTCGTACTTATTCATCCCAGTAAATCTAAAAGCTGAAATCCTTACCAGTATCTCCAGTTGCTCTTTGGATATGTCTACCCTATTTACGAAGTCTTTCAGATCGTGATAATCTCCATTTTTTAACCTTTCGTGTACGATCCTCTTTGCTACCCTTTTCTCTAAATCCGCTATGTGTATGAATCCAATATAAATCGTCTTTTCATAAATATTGGAGAGGTTGGTGCTATTATTGACACACGGTGGCTCTATCTTAGCACCACACATCCTTGCTTCGTGGACATAAGTCTCCGTACGGTAGAACCCTCCGAAATTATTAATCACAGCAGTCATAAATTCCAATGGATAGTAGGTTTTTAAATACAAACTTTGAAATGACTCTACTGCAAAACTCGCCGAGTGCGCCTTACAGAATGAATACCCACTAAAACTCTCAATCTGTCTCCATACTTCCATCGATAGTGTGTCAGGATATCCTCGCTCTTTACAATTTTTGAAATACTTTTTTCTCAATCTATCAAATGTATCTGAGTTCTTTCGCTTCCCCGTCATGATACGACGTAGAACATCCGATTCATCCAATCCTAACCCTGAGAAATGATGTACGATCTTCATGACATCTTCTTGATAAACCATTACACCATATGTCTCTCCTAAGTGCTCCTCAAATACTGGATGTATGTAGGTAAAACTATTTGGATTATGCGAACGATTAATATACTCTCGCATCATTCCCGACTTTGATACTCCAGGTCGAATAATAGAACTGGCCGCAACGAGGTGCACATAATTATCACACCTGAGCTTAGTCAACAATCCTCTCATCGCAGGCGACTCTATATAAAAACAACCGATACATTGCCCCGATTTAAGCTGAGCTTTCACCTTCGGATCGTTCTTTATTTCTTCTACTTTATGTATATCTATCGCCCGTCCTTGGTTTCTGGCAACGAGTTTTACAGCATCTTTTATATGTCCTAGTCCTCGTTGGCTTAGTACATCATATTTGTGATATCCTAGATCTTCGGCCCCGTACATATCGAAGTGCGTAATCGGGAAACCCTTGGGCATCATCTGGAGTGCTGTATGATAATTCAAGGGTCGTTCGGTGATCAATATACCACCTGCATGGATCGAGAGATAATTAGGAAATCCTTCTATCAATTTGCCAAATCGGAATATATGCTTAGCAAAATGATGATGACGCTCCGTCGCTTGTGGATAATCTACAATGAGATCGATATCTGCCTTGGGCAGCCCTAATACCTTACCTAATTCTCGGATGATAGACTTCCCTTTGAATGTATTATATGTTGCTAATAACGCGGTATGCTCTTTCCCATACCTCTTGAATACATAATCTGTCACATCATCTCGCTCATCCCAACTAAAATCTATGTCAAAATCAGGTGGCGACATCCGATGTGGATTGATAAATCGCTCGAAATACAAGTCTAGTTCCATCGGATCTACATCCGTAATGTTAAGATTGAACGCTACGATAGAGTTCGCTCCACTACCCCGTCCTACATGATGATACCCTACTGAATGTGCGTACCGAATAATATCCCACGTAATCAAGAAATAAGAACTAAACCCCATCTTATCTATCACTACGAGTTCCTTCTCAGTTCGGAGTTTAGCTTTTTTATTATCTCTTCCAAACCGGGCAACACATCCATTAAATGCTAACTTTTGCAGTAAATCATAATCATCCTTTGCACTGCCGGTGAAGGTGATTCGATTATGATTGTAATCATTCGTCATATCAATACTACAACTATCCAAAATATGCCGAGTGTTCTCTATTATTTGTGGGTACTGTTGGAATGCATGCAAAAGTACTGCCTCAGTATATATAATCTCACTCGACTTCGCATACATTGTCGGCTCTAACTTACTGATCACTATATTAAGATCTATACATCGCAAAAGTTTGTGCGTACGAAATCCGTCTTTATTCAGGAAGGTAATCGGACTAAACACAACCAGTTTTTCTTGATAGTCTTTCAAATAAGATGAGTATAAATGGTTCACTTCTCCTGGGCGGACTCCTATATATTCATGTTCATTAAGTTTGTTGATTCCCTTCGGTAATTTTCGGTAGATCGTATATGCATGTTTCCAGTCTGGAGCAATGGCTGGAAGCGGCTCTTTCTCCATAGAATAATACGTAAGATGTGCACAGAGTTCTCTCCAACCTTCTTCATTCTTTGCGATACCGAGATAGAGAAATTGGTTGTCTAATCTGTACTCTATACCTAGTATGGGTTTTATATCATGTTCCTTACAGGCTCCTATGAATTGGAATGCACAGGATGTATTATTTATGTCTGTGAGGACGAGTTGTGTGAGTCCTTGTGCGGCAGCTTGGGCTACTAGCTGATCCGGGGATAGTGTGCCGTATTTGAGGGAATAATATGTATGAGCGTTTAGGTACAAGTTGAGTTGTTATCTGCTGGTTCATGTCGGATTAATTGACATATAAATGTCGCAATATATGACTATATTTGGTCTTAGTCTGTTTTATTGTCGAATAATGTGACAAATGATTAATTTACAGGAGAATTAAGGTTAATTGATAAAATATCTGTTACTATTCGTAGAATGGTTGTAAAACCGAAGAGAAATGAACTTCAAGCCAATAGTAGATAGATTAAGTAATATCTTTGATAGTAAACTAAGAGATGGTGATATCTTAAACGCATTAAGTTTAGGATAGAAGGAAATGACGTAAATAATTTAATTGATTATGTGTCAAAGCATTTAAAGATTTAGGTGGTCTATAATATGATAGTAGACAATTGGAGAGAGGCGCCTGCATAGAGGTGATGAAATAAGGGATCAAGAAGGGAGGAGTTCTTCATTTATCATTATCTAAAAGCTGCTTCTATATCTTTCATTGTCATAAACATCCTTCCGCTATCTGGTAATTTAATAAACCCATATTTCAAATAGAAATTTTCGGCAGCATCATCAATTGGGTCTACAACAACCGCTGCTGATCCTACATGATTTTTAGACACTTTCAAACTTTTCCATAAAGCATTTACCAACAATATCTTCCCTAAACCTTTACCTTGCTGGCTGCCATCAACGGCAAGTCTTCCTAATAAAGTTACTGGGATATCATCGTAATTTATTTTCTTTTGGATTTCTTGAGGCACCTCTTTTTTAGGTATTGACGAACTAGCTAAAGTAAAATATGCGATAACTTTGTCTTCTTCATCTATAATCACATTACATGCAGATGCACCCTCTTTCACATCCTTTTTCGCATTTCTTAAGATATAGTTATCTAACGATTCATGCCCGCATGAAAATTCTTTTCTAATATGTTTTCTATCAAATGGAATTATAGTAACTGGCACTAGTCAGCTAACATTTCATCATGATAGCTTATTGCTGACGCTAACGCTTGATTAGGCTTATTAACTTTACCCATCAATGCATTAAAAAATAATTCTTTATCTCTTTTTGAAGCTAAGATTTTTTTTTCCTCCGCTACTATAGCTTTTGCCGCTTTAAGTAGTACCGCTCTGTAAAATTCAGATTTTTTCTTAAATCCACCCAATTCAGATGCGTATTCCAAAAATGCTTTGTCATCTTCAGATACTCTAAATTCAATTCTCTTGTTCTCGACTTTTTTAATTAAAGTGCTCATTGTTGTGCCGTTTCTATGTTAAAGCTACCTATTTTACCGGCATAACGTAAATATTTGTACGGAAAGTTTCCGTACAATGTGATATTAAGCATAAATATCTTTACATTCCTAAATATATAATACTCTTCCTATTGCCTTTCAATGATTAAAAGAGGTATAGTATATTGCATCAGCATATGACCCCTTCGTGCACTAGAGTTAATTTTTTACTCTCCAAAGTTAAGATCTAATTCATTGATTACTCCTTCAAGGCAAGCCTCTGTCTTTTCATTTAATTGGTGATCTGGTTTAAAGTCTTTTACAACTCTAAATTTACTTAACTCACCTGTTAGTCCTATTACGAACTGAATAACTAGCATACTTGATGAATAAACAGACAAGTTTTTTCCAGTTGTAAAGTCATCATTTTGATTCTCTCTTTTCTATTTGCTCTCAAAGAATCTATTTCTAATTCAAACTCAAGTTGGAATAGAGGCACAGGTGGAGGTGGCGGCGGAGGTGGTGCTAATGGTGAAACTTCTGCTTCTTTTTCATGTAGCCATGATGGGTTCCTTTTTTGAATTAATCTCAAGGTATTTTTAGTGTTCTATCATCAGTAACATATTGTATTAAGTTAGGATCAGCAAATGAAAACCCATGTTTTGATTCTTCTGCAGAAAGCCCACTTATTGAAGGTGAAAATATCTGACCTGATTTGTCAGTATCAACTTGCCACTTTCCATTTGGTTTATTAATCAATAGATATTCGAAGGACTTCGGTGTTTCTAATATGAGCGATATAGAGTCTAGCGAATTCTTTTGTTGTAATATATTCATAGGATATGGTAATGACAATAAGGTATCGTCTTGAAAATATCTTTCAATCCCAATAAAACTGCCCCTATCTTGTGTTGAATAATTTACTATCTTAATATCATTCTGACAAGATGAAATTACTGTTATTATAAAAATAAAGAAAGTCAATAAAATTATACTTGTTCTGTTCATTGTAATTAGTACTACGAAATAAAAGCATGAAATTTAAAATGGCATTAAAGGACAATTATATCGAGCGTCTCCCAGAGGAATGAAGAGATATGATCTGACATATATTATGTTAGCTTATATTCATTTCACTTGAGGCTTTAAGCAATTGATTTTGTTTACCTTTAGTGATTTTACCTATTATAAGAGAATGAGATTCATTATCTTTCATTGGATCAAGAATTACATCTAAACCATCATTAATTTCATTTCTGATAGTACCTACGTTAACTTTTAGAATACGAAATCTATCTGGCTGGTTTAAGGAAGCCTTTTCAAATGAACTTAGTTTTTCTAAATCAACTGATAATCCTTTAGCGTCTTTCCTTGGATTGAATGCCATTCTTGAAATAGTTCCATCTTCTTTTATGTAGTTAGGAAGGAAAGTTGGGACTCTTCTTAAAACATTGTCGTCATCATAGATTTGGTGGGCATTCTCCATTCGGACAGATTAACCATTTTAAATAAGAAATTTTTGTCGTGTCATTCAATTCTGCCTCGGTTACAAATTCACCGTTTTGTGTTGCACAAATGGAATCATTGGAGCCGTGGGCGAATTCAAATTCTAATATAGAATCGTGATTTTTCAGTTCAACAATTATACTTCCGTCAGGCGAAGGGGCCGTAAAAAAAACTTCTTGATTGAATTCAGATATCCAGAGTATGAAGGAAGTAGCCTTTACTATAGCTTGTTTAGATGGCTCAGCTGCGTCGTATGAATCCCAATTCCTTTTTAAAGTTGAAAAGGAATTAATGAGCAATATCTTTTCAAGGTTGTTTGAAGAAACATTATTAAATCTAAAGTTCGTTGAAACTTTGCTCCAAGAACTAGAATTGTAATAACTTTTTTTATTTAAATTAGCTACTGAAGTATTCATAAAGTTTTTTGCTTACCATTTCTTTAAAAAAAACAGAACATATATCGTGTGCATTATCTATCCAAGGCATAATTTCATCCCAAGATAATCTTTTTTTATTATTAATGTAAGTATGCCATTCAACAATATCCTCTTTGGAATTGTTTTCAATACCAGTCATTAATTTTAAATTCAACTCTGTTGTTTCATCTATATTGTAACGCCTTAGAACATCAACATTGTCCAATTTATTGGCCCAAAAGCCTTTTTTGTCAATAACAAGACCTAAATGTTCTTCAATAAAAACAAATTTTGATTCATTTTGAAGACAGTATGGCGATACACTGTCAATATATCTCAATTCAATTTTAGAAGGTACTAACTTTTTTTGATAGCTTGAATTCAAGCAAGAGATACCCTGTTCAATCATTTGCCTGAATTCCGACCATACGTAATTCTTGTTATTATCATTTATAGTGAATACACCAGGACCTAATTGGTACAATGGATGTTGATTTCGAACTTTAAAAAACCTATGTGTTACTCTGTGAATAAATGCTGATGGAGGAATATTCGAAGGCTTTAACAACTCTACATCTTTAAATTCTTGCTGACATGCATAGGTGAAATTTAAAGCTGCTTCATCAAATCCTTTGTCGATAAGTATTTTTTCATCTGTATTAAAATCCAAATCCCAATGTATTTCAAGTAAAACTTCTTTTAAAGGAGCATTTAATAGATTTTCTTTAGTCATGGCGCAATATAAAAAATTGTTACTACTTTTTTCTATTCTTGAACTTGGACTGTACCGACTTACAGCTAATTCCTAATAAACGCATTGATATTTTAGAAAACTTACCTCTATTGAAAAAAGCATAATCAAAACATCTCGTGTGCTTTTATAAAATGATTCTTCTATCCTCAATCATGTAATCAAATTCCCTTTTTCATCCCACTCTGCCTGCGTATTCCTAGTATCATGATTCACATACTTCCCTTCCATACTTTTATCGTAGGACAATCCATGCTTGTCCAATACATCATCGGGAACCCCGTCCCAAAGATTGGCTCTATTGCCTACATAACCGACATCATCAATTCCCATTTTGGTTGTGTAATAACCTGTCAAAACAAGATTCCTGAATCTACCAAAGAACTTTCTTCCAGCGTCATATTGAGCTGTCTTTTCAGTACTTGGGAACGCTATATCATCTAAGATTTGCTTTTGTTGAGAATCCGTGCAACTTTCGAAGATCTTATTAAATCGCTTATTGCTCTCACCATTCAGCCACATCAATCCTCCTTGAATTGGGATCTGATGATATGGTAAATCCTGCACAATGAAGTCAATAAAAGCAGGCACTTCAGCATCAGTCGCACTTCCTGCAGTAGCCGTGGCCGGTAATATCAAATCACACAATACAGCAATCAATGAAAGGTCTGATTCTGAAAAAAACGGACCATTCGCTTTGATCCTGGCGTCATGTTCTTTCTCGGAGGCTGTTCTTCCGTACAAACCCTTATTAATTTCGGTATCTACTACAGGTTGGCCACCTTCTTTGCAACCTGCTACACCAATGGTCAGTCCAGTAGCACCGATACCACCAATCAGTAGCGTTTTTAAACTATCTCTTCTATCCATTATATGTTTTGTTTTTTGAGTTGATCTACTATATATTCTGATGTACGCATACTCAATGCTAATATCGTCCAAGTGCAGTTTTTATCAGCTTGTGAAGTAAATGGTCCTGCATCTACGATGAATACATTCTTAGCATCGTGAAGCTGTTGATATTTATTGGTTACTGAAGTTTTCGGATCATTTCCCATACGGGTAGTTCCTACTTCATGGATTATCTGCCCTGGAGCCAATAATCCGAAGTCATTTTCTTTCCCTGGTTTCTCACCCATCACCGTTCCTCCCATATTATGGATGATCTCTTCGAATGTATCAACCATATGTTTCGCCTGATTTCGTTCTTGATCTGACCATTTATAATCAAATCTTAATATAGGAATTCCAAAACGATCCACTTGATCAGGATCTATCTCACAACGATTATCATACATCGCAATCGACTCTCCCCTACCCACTATACCAATCGTAGACCCATAGAATCGTTTGACATCCTCTCTCAAACTATCTCCATATCCGCCGACTTGTTTGCCTATATATTCATTCATCTGAGTGGCTTGTCCGCCAAATCCATATGCAGGCATTCCTAACCCTCCCCACATTTCTATATGATATCCTCTAGCAAAGTCTAGTTTCTTATTGTCTCCCCACCATGGGCTGTATACATGAAGAGCTCCTGTTCCATCTTCATTATACTTCTTCCTATCCATCAAAGCTGGAATAAATCCTGACAGTCCAGACCCAGTAGAATCATGCAAATATCGACCTACATGATCACTACTATTACCGAGACCATTGGGGTGTTGTTTACTTTTTGAATTTAATAATATCCGAGCAGAGCTACATGCAGAAGCACCGAGTACAACCACCTTGGCCTTCATCTCGTACTCCATCATGTCTTCCTTATTGATGTAGGAGACTCCTGTTGCTTTACCTTCGGAATCAGTTGTAACATTTTTTACCATACAGTCTGTATATAGATCGATCTGACCACTCTTCATTGCAGGAAAAATCAAGCAAGAGCCTGAAGAAAAATCCGCATATGCATTACATGATCGGTTACATTGACCACAATAGAAACATACTCCTCTATCTTTATTTATCCGTTTTGTCAGGATAGAAATTCTAGCAGGAATCACAGGAATACCAGATTTACGTGCTCCTTTTGTATAATAGAGTTCGTGTAATCTAGGCTTGGGTGGCGGCAGGAAAAATCCATCTGGATCATTAGGTAATCCTTCATTGGTTCCTGCTATACCAATCATCTTATCTAATCTATCATAGAACGGTTTTACCTCTTCATAAGAAATAGGCCAGTTTTCGCCAAGACCGTCAACGTCTTTATGTTTAAAATCTTTAGGGCCAAACCTAAGCGATATCCTACCCCAGTGATTGGTTCTACCGCCTAGCATTCGCGATCTCCACCATCTAAAATCTGTACCTTTCTTCTTAGTGTATGGTTCTCCATCTACTTCCCAGTCTCCCCAAGACATATCAAAATCTCCAAATGCACGATTAGTACTAGCTCCTCTTCTAGGAGATTCCCATGGCCACTTCATTTGGGTCATCGTTTTGGGATCTTTTGGATCAAAATAACCTCCTGCCTCTACAATCGCAACTTTCAATCCATTATTAGCTAAGATATTGGCTGCCATTCCTCCACCCGCTCCGGATCCTACTATGATAGCATCGTATTGATCTGTATTTTCCTTTATCTGCATGCTTTTTTATTTACAAGCTAAAAGATAATACAATCAAGAACAAAAAACTAAATTAAGGGAGAGAAATGTATAGTAAGTTCGACTTTTTTAGAGGAAGACTGTTCGATCGCTTTGCTTTTCGATGGTTAGACATTAGACAGTATTTGCTTAACTTGTTCTATTACTTTCGTGATATTGCTTTTGCTTTGCAAATTCTTTTTTCGGTTTCGAATAAATTCAAAACGACTTTAAGTTGTGTGCTTTACAATAAGTACTACCAATCTTTCCCCGTATAATAAACAGTTCCTTTGAAGCTAGCAACTCGAAGATCCTCTTGGTTTGTTATATCTACGTGATAGATCGCGAATTTTCTGGTTTTATTGATAAGTGCTGTTTTCGCTGTTAACACATCACCGTCTATTACTTTTGATGTATGTGAAATACTCGTCTCGATTGATACAGCTTGATGCCCTATTGAATTGGTTGCAAATGCAAATGCACTATCGGCCAATGAATAAGCAATACCTCCATGTGCTATCCCAAATCCATTCAACATGTCTTTCCGAACAGTAAGTTTAATCTCACAATTTCCATGCTGTATATCTACTAATTCTATCCCAAGCCACTTTGAGAAAGCATCTTTATCATACATTTGGGTAGAGACTATATCTTTTGGATTCATATTTATTAGAATAAAAAATGAAAGAATGAGATAATTTAGGGCTAATTGAAGAACTAGTATTTTTAATTACTGAATTCTAGCAATTCCTGGACTTTTCTTAAACTCTCGATATATCAAACCTTCAGACTCTTATTTCGGTTGGACTAACTTGCCTCTTGCTCAATAAATGCTCGCAAATCAGCCAACTGTTGCTTACTCATTCTTTCTTCTGTGTACTGTGGCATGTATGATCGCTTTCCACTTTTAACGGGCACTCCCCATCTTGTAACTTGATAGAGAGAATGACGACTGTACTTACTTATGTTTTTCTTCAAATGTTTGAATGACAATCTACTATTGTCAAGATGAAGGAAAGAGTACTCTCCTCTATAATGACAATGAAGGCAGCTATTTTCATAGATTAGTTTACCATTACCGGCATCACCTATGAAACCGGAGCCTTGCTTTCTATCTGATGGAGGAGGTAGAAATGTTGCTGGGCTTCCTTGTAAATATTGGGCTTGTATTCTAGCAATATCCATAGTAGAAGCTTCTTCTTCAGTGAGACCAATATCTTCAATTTTCAAATCAATTGTCCATAAATATGCTAAGATTGATTCAAGCTCCCAATCTTTTAGTTCTCGGCCTTGAGCACATTCTGTAGCACACAATTGAATAGCACCTCGTATATCATTTCTTGCTGGTTTAACTAAATCACCATATTTCTTATCGTAATCTCCATTATAATAAGTAGACCGATTGACGGCACCATACATGGTAGTACCCTGTAAAAAAGGTAGACCTCGTTCATTGGTATATATAAGTCTGGCTTGTGGATCTGAAACAGATAAATCAGGGTCTTCTTTTTCCACATTATGACAAGATGTGCATACAAAGTGCTTGCTTTGCTTTTTAGATTTTCCACCATTTGGCTTTTGAGAAAAGCCTTCATGAAACAACTGTTCTCCAGCCTCGGCACTTACTCCTGCTATGTCAAAATTAGGTTTTTTGCTACTGTAATCTAACCCTTTCGACTCTAGTAACTCAACTACAGATTTAGTCTCATCTGTATTATTTGCTGTAGACAACAAAACACCCATTACAAACAATAAAGATATTCCCGCTATGCTATATAATTTAATCATATTTTAAATTGTCTTCCGATTGTAAACCCTAACCTAAACTCTCCATCAAACCAATTTGATTGAGTATATGGAATATAATCTGTTTGTGAAATGCCTGTAGCGTTAGTAAAGTTCATTTGAAATACGTGACCTCCTCCTGTTTCCCATTCAATCCCTATACCAAATGGTGAATAATATCCACTATCAGGATTTCGCAATTCGGAAAAGACGATCCGTCCGTCTAAGATCAAACCCAAACTTTTAGTCATCTGAATTCTAGAAGCGACACCTACACTTACAAGATCATTCTTATCAGAAGATGGAACAATATTTCTATATGTCCAAGCACCACTTACTTGCAATGAGAAGTAATCAGAAAATTTACGTGAAGTAATAAATTCTGCATGGTACGACATCCTATGCGCAAACTTTTCAAAGAAATTAATCTGTCCTTCGGATAGACCTCTTGGCATGGTAGACAAACTTGATTGCCCCAGTACAGCAAGACTAAATGGAAGATTTCCTTCGACGTCTTGTTCTGCAATTCGTACTTTAATTATGCCATTAACATTTTGTCTTAAAGGACCACTTCCTTTGGCTCTATTGATTCCAATCATGAAATTATCAGTAAGTCCAAACTCGAAGCCAATCATTACGTCAGTAGCATTTTCTAATCCACCGAATGTCTCCCATCCTCCTCCAGCTCCGCCAAAATCTCCGAATCTATGGCCTATCCGAAAATCCATGTATCCTGCTTTCAACATTTCTGTTGAGTGCGCATTTATTACTCTGGTATCTTTGAATGTCTGATATACCTTTTCAATTTCTTCTTCTATTTCCTCTTTAACTTCGGTTTCTTCTTTTTCGTCTTTAATTTCTATTTCCTGTCCAAAACAAACAGTTGAAAAAAGAAGAACTACAATGGCAAGTAAATTTTCAGTCATAATAATGTTGTAAAATTGAATTTGAGGCTCAATTACGATAATAAAAGTAAAAATATTGAAATCTTTGTATCTTAACCTATGTTATAGTAAATAGTTATATTTTTTTCTTTAGAAAATACACACTACAACTTTACAAAACCTTATTTATCAATTAAGTACACACAAAAATTATTAAAATATGTATCCAGCGGAATTAACTATACCAATGTCAAAGGATTTAACCGATTTCGGTTTTCAGGGCCTTACTTCGGTTTCTGAAGTAAATGAAAAATTATCATCAAAAGAAGGTACAGCCCTTGTTGTCGTAAATTCAGTATGTGGATGTGCCGCGGCAAATGCTAGACCTGGTGCAAAAATATCTATTCAAAACGATAAGAGACCTGATAATTTATACACTGTCTTTGCAGGAGTAGACAAAGAAGCTACAGAGCAAGTTAGAGAACATTTACTTCCGTACCCTCCTTCATCACCTGCAATTGCACTTTTCAAAGACGGAAAGCTAGTGCATATGCTAGAAAGAAGACACATAGAAGGACAGACTGCAGATAGAATTGCAGAGAACTTAAAAATGGCTTATGATCATTTTTGTTAAATATTTAAAGTATATAGCAGCGTTTTGATCTAAAATATGATCTATAAGATAGTTGAGAGGCTATCTTTTTTTTATTTGAAACCAACTAGTAGCCCTTGAATGACGTATCATCTAATAATAGATTAGAATAAAGATTCAAAAGGAGCGTTACTTTGACAAGAAATTCATTGTTATAAAACATAGAATGAAATTACCAGAAAGATGTCTTCTAAATTATAGAAATTGGCATTTTTTTTACCAAATGAGATAATTGTATTAGTAATTTTCTGTTTTGTTAGATGAATATTGCTACATTAGCAACTTCATGCGAATAAAAATACAGTTGACTTTTACTTATTCGTGAATGATATTAAAATAGAGATTAATATGAAAGGTTTTTACAAACTTTTAGTAGTGGCTTGTGGCCTAATGATTGGTTTTACCAGTTCTGCCCAAGATATACACTTTACACAGTTCTACATGTCCCCGCTGAATCTTAATCCAGCCATGACAGGAGTAAATAACTGTAAAACAAGAATGATCGTAAATTATCGTAACCAATGGGCCAGTGCTCTAGGTGCGAATGCTTACAATACATACTCTGTATCATATGATCAAAAAATGCCTGTAGGTAGAGAAGATTACTTTGGTATTGGAGGATCACTTTGGGGTGATGTAGCTGGAGAATCTAGATTTGGTACTACACAAGGAAGATTATCTCTTTCTTACAGTAAGAAAATGGCTGGATATAGAAAAAGTGCCTCTTACCTAGTTATTGGTGCTGACGCTGCATTAACACAAAGAAGGATAAGTCAGGAAGATCTTAGATGGCCTAGTCAGATAGATGGAAATGGATTTTGTGATTCTTGTCCTACAGGAGAAGTCAATTTTGATGGTGATTTTATTTATCCAGACATCGCTGCTGGTTTAATGTGGTTTAGTATTATAGATGAGCGAACTAACTACTATTTAGGTGCAGCTCTCCACCATTTAAACCAACCTAACGTAAGTTTCCTTGGTTCTAATCCAGTATCGTTGTACAGTAGAGCTACTATACATGGTGGAGCTCAATTCGCAATTGCTCAAAAAATGAGCGTATTGCCTTTCTTTGTTTTTATGTCTCAAGGACCACACAAAGAATTTAATGGTGGTGCATCATTAAGATTTGCAATGGGACCTAGTAGAACATCAAATCAATCTTTCCAGGTTGGAGCTTGGTACAGATTAGGTACAAAAGTAGAAGGTGGATTGCACTCTGATGCAATTATTCTTTCTTCTAGATTTAATTATGATCAATTTAGCATAGGCTTCAGTTATGATTTGACTATTTCTGATTTTGCTGCAGCAGGATCTGGTAATGGATCTTTCGAATTCTCACTTGTTTATGAAATATGTGGTCCAGAAAGTAGAGGAGTATACTGTCCTAAGTTTTAATAAAATAACGAATAAGCGATTTTTCGCTTGATAATATAATGAAGCCTTTGCATTTTTGCAAAGGCTTTTTTTATGATTTATTAAAAACTCCCTTTTCCCCGACTCTGAATGAAGTGGAGATTTATTGGATCAGCCTGATATTATTTTCGATGTAACCATAAAGCTCCAGAACTCCATTACAAAAATTTGTGCTTTACAAGCCATTTGAGGAATATGTCTATTCATTTATATAAATCAACACTTCATCTGATAGCTCTTATCTATCACAAATTCTAGATTCATCTTTGCCAAGAAAATCTATTTTTATGGTTAAGAAATTTATAGCATCAGTAGTAATTATCATTTACTTTCAACTTACTGGATATTCTCAGATTACTCAAACAATAAAGGGTATAGTCATGGATACAGATTCTGAAATGCCATTGATAGGAGCAAATGTAAAGCTTGTATCCATGGAAAATAATTCAGGGGCTGTGACTGACATAGATGGCTTATTTCAACTTCCTAATACTCCTATTGGTAGACATGTAATTGAGGTCTCGTATCTAGGATATAATACAGTTACAATACCAAACGTAGTCGTCAATGCAGGGAAGGAGGTAGAATTAGAGATATCTCTATCGGAAGGCTATAATGTAATGGACGAAGTAACTATAACAGCCGAAGTAGCTAAAGACAAGTCCGTCAATGAAATGGCAACAATAAGTTCAAGAACATTTTCACTAGAGGAAGTGACTAGATATAGTGGCGGCAGAAATGATGCAAGTCGATTGGTTAGTAATTTTGCAGGTGTTGCAACTGCTGATGATTCTAGAAACGATATAGTAATACGAGGAAATAGTCCAGCTGGAGTCTTATGGCGATTAGAAGGAGTTCCGATTCCTAATCCGAATCATTTCAGTACGCTTGGAACGACTGGAGGTCCTGTAAGTGCACTAAATACCAATTTACTGAAAAATTCAGATTTCATTACTTCAGCATTCCCATCTGAATATGGCAATGCATTATCTGGTGTATTTGATGTAGGATTTAGAAATGGAAATAAAGATAAATATGAAGTCACCGCTCAGTTAGCTGCGTTTAGTGGCTTAGAGCTAATGGTGGAAGGACCTTTAAATAAATCAAAGACTAGCTCATTTCTTGTAAGCTACAGACATTCCTTTGTAGCACTGACTTCTGGTCTTGGTCTCGACATAGGGACAAATGCTACTCCTGATTATAGAGATCTTTCATTTAAGTTCGATTTTGGAAAGACTAAACTGGGCAAATTTTCAATTTTCGGAATTGGAGGAACAAGTGACATAGCATTCTTAGGATCAGAGATTGATGAAAATGATATTTTTGCAGAGGCCGATGCCGATAGTAGAGTAGATTCGAGATTGGGGATATTTGGAATCAAGCATAATATCATAATAACAGATAACAGTTATCTAAGAACTGTTCTATCCGTATCTAGAACTAAAAATGACTTCTTACAAGAACGCTATCTGGATAATTTATTTATCGAGAAATATGATAATACAGATGTGTCAGACCAATCGGATCGCATTGCATTCACATCATATTATAATATAAAACACAATTCCAAAATGACAACTCGAGCTGGTGTCACATTAGAACAACTGGCTCTTCGATCAAATGTACGTGATAGAGAAGGAAATCTAGATCTTGATATGGACGGACTGCCTGACTGGGAAAAAATAAGAGAGGTAGATGGAAAAATATTACTTCTACAGCCTTTCATACAAACTAAATATAAGCTATCCGAATCACTCGTATTGAATGCAGGACTTCATGGTCAATACTTAGGTATAAATGACGACTACATAGTAGAGCCACGAGCGGCTTTAAATTTTTCAATTAATGAGAGATCTAGCCTTAACTTTGGATACGGCCATCATAGTCAAGTACAACCTCTGCCAATTCTCTTCATACTTTCTGAGGATGAAAATGGAGTACCTTCATCTCAGAACGAAGCGTTAGACTTCACAAAGGCACATCATCTTGTATTGGGATATGATTACAAGCCAGCGCCAAATTGGAGACTAAAATTCGAAACTTATTATCAGCATCTTTATGATGTTCCAGTGGATAGATTCGAATCTACATTTTCATTGCTTAATGCTGGAGCTGACTTCGTATTTCCCAAAACAGGGCATCTCATAAATGAAGGAACAGGAAAGAATTATGGATTAGAAATGACAATTGAGAAGTTCTATAGTAGTGGTTATTATGGACTTCTGACTGGTTCTATTTTTCAAAGCAAGTATAAGGGAAGTGACAACATCGAAAGAAATACTGCCTTCAATAATAAGTATGTATTTAACTTACTTGCCGGAAAAGAATGGCAAATAAATGAAAGTTATGCTTTCACTACAGACTTCAAAGTCACAACAGCTGGGGGTAGATATTATACACCAATTGATTTGGCAGCATCACAGCTATATAACTCAGAGATAAAAGATGAATCGAATGCATACTCCGAACAATTCTCGCCCTATCTTAGGCTTGATGTAAAATTTGGATTTAGAATGAACAGCAAACGAGGTTTTTCTCAAGTTTTCGCCTTAGATTTTCAGAATATACTCAATAGAGAAAATCCGTTTACGAAAAGATATAATAGAAGTACTGGCGAAGTTAACACCGTTTTGCAGTCAGGATTCTTTCCAGATATATTATGGAGAATTCAGTTTTGATAATGAAGTGATTAAAACTCGCTCACCACCTATCACTGTAATTTGTTAATTTTACAAAACAAACACTTACTTACTAAATGATATTTAAAAACACAAAACCAGTACTTGGCTTCGACGATCGATGGTTTGTATTCCATGGGATACTGGTTGTTGCTATGGGTATGAACCTTATCCTTTTTGGTGCAGCTTTGAGTAATAATATAAAGTTGCTTTTTACAGGTTGTTTTTTAGTATCAATATTTTACACCTCTTTATTTTGGGTGTTTTTCAGGACACTACATCTTTACATAACTGAAAAGCGCCCTGGCTTTGACAACTTAAGAGAGCGATATATGATACTTATCCCGACTGTTGTTGTTTGCTTTATTGCTTTAAAAGTTTTAACAGATCTAACGATAGATCCATTGTTACATAAATACCTTACCCCAGGATTAAATCCGCCAGACATCTTAGAAGCAATTGGTTCCTTTGTTTTTTTGATATTGGTAATGTCTATCTATGAAGGTACTTACCTATTTGCCGAATTGAAAAAAACTAAAATAAAACAACAAGTACTGATTAAAGAAAATATAAGCTCACAACTTGAAGGATTAAAAAATCAAATCAATCCTCATTTTCTCTTTAATAGTCTTAATACATTGGCTTCTATAATTCCTGATGATCCAGAAAGAGGTGTTAGATTTGTCACTACTTTATCGAAGGTATATAGATACATCTTAGATATAAAAGATCAAAAACTCATATCCTTAAAAAAGGAACTTGAATATCTGTATTCATATACTTACTTGCTTAAGGAAAGGTTTGGCGAAAATATTCATATTAAAATTAATGTACATGAGGAAGATCATGATAAATTAATCATCCCATTATCACTTCAGATTACATTTGAAAATGCAATAAAACACAATATCATTACAAGTAGTAGACCTCTGCACATAGAAGTGTACTTAGAAAACGAGAATCTAGTTGTGAAAAATAATTTGCAGAAAAAATCGACAGTTGGAACAAGTACAAAAATGGGACTTCTGAATATAAAAAATAGATACAAATTTTTCACCGATAAGGAAGTAGGCGTAATAAGTAC
>Ga0209187_1002393_pt1 | contig 17962 bp, 7 predicted proteins | sample BantaG_FD_187430 | JGI IMG/M metagenome (GOLD analysis project Ga0209187, IMG submission 187430) | Marine algal microbial communities from Bantry Bay, Ireland - BantryBay_4 metaG (SPAdes) (version 2) | ecosystem: Host-associated > Algae > Red algae > Unclassified | place: Bantry Bay, Ireland... | reverse complement strand
GGCACGCTCAGAGCTTTTTTTGCAGCCACTTCACATCCATTTTCAACCGACCAATCTCTTCGTAGAGCGGCGCGGTAAGTTCCTCTTCGGTTTTTGTTGCGCTCTGGCTTCCACGCTCAAACAGCTCGGAGGCTCCCGACAGCAGGCGCTTTTTCCAATCGCTTACTTGGTTTGGATGCACTTTAAATTCACTGGCTATCTGCGCTACGGTCTTATCACCTTTTACCGCTTCAAGTGCCACTTTGGCTTTGAACTTCTGGGTGAACTTTCGTCTGGATTTTTTCATGTTTACTGTATGCCTAGCATTTTAGGAGCACAGATCACACCTTAAGGCATGGTCCGAAAATTGGGGGGAAGCGCATGCATCCCAAGCCTTTCGGTAACCGGATCAACGCTAATTTAATTTCGAATCTTTTGGATCAGGTGGATGCGCCCTTTGTCGCTAAGGCGATTCCGCCCTATGACCTACCGGCTCAACTGGATCCGCACAGTTATACGAATCCCCAGTTTTTACTACCGGATGCGGCAAGCGGTGGGGTGGTGCATCAACCGGACTGGGACAAGCTCAAGGGGGGCAAGCGTAAGCGTTTTGTCGGGGTCGATATGCATTGCTTGACCGAAAAGGGGCAACGCTGTGAATTGGCCTTCGAAGGCAAGACGGTGGGTGCTTTTGTGGTGGCGGGACCTGATGCAGGCATCGTGGATGTGTTTATCGATGACAAAAAGTCGGGTGAAGTGAACCTTCGTCATCACTACAGCAAAGGGTTGCATTATCCGCGTTCGGTGATTTTTGCCAGCGAGCTTCCGCCTGGCAAGCATCAGTTGCGTTTGGTCATGAGTGATCGCGGGACGGGGCAAGCGATGCGGGTTTTGCGCTGGGCGGTGAATTAATTAATACTCCAGTTTAAATCGCGCTTCAGCGCTACGATCTCTACGAAGCTCAGACCCAGGGCTATGTTGACTGAGCCTTTCAGGTTCGACGCTTCGTTCGCCAAACATCCAAAATGGGATTTTCTGGACAGGCTCTAAATGGCTTCTCTGCGTGCCAGATTATTCTTCCGCGAGAGCGCGAACGGCTTGGATCTTCGCTATGTCGGCGAGAATCATCATTGGAAAAGGTGTCTGACCCCTTCTAGTTTCTCGTGGAAAAGGTGTCTGACCCCTTCTATTTCCCTTCTATTTTATGAATGCTCTCGTGCTATCACTCGTGACGTCAGACGCCTTTCTCTATCGCTAATCTGACCGGCTCGAGCTTTAGTCAATACTCGACTTATGCGATAGAGCTCGCGAACCTCAGGTCATAATTTACGTTCTAGAGGTTAGGTTATCCGATTTTTATTCGTTAATTTACGACGTTGACGTTCAGGAATATAGACGATTTAAAAGGCTGTGGACGACAAGGTTAATGAAAATTGGGAGGTTGGCTGCGCTTGTTTGAAAGCTGGAAATATTAATGCAGCTGCTAACCGGATCTATTACGCCACTTTTCAAGCTGTTCTTGCTTATTTTAGGACGAAAAGCAGCTTTGAAGAACCAAATGGGAGTATCCATAGTTATATAACGCGAGAATTAAACAGCCTAGGGGGAAAGAATGTAAATGATAGCAGGAACTTGAGATTGCTTAAGGAGCTTCGAGAGACCGCTGATTATCAGCCCGATACACCCGACAAAGACGAACTTAATCATCTTCTTCCTATTGCGGAAAAGATGAAAACCCACTACCTTAATAAGTGCAAGCAATGACTATAATTGAAACATTTGAAAAAGCGCTACAGGAGGCCATCAACTATCCGGTCGAAGTCAAACCTAGCCACGACGAAGAAGAATATCTTTGCGCGTTTGTTTATGCTGTTGAAAAAGATGATATGACTCAGGTTCGAGAACTCATCTTTAAAATTGAAGATGAAGTCCTAGCTGGAACGCAGTATATTTGTATGCCCATGGTGAAATCGTTGGAAGTTACCAGCCAACATTACCCTTCAAAGTTACCGAAAGTTGACAGAAATATCGCCTGGGTATTAGGCAGCGGTTCCTCACCTATTATCGCACTAGGTAAGAGCGTTGATGAGTGCGCGCATGAAATAGGACCTGAATTTAACTTTTGTTCAAATATGCCAATTGGTACGGGCACCAAACAAGCCCGGTGTCTTATTGAGGCCGATGAAGCTTTTGCCCTAGCATCATGAATGCGTCGATCCAAAAGAATAAATACGAAGGATTGTCTCTACTAAAAGTTCATTTGATCCACAGCCACATCGCGATTAAAGTGGCAATAGAGGACGACCTTCAAACATGCTTCGTCGTGCGTTCCATAAGGCACAGCGTCGATCACGGCTTTTGCCATTTCCTTGTCCATTTTGATTTGGTTGGTGAGGTGGAGCCTGCCAATTTAACTCTAAATGCACATTTTGGCCTGGTGTATCAGGCACCCAAAGGTTTTGCGTGGGAATCCCTTCCAAAGCACCTCGTTCTTTCACATGCCATTCCTTATGTTCGGGAGTATTTCAGTAGCACGACCTCTCGTATGCCTTGCCCCACCTATATACTCCCACCGATCAATACGATTGAATTGTTGAAAGAATATGAAGCGGCGGTTCAGCGGAAGGTGTAAGTATCTGATGGATTGCTGTGCATTTTTGAAACGTCAAACCTCTGATAACTTCATAAGTTTATGTTCCGCTATTTGATGAACTCGCCAGTAAACGTAGTCTCTCAAAATAAGCTTAACGTAAGTCAACGAGCTCTGACTTCAATGATCTCATCGCCGTTAAGCAATCTTGTCGAGATCCCTTTTAGTAAAAATATCGTGTCATAGTCTCGCCAATATTTACTATCATATCGATCATATCTCTCCACCTCCCAGATCGTACCGTCTTCAAGAATAATTAAAGTGCCATCTTTTGTTACCTCTTTAATATCGATCTTTGATGACCTTATTCTTTTCACCTCAATCACTTCCCTTTTCTCTAAATTCACTAGCTTTTCTTGATCCCTAATTACCAAAATTGGATCTCTCTTATCCCAATTTCTCGCATCATAACGATCAGAATAAGAAGCTTCCCAAATCGTATCATCACTCAAACCTATAATTTTCCCACGATCGGCGTTTTCTCTTAACGCTAGGTCTGCGTTTGCGTAGTTGCCACTCCCCGGTTTGAGCTGAACTGCCTCTACGATTTCATCATCATTCACCAGTAACACTGGTGACCCCTCAATCACGATGACATCATCATGCATAAGCCAATACATACTGTCGTATCGATCATTGGAGGCAACTTCCCAAACCGATCCGTCACTCAGAATGAGAATCGTGCCGTTATCCGAATTCTCTTTTATCGAGTATGTCTCCGGCGCATTTCTGGAAGTTCCTCCTAGAAAAATGGATCGTAGAGCCACTCGTGGTGGCCCTATATGTCAGGAGAGTTGGCCGGGCCCGAGGCTCGGCCAACTCTCCTGACACATAGTTTCTGCGAGCCAGTTTATTCTTCCGCGAGAGCGCGAACGGCTTGGATCTTCGCTATGTCGGCGAGAATCATCATCAAGCGGTCAATGCCGAGCGCGATGCCACCGGTTTGTGGCATGCCGCGCTCTAAGGCCGCAAGAAAGGCGGGATCCGCTTCATAGGCGGGTTTGTTGAGTTCTGCGCGGTCGTCGGCGCAATCGACGAGGCGCTGTCGCTGTTCACCCGCGTCGGTTAATTCATCGTAGGCATTGGCGAGTTCTATGCCACCCAGATACAATTCCCAGCGGGCTGCGGTTTTGCGTTTCGGTTCGTGGAGCTTTGCTAGGGCGGCGAGCGGGGCAGGGTAGTGGGTGACAAAGACGAGGCGGTCTTTTGGGAGCTTGGGCTCTACAAGGTTTACAAGGTCCTCGTCAAAGCGGTTGGGATCAAAGCGTTCGACCGGGTCCCAGCCGGCATACTGCTTGAACAGCTCTGAAACGGTATGGCTTTCATAGGCCGCAAGATCAATAGACTGGCCTTGCCAGCTTACCTTGGAGGTCTGTTGCAGTTCGGTTGCTATATATAGTAGGAGCTCGCGAGTGGTCTGCATGACCGATTCGGCGTCACCCGGGGTTTCGTACCATTCGAGCATGGTGAACTCTGGATGGTGTCTGTCCCCTTTCTCTCCAACTCGAAAGCAGGAGCCGATTTGGTAGAGATTATGAAGCCCATCAGCGATGAGCTGTTTGAGCTGAAACTCTGGGGAGGTGCGGAGGAAGTGGTCTCCACTTGGCATGGCGTCGATATGGAGTTCGAGAGCCGGAATGGGAACGCGAATGGGGGTTTCGACCTCGGTGTAGCCGCGTTGGTCAAAAAAAAAGCGGATCGCGCGAAGGAGTTTCGCGCGAAGCCGCAATGTGTCATTTCGAGCCTGAGATTCCATATGCGATCCGTATGGTGGGTATGGAATCTGGCTGAATCGTAGCCGCTTTAAAACGTGGTCTAGCCTTTTGAAACACGATCGGCGTATTTGCCGTCGCGGGTGTCGATCCGGATTACGTCATCAATGTTGATGAACAGAGGAACCATGATTTCGTAGCCGTTATCTACCTTGGCTGGTTTGTAGGTGTTGGTCGAGGTGTCGCCTTTGAAGCCGGGTTCGGTTTCCGCGATGGTTTTTTCGACGAAGTTTGGCATGGTGATTTCGATCGGCCGGTCGTTGTAGAAGAGGACCTTCACTGCCATGTCCTCAATGAGGAAGTTGGTGTTGATGCCTAAGAGCTCCGCTGAGATTTCAGCTTGGTCGTAAGTTTTGTCATCAATGAAGACGTAATTTTCGCCATCCTCGTAGGAGTAGGTCATGTCCTTTTCCATGAGGTCCGGTTTGCCGATTTTGTCAACCGAGCGGAAGGTTTTGTCGATGACGCTGCCGGTGAAGATGTTTTTGATTTTGCATTTGTAAAAGGCCTGGCCTTTACCTGGTTTCACAAATGAAAAGTCTGAGATGACATAGGGTTCGTCATCGAGTTCAATTTTAAGGCCTTTTTTGAGGTCTGATGCTTCGTACATTACGGTCTCCGAAAATTAGTTGAGCCAGATTTCTAATGATCCTGTGGGGTTCGGTCAATAGAGGATTCCGGTTAGTTGTGTATTCTCTCTGAATGGGGGCTGCGAATTTTGGGCTGTTTTAATCGTTTCTCAGTGTTAAAAAGACTGTTGAAAATCCTATAATCGGTCATTATTGTAAACCATTGGTGTTGAGGAAATTACAGGTGATGCGGAAAGTAATGACCAGAAAGATGTCAATTTCGATTTGATAATTATCAAAGCTGAGAGATAGTCGTTACATATATTACGTATAATGAGAAACACTAGAAAAAGTATTGAGATGTCAGAAAACAAAGGAAAAGCGGTGTTTTTCCCTGTCGTCTCGTATCGAATAAAAGATAATTACGTATTATTCGTAACTTGCGGTCGGAATGGCATGAAAATTGCTAGATAATCATGTTGTTCTTAGACAGAATTTTAATATAATGAAAAAACTAACGTATAACCTTAAACCTCATGGGGATGAACCAGTGCAAGGAAAACTAAACCAACTATGGAGAACGCCACTTCTGTGCGTCCTTCTCATTCTAGGCTGTCTTAGCCTATCGACTGAGTCATTTGCTCAGAAGTCGAATTTATCGGCGGCCACAAAGCCAGCCGGTTCGACTTTTGGAACACTGACTTTTACAAATATCAGCATCAAAACCAACATTACGTTGATTGGTGGTGGTACCTCTAGCGGCCCGGGTTCGGGCGAAGTAGATTGTTTTGATGAATGTCCAGGCTTTTGGACATCCGAAGCGAAATCTACACTTCAATTAAACAATACACCACAGTACAAATGGATTGGACCTGACAAGGTTGCCTGCAGTCCATCTTCTACTGTGTTGATTGGTGATAGCCCTGGGCTGGTTGCCGCTGCTCTTATAGCGCAGCGGAATCAGTGTCTTGACTGTCAGATCGATGTCTATTGTTTTGGAAACGAAGTGTTTTTCACCTCACCCATTGATCGCTCGAATCAGAAGTGTCTCATTTACTCGACTCAAATGGTTTATGACTACAACGGAAGTTTGGTTTGTAGCCCAAGAGCGGTTGGTGATGTATTCACGACCCAAGGTGGTGTGAATGTTGACTGTGATGATTTTGCCAATGGCAATTTGAAACCAGTTGCTTCCTTCTCTTGTAAGTTTCTAGCACCAAAAGAAGGCATTGCGGATGATTGCATCATTGTTGATTGCACAACCGACCCTTCTGACATTTCTTCACCAGTCTACACTGCTGATTGCGGTGGCGATGTTGTTTATACATGTAGCGAAGAGTTTGAAGCGCTGCTAACTGAAGATGGTACCTGCGGAACGAAAATGACCCGCGTCTGTACCGCGACAGTAAACGCTGAGATTATTGACTGCACCTCTAACCCAGGTGGTGGTTGTACCGCGATTCCTTATACTGCTGCTTCGAGCTCTGGCTCAAGTGCGGTTGTAAATCCTGAGTTGGCCAATGCCTGCGACGGACAAGGCGCTGTCTTTCCACAAAGCTCTTGGATGACTTTTGAGTTAGATCCACCGCTTCAGCCAGGTGAGTGCGTACAAGTTACCGCAGCGATTGATGACGCGAACGGTAACACGGACGGATGTATCCGTTTCTACGCGAAATCAACTTGTGCAACTTCAGGGCAAACCCAATTGGGCATGTTCGGCTTCATGAACGGTGGCTATGGCGACATGGGCCCACCAGCTGGAACGGCTCCAGGTACATATGTTACCTTTGAAGTGTGCAACACGACCGCTTCTGCCATGGGTTGCCTCCGGATTTGGAACGACAAGCCAAGCATCTTGCTTGACTGCGTTTGCCGTCCAGGTGCGAGCAGCTGCAATGCGATTTCCTACGACACCATGGGTGGTGTTGTAAATCCTGAGCTGGCGAATGCCTGCGACGGACAAGGCGCGACCTTCCCACAAAGCTCTTGGATGACCTTTGAGCTAAACCCACCGCTTCAGCCAGGTGAGTGCGTAACGGTTACTGCCGCGATTGATGACGCGAACGGAAACACCGACGGATGCATTCGTTTCTACGCGAAAGATAGCTGCTCTGCTTCAGGACAAACCCAATTGGGAATGTTCGGCTTCATGAATGGTGGCTATGGCGACATGGGCCCACCAGCTGGAACGGCTCCAGGTACATATGTTACCTTTGAAGTATGCAACACGACCGCTTCTGCCATGGGTTGCCTCCGGATTTGGAACGACAAGCCAAGCATCTTGCTTGATTGCGTTTGCCGTCCAGGAAGCGTTTCAACCACTTGCAATGCGATTCCTCACAACACCGTTTCGAGCTCTGGCTCTAGTGCGGTTGTAAATCCTCAGTTGGCGAACGCCTGCGACGGACAAGGCGCTGTTTTCCCACAAAGCTCTTGGATGACGTTTGAACTTAGCCCGGCGCTTCAGCCAGGTGAGTGCGTACAAGTTACCGCTGCGATTGATGACGCGAACGGAAACACGGACGGATGCATTCGCTTTTACGCGAAAGACAGCTGCTCGGCTTCAGGGCAAACCCAATTGGGAATGTTTGGTTTCATGAATGGTGGCTATGGCGACATGGGTCCTCCAGCTGGAACGGCCCCGGGAACTTATGTTACGTTTGAAGTATGCAATACAACCGCTTCTCCAATGGGTTGTCTCCGGATTTGGAACGACAAGCCAAGCATCTTGCTTGACTGCGTTTGCCGTCCAGGCACCGGTGGTGGCACGGTTTGCACCACGAATACCTGCACTTACACAACCGTCTTCACTCAGCACGTCGCCTTTGTCGACAACATGGGTCCGGTTGCGGATGATGACACTGTTCTTAGTTATGACTTCGGCTGTGTGGATGAAAGGCCAAATCCAAAAGAAATTAACACTGTTCTTCCGATCGACTTTGACGATTGCACAGATGTTACTGTAACCGTTTCTGACATTCTTACGAATGGCGTTGCGGGATGCATTGGTGGTACGATTCTCGATACCACTGAAACCGATGTTCCTAACGCTGGTAATGGTGGTGAAGTCGATGGAAATTGGACTGAAGGTGTTTGCGTGGGTGATGATCTTGTCATCTCCTTGCCATCTACGATTGCTCCAGGCCAGTCGTTCACCGTCTTGGTTGCATCTGACAGCGCGGGTTGCGTAGGCCTTTACGGTTCTGAAACCTGCAATGCTTCTGGCTCAGTCAGTGGTGCTGGATACCTCGGTCAATTGGGTGGAAACGGAAACGTCAACGCGGCGTATCCAATCTCTCCAAACGTTCCGACGACGGTTACGATTGTAAACACAACGGATCTCTTTATCAACTGCATCACGGTCAAGAATGACGCGGGTTGCGTTAAGTTTGACGGGATATGTGTTGGCGAGGCTGATCCTTGCTCGACCTTGTTGGTGCGTACGATTACTGCCACTGATGAGTGCGGTAACGAAACGATCATTCACCAGTCTGCTAGTTGGACAATTTCTGGCGACGGACCTGCGTTCGTTTTCCCAGATACAGTTACCAACTTCTACTTTGGTTGTGTCACTTCGGCTCCAACCCCTGCGATGGTTAGCAATGCGATGCCAATCGTTACCTCTAGCGATGCCTGCCATGTTATAACGAATATTGTTCAGTGTCGCCAGATGTCGATCACGCCTGATCGCTGCATCGTAGGCACCTGCCGTACGGTTATTTTGAAGGACAACTGCGGAAACACCGCAACGATCGTTCAGAACTACTCATGGACACCTGCTGGAAATACAGCGGTTGCTTTTGAGTTCCCTGCGACAGTCACGAACTTCACCTATGGTTGCCAGCTTGCTGACCCAACCTTGGCTCAGCTCGACCTCGACTTGCCATATGTTGCTTCTTCTGGATGCAGCGTAGCGGTTGTCGCTGGCGACTGGAACATTGCTCCTGACGCTCAGGGTTGTGGAAAAACTGCAACCCGTGCAGTAACTGCTACCGATGTTTGCGGAAACACAGCGACCATCACCCAGACAGCTACTTGGCTCAACGGTGGTGCAGTTCCAGAATTCAGTTATGTTGTTGGATCGATGACCGTTACCAATGTTGATCTTGGTTGCCAAGCCGATGCGTTGACCCAGGCTGAAATCGATGCGGCCTTGCCTGCATTCGCTACAGATGACTGCGGAACGCCAACCATTGTCTTTGGACCAAGTGCTTCAAATGGTTCTGGTTGCCTTGTCACTGTAACTCGTGGCGCAACCGCTTCCGATGATTGCGGAAACATTGTAACGGTTAACCAAGTGTTGACCTACAGCTTGGACGGAGTTGCTCCTGCCTTTATCACAAGTGGCCCGAACGCCACGGTTCTTACTCACGCATTTGGATGCCTCACGACTGAGCCTACCTTGGCTGAGTTGAATGCGGCGCTTCCTTACGCGGCGGATGACACCTGCGGAGCCCCTCTTGTTGTAGCGGGTGACTTTGGTGCGCCGGTTGTAAACGGTTGCGACCGTACCGTATCTCGTACGGTTACTGCTTCTGATACCTGCGGAAACATGGCTTCGGTCACTCAAACGGCTACGTACACCTTAGACGGAACCGCGCCAAGCTTCACCATGAGTGGTGAGTTTACTTCGGTGACGAACTTCGACTTCGGTTGTGTAACAACCGTTCCAACCCTCGCTGATGCGGATCTCAACCTCCCATCCTTTGTTACCGACGCTTGCGGAACTCCCGCCATTGTTGAAGGTGACTTTGTTGCAGGGGCTGACAACGGATGCGATCAAACTGCAACTCGTACGGTTACTGCAACCGACGCGTGTGGCAATGCTGCTTCCTTGGTTCAGACCTACAGCTACACGCTCGATGCTGGCGCGCCTGTCTTCTCTGGTCCTACGGATGCGAAGCCAACCATTCTAACTGCTGACTTGGGCTGCCTCACGGTTGCTCCGACTGCGGCTGAATTGGATGCTGCAGTTCCTTACGACGCATCTGACGATTGCGCGGTAGTGGTTGTTGCTGGTGACTTCGCGGATGTAGTTGGTGACAATACTTGTCTCCACACTGCGACTCGTACCGTTACCGCGACAGACGACTGCAACAACAGCAGCTCGGTTGTTCAGGTTGTTACCTACACGCTTGATACAGGTGCTCCAGTCTTCACAGGAACGACCGATCAGAACCCAACCATCCTTACGGCTGACTTGGGCTGCCTCACGGTTGCACCGACTCCTGCTGAGTTAGATGCTGCGGTTCCTTACTCGGCTTCTGATGATTGCGGAACTCCTGCCATTGTAGCGGGTGACTTTGCAAATGTTGCTGGCGATAATTGCCTGAACACGGCGACTCGTACGGTTACAGCTACGGATGCTTGCAACAACAGCGCATCTGTTATCCAAGTTGTTACCTACACGCTCGACACGGGTGCTCCAGTCTTCACCGGAGAGAACGATGCGAGCCCAACTATCCTTACGGTTGATTTGGGCTGCCTAACAGTTGCTCCGACCACGGACGAATTGAACGCTGCAGTTCCTTACTCGGCTTCAGATGACTGTGGAACGCCTACTATTGTAGCCGGTGCCTTCGCCGACGTGACTGGCGACAACTGCCAGCATACAGCGACACGCACGGTAACAGCTACGGATGCCTGCAGCAATTCAGCCTCTGTGGTTCAGACGGTTACCTACGTATTGGATAGCGAAGTACCTTTCTTCGTGACCGACGGAGCAAACCCAACTGTGATCAGCACGAACCTTGGGTGTGTTACCCAGGAGCCGACCCCAGTTGAAATGGACATGATGCTTCCATACGATGCGGATGACGCATGTGGCGAGCCAACCGTAGCTGAAGGCGACTTTAGCGCCCCAGCGATCGAGGCTTGCTCTTATGTAATCACACGTACCTTGGTTGCGACCGACGCTTGTGGAAACACGGGAACGGTTGTTCAGTCAGTCCTCTTCACGCTTGATAACGGCGCGCCAGTCTTTGGTGGCGGTGACGGATCAACTGTAACCAGCACCAACTTGGGCTGTGTTGTGGTTGCACCAACCGACGCTGAGCTAGACGCGATCTTGGTCTTCAGTGCTGACGACGGCTGCGGTGACATCACGGTTACTACTGGTGCGTATACGCGCACGGCTGGTACTGACTGCGAAGAATCTGCCACTCGTACAGTTGACGTTGTTGACGGATGTGGAAACACTGGAACCTTGGTTCAGACCGCGATCTACATTGTAGATGCGAGTGGTCCTGCCTTCTCTTTGAGTGGCGAGTTTGCCTCTGTTACGAACTTCGACTTCGGATGCGTAACAACGGTTCCAACTGCTGCTGATCTTGACCTAAACCTCCCAGCAAACGCTGGCGATGATTGCGGAACTCCTGTGATTAACCTCGGCGATTTCTCGGACGTGGTTGACAATGGATGTGATCGCAGTGCTTCACGCACCGTCACTGCGACGGATACATGCGGAAATGTTGCTACTTTGGTTCAGACCTACAGCTACACCTTGGACACTGGCGCGCCAGTGTTCACAGGTCCTACCGATGCAAGCCCAACCATCCTCACGGCTGATTTGGGTTGCTTGAATGTTGCTCCTACCGAAGCTGAACTTGATGCGGCTGTACCTTACGATGCGTCTGATGATTGCACGGTGACGGTTGTTGCAGGTGACTTCGCTGACGTACTTGGCGATGATGGCTGCTCACATACCGCGACTCGTACAGTTACGGCTACCGATGCTTGCAATAACAGCAGCTCAGTGGTTCAGACCGTCACCTACATCATTGGTGCGGGTGCTCCTGTCTTCTCTGGTGAGAACGATGTGAACCCAACTATCCTTACGGCTGACTTGGGCTGCCTCACGGTTGCACCGACTCCTGCTGAGTTAGATGCTGCGGTTCCTTACTCGGCTTCTGATGATTGCGGAACCCCTGCAGTTGTAGCGGGTGACTTTGCAAATGTTGCTGGCGATAATTGCCTGAACACGGCGACTCGTACGGTTACAGCTACGGATGCTTGCAACAACAGCGCATCTGTTATCCAAGTTGTTACCTACACGCTCGACACGGGTGCTCCAGTCTTCACCGGAGAGAACGATGCGAGTCCAACTATCCTTACGGTTGATTTGGGCTGCCTAACAGTTGCTCCGACCACGGACGAATTGAACGCTGCAGTTCCTTACTCGGCTTCAGATGACTGTGGAACGCCTACAATTGTGGCGGGTGCCTTCGCCGACGTGACTGGCGACAACTGCCAGCACACAGCGACACGCACAGTTACAGCTACCGATGCCTGCAACAATTCAGCCTCTGTGGTTCAGACGGTTACCTACGTATTGGATAGCGAAGTACCTTTCTTCGTGACCGACGGAGCAAACCCAACTGTGATCAGCACGAACCTTGGGTGTGTTACCCAAGAGCCGACCCCAGCTGAAATGGACATGATGCTTCCATACGATGCGGATGACGCATGTGGCGAGCCAATCGTAGCTGAAGGCGACTTTAGCGCCCCAGCGATCGAGGCGTGCTCTTACGTAATCACACGTACCTTGGTTGCGACCGACGCTTGTGGAAACACGGGAACGGTTGTTCAGTCAGTCCTCTTCACGCTTGATGACGGCGCGCCTGTCTTTGGTAGCGGTGACGGATCAACTGTAACCAGCACCAACTTGGGCTGTGTTGTGGTTGCACCAACCGACGCTGAGCTAGACGCGATCTTGGTCTTCAGTGCTGATGACAGCTGCGGGGACATCACGGTTACGACTGGTGATTACACGCGCACGGCTGGTACTGACTGCGAAGAAACTGCAACTCGTACGGTTGACGTTGTCGACGGATGCGGAAACACCGGAACCTTGGTTCAGACCGCGATCTACATTGTCGATGCGGGCGCTCCTACCTTCACCTACGGTGATGCTGGAACGGTTACCAACTTTGATATGGGTTGTGTTACCACTGCACCAACTGACCTTGAACTCGACGCGATGCTTGCCATCGTTGCTACGGATGCTTGCGGAACACCAACCATCGAGAAGGGCGACCTTCTTGCTGACAATGGGGTTAACTGCAAATTCACAGCTGTTCGTTCTATCACTGCAAAAGACGCTTGCGATAATGAAGCTTCAATCATGCAGACCATCACGTGGACGCTTGATGGCACCGCACCTACCTTCGTCTTCACGGGTGAAGGCGGAACGGTTACCAATGTTGAGTTGGTTTGCCAGTCGGTTGATCCTACGGATGATGAACTCGATGCCTTGCTTACCGTTCTCGTGAGTGATGATTGCCAAGACGTTTCTTCAGTGAAAGGCGACTTCACGGTTGCTACTGAAGGATGCCTCCGCACTGCATCTCGCACCGTAACGGCTACGGATGGCTGCAGCAACAGTGCGTCAATCGTGCAGTCTGTTTCTTGGATCCGCGACGACGCGGCCCCAACCTTCAGCGCGGCGGTTAACGATGTCACAGTTGAATGTGCTACTTTGGTTCCTGCTCCAGAGGCGCTTACGGCTACTGACGGATGCAGCACCGATGCGATCACGGTTACGGTCAGCAACTCTGCTGTTACCGGAACCGAGCCTTGCGATTACTCCTTCACTCGGACGTACTCGGCAACCGACGCCTGCGGCAACGTAGGATCGATCAGCCAGGTCATCACGGTGAAAGATACTACGGTTCCTACCTTCGATCAGACGGTTGCAGACGAAGCACTTGATTGTGATGCGGTCACCATTCCGATGCCGGTTATTACCGCTACCGATAACTGTGGCGGATCTGCTGCAGTTGTTCCTGCGGTTACCGTGACATCAAATGATTGTGTGGTCACTGAGACTCGCGTTTGGACGGCTACTGATGAATGTCAGAATTCGACTACCATGACGCAGGTTGTAACGCGCACCGATAACACGGCGCCGGTATTCACACCAGGTGTTGAACTGGGTGTATTCCCAACCTGCCCAGGTGATTTGATCCCAACCAACTACGACGCGTCTGATGACTGCGGCGAGGTTGAGATGGTTGTTACGCTCTCTACGAACGGAACTCCTTGTGACCAAACCGTCACCAAGACCTGGACTGCTACTGATACCTGCGGAAACGTTGCGACCACAAACGTGGTATTCAACCTCAAGGATGAGACCGCTCCAGCACTCACTGTGCCACCGAGCATCACGCTTATTCCTGAGCCTTGCACCGCAGAGATCACGCTTACTGAGGCTGATCTTGTCTCGAGCGCGTTCGATAGTTGCTCTGATGTAACCATCATCATCTCTGACCTGACCTTCAGCTGCGCTGATTTGGGAACCAACCTTGTGACGGTAACAGCTAACGACGCTTGTGGTAACTCCACTAGCGAAGTGGTTGAAGTCATCATTGGCGATCCATCTGGCGCTTCGGTTAGCGGGATGATCTTCCTCGACTGGGATACAGATCCATCACCGGTTACTGATCGTGACAACATGTACGACACCAGTGCCCAGCCTGCTGGCTCTACCGACTTGCCATTGGATGGTACAATCGTAAATCTCTATGACGGTAACAATGTCATCATTGGAACCACGACCTCTGACGTAAATGGTGCCTACACCTTCGACGACCTTCCAAACGGAATCTACACCGTAGGTGTTGTATGGCCGACCTCTCCTTTGGTTTGCCAGCCACAGTACCCTGCTGGTAGCTACATGGTTGCCGTCGTCCAAGACGCGGGTAACGATGATACCATGGACAGTGATGTTGCTGGTTCTGCTGAAGCGGAATTGCTCGATGATGGCGAAACGCCGTTCTCACGCTCTGATCCATTCATCTTGGCTGGCGGATGCTGCCCAACTGAAGTCATTGACGCTGGGTTCTACTGCCCTCTCGGCAATATTATCAGCATGGGTAGCCCAACTAACATCTGCTGTGGTGGCGCTGAGGTGACCTACACCATGCGTACCCGTATGCTGGATGGTAGTCCTGGAATCCTCATGGGCGACATCCAAGTCTGGAACAGCTCCTGTGGTGTTCTCAACATGAACACGGGTGACATCTCTATACCGGACTTCATTGAGTACTTCAGTGCGGCTGGTAACCCGAACGGATTGAGTGACGAAGTGTGGACCAACCTCTGCACCGAGACCATCACACAAACGACGACCAACTTTTCATTCGATACCTACAACTGGTACCTTTTGATCGCTGGCACTCCCATTCAGTTCGGGGTTGGACCTACCAATGTGTCACCCGTGGTGATCACAGTGGTTGAAACTGCTCCAATCGCAATGAACGCACCGACTACTCTCAGCCTCGCGGTTGAGTGTGATAACGTGCCTGCAGCGACATCCGTAACCTTCAGCAATGACTGCACCGGTGTTCTCACCGAAGTCATGCCGGTTGACTCAACCGTAGCTGGCGATTGCCCCGGTGACTCTGTTGTCACTCGTACCTGGGCCATGACCAATGCATGCGGCGAAGATGCCTCTGTGGTTCAAACCATCACGGTTACCGACTCACTTGCACCGGTCCTCAGCGCTCCTGCTGACGTCACCATCGAATGTGGTCCGGTTCCTGCCGGTCAAGCAATCGATGCGACCGACGCTTGCGAAGGTACCATCGTTGCTCAGCCTGTTGATGTTGTCACCCCTGGTGAGTGCACCAACGACTATGTTGTCACGCGTACCTGGACGGCTACTGATTCTTGCGGCAACGCAACTTCGGTTGTTCAGACCATCACGGTTGTAGACACGGTTGCTCCAGTCATGGTTGCTCCTGAGGACATCACGGTTGATTGTGAAAACGTTCCTGCGCTACAGTCATTGACTGCGGTTGATGCCTGCGCTGGAAACATCACGGTCACTCCGGTTGACACGGTTGGTGCAGGCGACTGCAGCTACGTGATCACACGGACATGGACGGCTACGGATGCATGCGACAACAGCACGGTTGTTGAACAGACCATCACGGTTACAGACACCACGGCTCCAGTTCTCGTCGGCGTTCCTGCCGCGGTAACGGTTGAGTGTGATGAAGTTCCTGCTCCTGTGAATGTAAATGTTAGCGACGACTGCCAAGACGCAGCCATCGTTGCTCCAGTTGACACTCGTGTTGACGGTGATTGCGACAACGAGTACACCATCCTCCGGGTTTGGTCTGCTAATGATGGATGCGACAACGCTGTAGTAGCGACGCAGGTCATCACTGTAGTAGATACCGAAGCACCGGTTATCGGTGGCGTACCTGCTGACGCTACGGTTGAATGTGATGACATCCCAGCGGCTGCTTCACTCACCGCTACCGATAACTGCGGCGATGACATCTCTGTCACTCCAGTTGACACCATTGCTGAAGGCGAGTGCGCTCACGAGTATGTGATCACCCGTACTTGGACAGCGGAAGATGACTGTGAGAACAGCTCCACTGAAACTCAGACCATCACGGTTCGTGATACCACAGCACCGACATGGAGCAACTTGGCTCTTCTCGACAGTGTGACGGATCTCGAGTGTGGCGATGACATCACGGACTACGTTCCTGCTGACAATGCTCCAACTGCAACCGATACCTGCGACAGCGAAGTGACTGCGGTCATGACGCAAAGCGCACCGGTTCTTGATGGATGCTTTGAAGAGTACACCCTCACCTGGACTGCTGAAGACGACTGCGAAAACGCAGCCGCTCCATACAGCCAGACCGTACGTGTACCTGTTGCGGCAGACATCGAATTGGCTGTAGCTGCTTCGTTGATCACCGTCAACCAAGGCGACGACGCGACCATCACAGTGGTTGTTAGTAACCTCAGCAGTGCTCCTATCAGCATCGTAACCGTAAGCAATAGCTTGCTCAACGGCGCGCTACAGAGCATCGGGCCAATCCCTGCGAACGGTCAAGTCACCTACACCTACCTCGTCGAAGACGTACAGGATGCAACAATTGCAACCATCAACTTCAAAGCTGCACCGCAAGATTGCTGTGAAGACGAAGCCGAAGTGGTTGTTACGATTGCAGCCGAGCCTCTCTTCAACATTGGTGATGTAGTTTGGTACGACGATGACCAAGATGGCATCCAAGACCCAACCGAAGGTCCTGTTGCCAATGTAACGGTTTACCTGATTGACTCTACTGGAGCCATCATTGCAACCGACGTTACAGATGCGAACGGCGAATACCTCTTCACCGGTCTCGACGCTGGAACTTACTCGGTTCAGTTCGACCTCACGACCTTGCCAACTGACTACGTGGTTACCGCGCAGGATGCTGGTACCGACAACGGCTTGGACAGCGACGGAAACACCAACACAGGTGCGACGGTTAGCTTCCTCCTCGACGCCAGCAACCCATACGTGAACCTCGCTACTGGCGACAACACGGATGAGTCTTGGGACCTCGGTATCTTCAAGCCTGCGGAACCTCTCTTCGGTCTTGGTAACGTTGTCTTTGTCGACGCTGACGAAGATGGCATCCAAGATGCTGGTGAAGCTCCGGTTCAAGGTGTTGTTGTACGTCTCCTCGATTCAGCTGGCGCTGTAATCGGAACCGACGTGACCGACGCTGCTGGTGAATACGAATTCACTGGACTTGCGGCTGGAACCTACACGGTTGAATTCGACCTCAGTACCCTGCCAACTGGCTTCGTGGTTACCACGCAAGACGCTGGTTCGGACGATGCACTTGATAGTGACGGAAACCCAACCACGGGTCTCACCACCACCATCACGCTCGACGCTTCGAACGCTTACGTTGATCTCGCTACTGGCGACAACTTCGACGAAAGCTGGGACCTCGGTATCTACGAGCCTGTCGAAGATATGTTCGGTCTTGGAAACGTTGTCTTTGTCGACGCTGACGAAGATGGCATCCAGGATGCTGGTGAAGCTCCGGTTCAAGGTGTTGTTGTGCGTCTCCTCGATTCAGCTGGCGCTGTAATCGGAACCGACGTGACCGACGCTGCTGGTGAATACGAATTCACTGGACTTGCGGCTGGAACCTACACGGTTGAATTCGACCTCAGTACCCTGCCAACTG
>Ga0209187_1002391_pt1 | contig 17979 bp, 17 predicted proteins | sample BantaG_FD_187430 | JGI IMG/M metagenome (GOLD analysis project Ga0209187, IMG submission 187430) | Marine algal microbial communities from Bantry Bay, Ireland - BantryBay_4 metaG (SPAdes) (version 2) | ecosystem: Host-associated > Algae > Red algae > Unclassified | place: Bantry Bay, Ireland... | reverse complement strand
CATAGGCTTTGAAATCACCGAAATATTTCGTGATCGCCGCCGTTAGCGTCGTCTTACCATGATCAACGTGACCAATCGTGCCAATATTTGCATGCGGCTTATTCCGCTCGAACTTCTCTTTTGCCATCTCTAGGCTCCTCTTTCTCTCTGAGGTTAAACTTTAATCAGGGGCGCGATTTACGCGCCGCCCAACTTTGAAATTACTTCGTCTGCAACCGCCTGCGGTGTGCCCGCATAGTGGTCAAATGTCATTGTAAACTGCGCACGGCCTTGCGTTTTAGAGCGCAGATCATTCACGTAACCGAACATATTCGCAAGCGGCACCATGGAATTGATGACGTTGGCATTGCCGCGCATCTCAGTGCCTTCGATCATGCCGCGGCGTGAGTTCAGGTCGCCAATAACGTCGCCCATATACTCATCGGGCGTCACAACTTCGACCTTCATGATTGGCTCAAGAAGCTTGAGCTTTCCCTCAACCTTAATTTGACGGAACGCAGCGCGCGCCGCGATTTCAAACGCCATCACAGACGAGTCAACATCATGGTAGGCCCCGTCATAAAGCTCAGCTTTAAAATCGATGACCGGGAAACCGGCCAAAAGACCCGTTTCCGCCATGGTGCGAATGCCTTTTTCGACACCCGGAATATATTCACGCGGCACATTACCACCCACAACTGAGTTCTCGAAGACAATGCCTTCACCCGGCTCAAGCGGTTCGAAACGAATCTTCACGCGGCCAAACTGACCGGAACCACCGGACTGTTTCTTATGCGTGTAGTCAATATCGACAGGATTCGCGAGCGCTTCACGGTAAGCCACTTGCGGCTGACCGATATTCGCTTCAACGCCAAATTCGCGCTTCAGACGGTCCACGAGGATGTCCAAGTGAAGCTCGCCCATACCCGCCATGATGGTCTGACCGGATTCATGATCCGTCGAGACGCGGAAGGATGGATCTTCAGCTGCCAAACGCTGGAGGCCAACGCCGAGTTTCTCTTGGTCCGCTTTTGATTTCGGCTCAACCGCGATTTCAATCACAGGCTCAGGGAAAATCATACGCTCAAGAATAACAGGAGACGCAGGATCGCACAAAGTGTCACCCGTTGTTGAGTTCTTCAAAGACGCCACAGCGATAATATCGCCGGCATAAGCCTCTTTAATGTCTTCACGGTCGTTGGAATGCATCATCATCATGCGGCCAACGCGTTCTTTCTTCTCCTTCACTGTGTTCAACACAGTGGAGCCCGATGTCAAAACACCGGAATAGAGACGACAGAACGTCAGTGAGCCAACGAATGAATCATTCATGATTTTAAACGCGAGCATGGAAAGCGGCGTGTCATCAGACGCGGGACGCGTTGTTTCTTCGCCGGTCTTGACGTCGATACCCTTAATCGCAGGAATATCGAGCGGTGAAGGCAGGTAAGACACAACAGCGTCGAGCAGAGGCTGAACACCTTTGTTCTTAAACGCCGTGCCACAGAACACAGGCACAACCTTGTTCGCAATCGTAGCCTCACGCACAAGACGCGTGATAGTCTCTACATCAGGCATTTCGCCTTCGAAATACTTCTCCATGACTGCGTCATCCATGTCGGCAACAGCCTCGATGAGCGCTTCACGATATTCAGCCGTTTTTACCTTCATTTCCTCAGGCACTTCAACCGTGTCATATTTCGCGCCCAGCTCTGTATCGACAGGCCATGTGTAGGCGACGTTTTTCACGAGATCGACAACACCAACAAACTGATCTTCAGCACCGATTGGAAGCTGCATTTCCAGCGCATTGCCGCCGAGACGGTCTTTGACCGACTGAACAGACGCGAAGAAGTCAGCGCCGATTTTATCCATCTTATTGATGAAAATCATACGCGGGACGTTATATTTGTCAGCTTGACGCCAAACAGTCTCTGTTTGCGGCTCAACACCGGCATTGGCATCGAGAAGCGCAACTGCGCCATCGAGAACACGAAGAGAGCGCTCAACTTCAATCGTGAAGTCAACGTGACCCGGTGTGTCAATAATGTTCAGACGCTTATTGTCCCAGAAACAGGTTGTCGCCGCAGAGGTGATCGTAATGCCACGCTCTTGCTCTTGCTCCATCCAATCCATGGTGGCGGCGCCGTCATGCACTTCGGCAATCTTATGGTTCTTACCAGTGTAGTAGAGAATCCGTTCAGTACATGTTGTTTTGCCCGCATCAATGTGGGCCATGATACCGAAGTTCCGGTAGTCTTTGAGATCGTATTCGCGAGCCATGACAGCAGTCCTAGGAGTAAGTAAAAGTTACCAGCGGTAATGCGAGAACGCACGGTTGGCTTCCGCCATCTTATGCGTGTCTTCGCGTTTTTTGACGGCAGTGCCGCGGTTATTGGAAGCATCGAGAAGCTCACCCGCGAGACGCTCGCGCATAGTGTTCTCGTTACGGGCCCGTGAAGCCTTGACGAGCCAGCGAATGGCCAAAGCCTGACGACGCTCAGGACGAACCTCAACAGGGACCTGATAGGTCGCGCCGCCAACTCGGCGGGAGCGAACCTCAACAGCCGGCTTGATGTTCTCAAGGGCGTCATGGAAAACTGTGAGCGGCTCGGTCTTAGCTTTGTCTTGGACAATATCCATTGCACCGTAAACGATGGACTCAGCCGTCGACTTTTTACCATCAAGCATGATGGCGTTCATGAATTTAGCCAGAATCAAGTCTTGAAACTTGGCATCGGGGAGAATTGTGCGTTTCTCAGCGCGGTGACGACGTGACATATCAGTGTCTCCTTACTTAGGACGCTTCGCGCCGTATTTCGAACGACGTTGCTTACGATCTTTGACGCCTTGAGTATCCAAGACACCGCGAAGGACGTGATATCGCACGCCCGGCAAATCTTTCACGCGGCCGCCGCGAATGAGCACAACACTATGCTCTTGCAGGTTATGGCCCTCACCCGGGATATAAGAGAGAACCTCAAATCCGTTGGTGAGACGAACTTTGGCCACTTTACGCAGCGCCGAGTTCGGCTTCTTTGGTGTTGTCGTATAGACCCGTGTGCACACGCCGCGCTTTTGCGGGCAGGCTTCCAGCGCCGGAACTTTGTTCCGCTTGCGCTTGTCTTTCCGGGGCTTCCGGATCAGCTGTTGAATCGTTGGCATTTAAGTTCCTGCACAAATATGCGAAAAGCTCATCTCCGCAGGAAATCATTTTCCGCGGGGCCAGCTATTCGCTTCGAAAGCCACCTTTACCCCCCGAAGCGGGCCATAATGGCTTGAATTAAAAAGTTTTAGTCTCGTCTCAAACAAGGTTTCCAGAGCGGTCTCCGGACAGCATGCCTATCAACGTGGGCGCACCTACACGGGGATTCGCCGAACGTCAACCGCAGAGGCTGCGGTTTTTGAACCGACGCCGCCGGGTGAGAACGCCATTCTAATGACTTGCAGGTGGGGTCGCACGAGGCCATATCACCAGCATGCCCATCCAACGTCTCGACCGCACCGTTTTTTACATAGATGGAGAAGGCGTGGAAGATTGGTTGTCAGGCCTGATCACGAATAAATGGTCAAACACCGAAGCCAGATTCGCAGCGCTTTTAACACCGCAGGGCAAAATCATATCGGATTTTTTCGTCTATGGTCCCTGGAAGGGCAAAGACGAAGGCATCACCTTGGATGCCCCTTCCAAATTTGCTGACGGTCTGGAAAAGCGCTTGCGCATGTACCGCCTCCGCGCGCCTATCAACATCGGGCGCTCTCCGATTGTTGTTTATGCCGGATGGGGGGACGATCTTTATGATAACTGGGGGCATCAGGACCCTCGCCATCCGAGTTTGGGCCGGCGCTATATGCAGCTTGAGTCCTATGACACGCTAAAGTCTTCAGGCGACTATGACGCGCACCGGCTCTCCCTCGGCGTGCCGGATAGTCAATGGGACTTTGACACAGCGCAAGTTTTCCCCGCCGACGCCAATATGGACCTGATGAACGGCGTGAACTTTTCCAAAGGCTGCTTTGTCGGTCAAGAAGTCGTCAGCCGCATGAAACGGATGACGACGGTGAAGAAGCGGATGCGCGGCATTATATTGGACGGCGAGGCAAAAGCGGGTGATCGCATCCTCTCCGGTGAGCGCGTCATCGGCGACGTCCTGCATGTGAATGGCAAGAGCGGCATGGCCATGATCCGCCTCGACCGCCTCCGCGCAGCGGAATATGAGCTGCGGTTGAACGGCGAGCCCGTCGCGGTGATGAAAGCGGTTGATGGGCTGGATCACTAACCCAACACATTTCACCACTCACCCCAGCGAAGGCTGGGGGCCAGTGAAATTTTGCAGAAACAAGCAAAGCCCCTTCTGGATCCCAGCCTTCGCTGGGATTGTTGGAAATTATTTTTTCAATTTTGGGACTTGCCAATCGCTCACACACCGATGCAGTTACGATTATATGACCAACCCCGTCACAATCACCGCAGTTCAAATCAGAAGAAACGACCCAGCCGCCCTACCCCGCTTTGCGGCGTTGAATGCCGAGTGGATTCGGCAATATCACCACATGGAAGAAAGCGACAAGTTGATGGTCGCGCAGCCGGAGATTTACACGCAGAACGGCAACCATATTTTCTCGGCCCATATTGACGGTGAAGTCGCAGGGGCTTGCGCACTAAAGCGACATGAGGACGGACGTTATGAGCTGACGAAAATGGCCGTTGATGCAAAATTCCGAGGCAATGGGGTTGGGCAGCAAATCATCACAGCCGTGGAAGACTATGCGAAAAATGAGTTGGATTTGGATTATCTCTTCCTTCTCTCCAATACCGTGCTGGCCACCGCCCTGCGCCTTTATGCCCGCAACGGATGGACTGTAAATCACGAAGGCCCGCATCCCGTCTACGCCCGCGCCAATATCGGGATGGAGAAATATCTGTGAACATCCAAACTCAAGTCCCGCAAGATTACGGTCATCCAGATGTTCCCCGTTGCGGCTGGGTGCCGCCGGATGATAGGCTCTATTGCTATTATCACGATACGGAATGGGGGCGGCCTATTCGTGATCCCAAGGCGCTGTTTTCCAAACTGATACAGGACGGCCAACAAGCGGGGCTATCGTGGATTACCATCCTGCGTAAACGCGATAATTTGCTGAAAGCCTATGACGGCTTTGATCCGGATATCGTCGCCAAATACGGCCCGGCGGATGTGCTGCGCCTGCTGGATAATCCCGGGATTATTCGCTCGAAATTAAAAGTGAATGCAGCGATCACCAACGCGCAAATTTATTTAGACATGCGCAATGAGGGTATCGATTTTAGCGATTATCTCTGGGACTTTGTCGGCGGCGCACCCATTCAGAATGCGTGGAAAAAATTTAAAGACGCCCCCGTCCAATCTCCTGAATCGGAAGCCATGTCGAAAGATCTAAAAAAGCGCGGCTTCAAATTTGTCGGCCCGGTCATTCTATACGCCTTCATGCAAGCCGTCGGCATGATCAACGACCACAGCACAGACTGTCATGCCTATGAGGCGTGCAGGGATAAGCGGGTGGTTTGACGTGAATACCCCCTTAGTAAATGCCGACTGGTTGCGACAGAATTTTGATGACCCGGAGCTGATTGTTTTGGATGCGAGTCCGGAAACGAATATGGCGAATATGACAGTTCAGCACCCCGGGAAAAGAATATCGGGCGCGAGAGCCTTTGATTTAAAAGGCGCGTTTTCTGACCTAGACAGCAAACATCCAAACATGTTGCCATCGCCGGAGAATTTCACCCGCGCGTGTCAATCGCTTGGACTGAATTCGACCAGCAAAATTGTCATATATGATAATCTGGATATATATTCAGCCCCCCGGGCGTGGTGGATGTTTAGAACGATGGGGCATGAAAGGGTCGCGGTTTTGGACGGCGGATTAAATGACTGGGTTGCAAGCGGCGGCCCCACCGAACCTATTGCTAAACAATCTTTTGCCTTGGGTGATTTCGTCGCCAAATATGACGGCGGGAAAATTAAGACTGCGGCGCAGGTTTTGGAAAATATCGGGTCTAAGAACTTCACCGTTGTCGATGCGAGATCCTCCGGGCGCTTTAACGCCGTGGTTCCCGAACCCCGGCCTACATCTCGGTCCGGACGTATCCCGGGCTCCTGCAATCTTCCTTTCGCAGACCTCTGTAAGGATGGAAAATTCTTGCCAAAGGATGAGCTGAAAGCCCGTTTTGATATACTGAATTTGGGTGACGGACCATTGGTGTTTAGCTGCGGTTCCGGGATGACAGCCTGTGTGGATCTACTTGGCGCAGCTTTGGTTTTGGACAATGAACTCGCCCTATATGATGGGTCTTGGAGTGAGTGGGGCGCTGCGGATGGCGTGTGGCCGGTCGTTTGATGACATCGGCCTTCCACGATTACGTCAATATGCGTCCCTGTATTTTATCTCTATTTTTCAGCGATCTAAGCGCCCTCACCCTACAAATGCAAAAGAATAATCCTCGATTTGGAACGGTGTGATAAACTGAGGACGTTCTCTTAGACATGGGACAGGCGAGGCCTCGCTTTGTGTCATTTGTCTACGACAAAGGTCACACTTTGCATTTTATCTTTGATAAATTGCATTGGCTGGTTTGAGGGACGATGGGTCTGAGCATTCAGCGGTGAGACGTTGGACTGTGCCGGGACTTTAGGAACGAGAGCCGACCGCCTGGTCCAAGTGGCCTGACTTGCGGGGTTTATGACTGGCCGTTTCTTCAAAAACCATCGCCGCAGAGTTTGAATTGGGCTTAGCACCCCGGTTCATTGTCTTCGCGTAAAACAAATCTGTCATCTACCCCTTGGTATTCCATCGGGAAGACAACTCTGCGGGCATGTCCTGCTTAAATCGATAACTCGGCTGACCCGATGTTGAATTACGATTTCAACGGAATGGGCAGTGGAGAATTTCGCATGTCCGGTCAACGTTCCCGGCGCTGCAATATGTCCAGCGCCCTGAAGTCCAAAACTGCAAAGCCGATTGTAAACTTAACTTGAGACGGCGCGCCGCCTTCGGCATAGCTATTGGAACGTTCTGACGTGAAAAGGTTCTGACATGACGGCTGTTATTTCTGCGACGGGCCTGTGGACACCCACAGACTCGGTTTCCAATGAAGAGCTGGTGGAAGCCTTCAATGCCTATGTCGATAAATGGAACGCGGAAAATGCTGCCGAAATTGAGAGCGGTGAGAAAGACCCGCTGACCTATTCCAACGCCGCATTTATTGAAAAAGCCTCCGGCATTAAATCCCGATTTGTCGTCTCGAAAGCGCCGATGCTCGACCCTGAAATCATGGCCCCGCGCATTCCGGCGCGCTTCAATGAGGAGCCGTCTATTCTCGCGGAAATGGCCGTTGCCGCAGCGAAACAAGCGCTCGAAACTGCAGGCCGAAAGCCCGAAGATGTTGGCGCAGTCATCGTAGCCTGTTCCAATTTGCAGCGCGGCTACCCGGCCATCGCCGTTGAAGTCCAATCCCTGCTTGGCACGTCAGGTTTTGCGTTTGATATGAATGTCGCCTGCTCCAGCGCGACCTTTGGCATTGAAACCGCGCGCGGGCTCATCGCGGGCGCGCAAGCGAAATCCGTCCTCGTCGTCAATCCGGAAATCTGCACGGCGCATTTGAACCTGAAAGACCGTGACGCGCATTTCATTTTCGGAGATGTCGCCACGGCGCTCCTCGTAGAGGATATTTCCGTCGCGCCGAAAGCGCATTGGGAAATTATCGGCGCGAAACTTGTGACGCAATTCTCCAATAATATCCGCAATAATTTCGGCTTCCTGAACCATACGGCCCCGGAAGATGACGGCCTGCACGGCACGCGCGGGAAGATGGGATTGACGGATAAGCTCTTCGTCCAGAATGGCCGCAGCGTGTTCAAAGAAGTCGTTCCGATGGTCGCAAATTTGATCAAAGACGAAAGCGTCAAACACGGTATCGACCCGAATGATCTGAAACGCATGTGGCTGCATCAGGCGAATTTGAACATGAATGTCCTCATCGCCAAAAAGGTGCTCGGCAAAGACGTCGAGATCGAGCAAGCCCCCGTCGTGCTAGATGAATATGCGAACACGTCCAGCGCAGGCTCCATCATCGCATTCCATAAATATAGCGATGATTTTGCGGATGGCGAAACGGGCCTCATCTGCAGCTTCGGCGCGGGATACAGCGCAGGCGCGATATTTGTTCGGCGGGTAGCCTGAACATAAACTGTCAGCTTTATCATCTGTATAAATAATCCTTGCGTTTCCATTGGCCCCGCCGTCGACGCGCCCTATATACTTCTCAGAATAAACCGCTTCGGAGACTGACCCTTGGGCAAAGAATTAGTAAATTGGGAAAACGGCCAGTGGATTGGCCAGACCTTGGAAGTCGAGAACGGCGTCTGCGCGATGCCCGGAAAAGACTTGGACGGCATGCCGAAGGGCCTGGAATATACGGATGAGGTCAAAGTCGCGACGGCTCATCTTTACGAGCAGGTCTCTGACTTTATCCCGGAGTTTGAATGGTCCGCCTATGCGCCCTTGGTTTATGCCATCAACAAGCTGAAAAAAGAAAAGAACGCGGTCATCCTCGCGCATAATTATATGACGCCGGATATCTTTGCGCTGATCGGCGATTATACGGGCGATTCGCTTGGGCTCGCGATTGAGGCCACAAAGACCGACGCGGAAATCATCATTCAGGGCGGTGTGCATTTCATGGCGGAAACGTCAAAAATTCTTTGCCCCGACAAACGCGTTTTTATCTCATCCGAGCGGGCGGGCTGCTCGCTCTCTTCCTCCATCACTGGCGCGGATATCCGGCTGATCAAACAGCGCTATCCCGGCATTCCCGTCGTGACCTATGTGAATACCTCTGCCGATGTGAAAGCCGAGAGCGATATTTGTTGCACATCCTCCAATGCCGTTGCGATTGTCGAGCACATCTGCGCGGAATGGGGCGTGAACAAAGTGATTATGCTGCCCGATGAATTTCTCGCTAAAAATGTTGCCAAGCAAACCAATATCGAAGTTATCGCCTGGCATGGCCGCTGCGAAGTCCACGCACGTTTTTCTGCCCAAGACGTTCGCGAAATGCGGGAGGCCTATCCCGGCGTCACTGTTCTTGCGCATCCCGAATGCCCACCCGAAGTCGTAGCCGAATCAGACTTTACCGGCTCCACCAAAGCGATGAGCGACTATGTCGGCGACCACAGACCGAGCAACGTCATCTTGCTGACGGAATGTTCCATGTCAGATAATGTCGCCATGGCGAACCCGGGGACCGATTTTGTCCGCCCCTGCAATCTTTGCCCCTATATGAAACGCATCACGATGGAGGGTATCTATGAATGCCTGCGCGATGAGACAAACGAGATTTTCATTCCCGAAGAGATGCGCGCGCGCGCGCACAAAGCCGTCATGGATATGATCGCGGTGAAGTTTGACCCGGCGAAGGGCCATTTCGATCCGAGCCTGCCTGAGAAGGATGTGAAGGTGATTTAATCCAAAGCCTCGTTCAGGTTACATACGGGTCCGATCTGCTACACGAATCGTGGGCCAGATTGTGGCCCTACCGAGGGCTTTCCCCTCATCAAAATGAAAGACAAATATCATGGATATCAAAAGCATCGCTGCAGGAATGCTCGCTCAAAAACTAGGCATCAACCAATCTATGGTTGGCGGCATCATGGATAAGCTCGTTGGCGGCGGTGAGCAAATGGATGTGGCCGGTCTCGTCGGAAACCTAAAAGAAAAAGGCATGGGCGACGTGGCCGAGTCTTGGTTGGGCGATGGCGACAACAAAGACATTTCTCCGGACCAGCTCAAAGAAGCGCTCGGTGCAGATCAGGTCTCGCAAGCCGCGGCAGAGCTCGGCACGGATGAAGGCTCCCTTTTGGGCGGTTTGCAGGCAGCCTTGCCACAACTCGTGGATAAAGCGAGCAGCGGCGGGTCACTTTTGGGCTCACTCGGCGGTCTCGGCGGAATAGCTAAAAAGTTCATGTAAAAGCCCCGCGTTTAAAATGGACCCGGTGCGCGACCGCGTGCCGGGTTTTTTAATAGCTTCATGCGCGTTGTTTAGCTATCCCGCGACCACCTGACCCGTTAAAGGGCGGATATGCCTCTTGGAAATTTAGATACAAAACGCTTACCTGCAGGCTCCGTCCTCATTGTCGGCGCAGGCCTCGCCGGGCTCTATCTGGCGCTAAAACTCGCCCCCCGTCCCGTTTATGTTTTGACCTCGCGGCGCTCCTCTGTTGGCGCTGCCAGTGCTTGGGCACAGGGCGGAATTGCCGCTGCACTCTCCGCCGACGACTCAGCGGAAAGCCACGCTAAAGATACAATTGCCGCAGGTGACGGCCTCGTTGATCCGGACATCGCTCGCACTCTCGCCACGGAAGGCCCGGGCCGAGTCCATGACCTCGCAGCATTGGGGGTTCCCTTTGACCGCAATGAGGCGGGCGAGCTCTATCTCTCTCTCGAAGCCGCCCATTCCATGCCGCGTGTCGCCCGTGTCAAAGGCGATACGGCAGGCGCAGAAATTATCAAAGTCATGGTCGCACGCGCACAAAATTCTGACCATATTACGGGCCTTATCGGATGGCGCGCGGAAAGCCTGCTGCAAGACGGCAACGGCGCGATTGCGGGCGCGCTCGCGCGGAATGACGAAGGCTCGCTTCTGGGGATTGAAGCGGACATCACCGTTATGGCGACCGGCGGCGTCGGCGGATTGTTTGCTGTTACAACCAACCCGCGCACGGCACGCGGAGACGCGCTGGGCATGGCCGCTGTCGTCGGCGCAAAACTGCGAGATATGGAGTTTGTGCAATTTCATCCAACTGCGATAGATATTGGCCGCGACCCGGCCCCCTTGGCGACTGAGGCTTTGCGCGGCGAAGGCGCTGTGTTGACGAATTCTGACGGCGTGAGGTTCATGCCACGTTATCATGAACAAGGCGAGCTGGCCCCGCGCGACGATGTTGCCCGCGCAATTTTCGCGGAAATTGAAGGCGGACGTCAGCCCTATTTGGACTGTCGCACAGCCATAGGGTCTCATTTCGATGTAGAATTCCCAACTGTGTTTGAGAGCTGCATAAGCGCCGGTATCGACCCCCGAACCGCTCTCATCCCTGTCGCTCCCGCCGTGCATTACCATATGGGCGGATTGGCGACGGATAGTTTTGGGCAGACTTCATTGGACAGCTTACTCGCCGTTGGAGAATGCAGCGCGACGGGCGTTCACGGGGCTAACCGCCTCGCCTCTAACTCGCTCTTGGAAGCCGTTGTCTTTGGCGGACGCGCGGCTGACTACATAAATGGCCGGGATTGGGCGGAGCGTCGTGCCGGCACAATCCGCATTCAGCCTTGGCTCTCCATGGGTAAAGACGTCAGCCAGACCTTGCGCAACGCTATGACTGCGAAATGCGGCGTGCGCCGGGATGCGAAGAAGTTAAACGCATTAATTACCCTTATTGACGGTCTTATTAACCGCGTAGGCAGGGCCAACCCGCTCGTCGCCAGCCGTATTATCGCGGCGGCGGCTCTGGCCCGTGAAGAATCGCGCGGCGGGCATTTCCGCGAGGATTTCCCGAATGAAGCCGACCGAGCGATTTCAAGTTATTTGACGTATGATCGTCTGGACTAAGCATGGCTGAGCTTAATCAGAAGACACATAAAGCCGTCATAAAGCTCTGCAAAAAGGGCGACAAATTATCGGCTAAGCAAAAATATGCAAAAGCTCAACTTTACTATACTCGCGCATTGGATTTAATACCGGAGCCAATCTGGCAATGGAGCGCGACAAATTGGATTGTCGTTGCGCAAATGGACGCCGCGTTTTTGAACAATGACATCGAAATTTCACGCAAACTTCTAAATGAACTCACTCAGGCAGATGAGAATATAGGAAATCCCTTTTTCCACCTGAGAAACGGCCAAACCTATTTTTTAGAAGGCAATGAAGATAGAGCTGTCGACGAGTTGATCAGGGCCTATGCGCTCGAAGGTCCGGACATATTTGGTGAAGACCGCAAATATCTCGAATTTCTAGCTACGCGCGCCGAAGGAATAGACCTCTCATGAAAAATTTAACGTCCCTCCCAAACATCATTCTCCGGCCTATGGTGGAACGCGCTTTAACCGAGGATTTTGGCAATTCCGGCGACATCACCGCCCGGTTGCTTATTCCGGAAAGCGCTAGCGGATCGCTTGTTATGCGGGCGCGGGAAACAGGCGTGATCGCAGGCATGCAGGCCGCGCGGATGACCTATGATTTGGTAGATCCGAGCGTGACGTTCGATGTTCTTTCCCCGACAGGAACCGCCGTCGATGCAGGTGACATTATCGCACGAATTTCGGGACCGTCGCGATCTCTATTATCCGCAGAGCGTGTTGCGCTGAATTTCCTCGGCCGCATGTCCGGTGTTGCCACGCTGACGTCAAAATTTGTTGCCGCTATTGAGGGAACGTCCACGCGCATCGCCGCAACCCGGAAAACAACACCCGGTCTCCGGGCACTGGAAAAACAAGCCGTATTGGCCGGCGGCGGATTCACACACCGCGAAAGCCTGTCCGCGGCGATTATGATAAAAGATAATCATATCGCGTTAGCGGGCGGCGTGGATGCAGCGCTCGGCGCCATAAAAAGACGAGCCGATCACATGGCCAAGGTCAGCGTCGAGGTGGACACGCTCGAGCAATTGAAAAAGGTTCTGACGTGGGGTCCGGACGTTGTTTTATTAGACAATATGGGGCCTGACATGCTGAATGACGCTGTCAAAATTGCGCGCGATTTCGACGGACCAACACCGACATTAGAAGCCAGTGGCGGCGTCAATTTAGGGACAGTGAAAGACCTCGCGGAAACGGGCGTCGACGTCATATCCATCGGCGCGCTAACCCACAGCGCCCCAAACTTCGACATTGGTATGGATGCAGCCTAAAGGCTGCGGGGGCATGGATGCAGCCTAAAGGCTGCGGGGGCATGGATGCAGCCTAAAGGCTGCGGGGGCATCGATGCAGCCTAAAGGCTGCGTGAGCTAGCGCGAATAGAACGAACCTGTTCGCGTGGAGAGCAGTGCATCCAGCGGGATGTCTTCCTGTTTGAGAAAGCCTTTAGACGGCAGCTTACCCTCGCGAACCATTTCGATCACGGACACAACTGACCCGGCTGTTGTCCATGCAATCGCAGTGCGGCTTTCACCTGCAATCATTAGCGGTTTATAACCGTTGACGAATTCCTTACGGGACAATTTGCCATTGATCATACCTTCTGCCGCAACATGGACATAGACAATATCTTCCTCAACAGGCGGTTTAGCGTTGACGAGAATTTCTCCCGCTTTCTTGCGGTCCTGACGCATAAGAAGTTCATGAAAGAAGAAGTTCATCAGGTCGAAGTGACCCGGATATCGCATCGTTTTGTAATCGAGATTTTTGACCTTCCCGTGATAGGTTTCGCACATTGTTCCGAGCCCGCCGGAGGTGGTAAACGCTTCAAGTTCCAGCCCTCCAATGAAAATCTTCTCGCGCCACTCCATGGCCGACACCCATTTACGCTCACCGCTTTCAATGACTTCGCAATCATTTAGATACTCATTGACGACGCCTTCCGGCGACCAGTTAAACGCATATCCCATTAACCCCGTCGGGTTTTGAGGCAACGCTCCGACTCGCATCCGGCAGGAACGGCACTCGTCAAATTTCGCGATTAAGTCCGCGCCAACAATGCCGACAAAACCGGGAGCAAGCCCACACTGCGGAGCCATCAAACCTTTGGAAGTTTTGGCCAGTTCACGAATATGGTTCGTGGTAGGAACGTCCTCAGTCAGGTCAAAATAGTGAATTTCTGCAGCGTGCGCCACATTGGAAACCCCAATGTTCAAATGATAGGGAAGACAGGACAAAACCGCATCTACACGACCAAAAATATTGCCGAGCGAGGTTGCGTCCGTCACGTCGATCGCTGCAACCTTATGCGGAAATGCGTCAGGGTTTGCGGCGCTATCCACGCCGACAACATCAAACCCACTATCGACCAAGAGCTGCGCCGCCAGGCGGCCCACTTTCCCTAATCCCAATACAGCGATGGATTTCATGGTATCTCCCTCTCGAGTCATCATTCGAGTAAATATTGCATCTGCGGGGTTTCCAATGCGAACTCAACCCGCCAGAATGAGGTTATGACAGACCAAACGTTTCGCCATCCCGACCATTTGCGCGCAGATTTTTCGCAAGCCCTCTCAGACATGTACAGACGCGAGGTACCAGCTTACGGCACGCTGATTGATATTGTCGGCCGCATCAACGCCGATCATGAAGGCATCCGCAGCGACGGGGAACGCCACGGCGCGATCCGGCTAGGCACCGCAGAAGAGCTATCACTCATCAGACGGGTCTTTGCAGTGCTCGGCCTGCACCCTGTTGGCTATTACGATTTGTCGGTCGCGGGACTCCCTGTGCATTCCACGGCATTTCGCCCGATCACGTCTGAAGGGTTCAATGCCAGTCCGTTTCGCATGTTCACCAGCCTCTTGCGTCTGGACATGTTGCCGGATGGCTTGCGCGAGATCGCCGAAACAGCGCTGGCGTCTCGGTCAATTCTCTCAAGCCAGGGACAGGAAATACTGGAGCGTGCGGAGCGCGAAGGCGGTCTCAATGCAAACGATGGTGAAGCCTTCATCCGCGAAGCTGTCGCAATTTTTGCGTGGCGAAAGCGAGCGCATGTGGATTTGGCCACATATAAAGCCCTTCTGGCGGAACATCCTCTCATAGCAGATATCGTGTCCTTCCAAGGCCCGCACATGAACCACCTGACCCCGCGCGTCGCCGATATCGATGCCGCGCAAGCTATGATGGCGGCGGAAGGTTTGGAAATAAAAGATACGATTGAAGGCCCGCCCCGTCGCGACGTGCCCATCCTGTTGCGGCAAACGGCATTCAAAGCGCTAACCGAAGCTGTAGAGTTCAAGACAGAGAGTGGATGGGAAACCGCGCATCACACAGCCCGGTTCGGCGAGATTGAACAACGCGGTGCCGCCCTCACGCCAAAAGGCCGCGCGCTCTATGATACATGTCTTTCACGAAAAGATTTCTCCGATTTTCCGGACACGACTGCGGAATTAAAAGAACATGCGCTGGCTTATTTTGATAGCGCAGGGAAAGCCCTGACTTACGAAGACTTCCTCCCCGTCAGCGCGGCCGGCATTTTCAAATCCAATTTGCGGGACACCGAAGAAATAGAGACGCAAGCGGCAACGGGCAATCAATCTATATTCGAAAGCGCCCTTGGAAGACCCGTGCTCGACATGTTCGAGCTCTACGCATCAGCCATTTGATATGGTAAACCAATACGTTTCGCATAGATGACATCACTGCGCCGAGTTCGATATCTCTACGCGCTCACCGTTCAGGATATCGCTTTACGGCCCTCGGCCCAATATTCACGGCGGCAAAAGAGATGCGCTCTAAAAGGCGCCGACGAGGCCGGAGTGACACCCCGGATATATGGCTGATAATTTTGTTAAGACAGAATAGCGGGGTAAACTCAATCGACTTAAAGCTTCTCTTAAAATTTATGCCTGATGTCTGTATCGAGTTGCAAAGCGAATATTAGAATCTGTTGTCATCTCTCAGGCGGCCTATGGCTCTCATGCCAAAGTCTCCTTTGTACCACGCATTGTACTACAGCTTGTGCTGCAGGACGCCTAAAATGTAAAAGAAGCTACAGGAACCCGAAGGAAAACTGACAATTACAAGGGTTTACACATCCGATATCAAGATATCTGTGGTGCGGGTGAAAAGAGTTAGATTTCTTTCAATAAATAAACAATTACAACAGCTTAGAAGCCCGCGCAAGTCGTTTGTTATGCAAATCCGACCTGAATTTGTGTATCACTCGGTCAAACGCACGAGAGAGGAATGAGGACAATCTGCGGGACTAAATAGGCCTTCCGAAATCAGTTTTATATCCATCTGTGTCTACAAAAAACCCAGACTCAAAAATTGGGACTGGCAAGCCATTTAAGACTGAATGTGCAATAGATCTGGGGGTTGCACGACTACCAAATTGCTCATGAGTCTCTTCGTGTTCGCATTTAGGACATCCTAGTGATTTTTTATTCGACCAGACTGGATAGTTGCAAGACTTGCACTTAATTTCGCTCATGAGGGTTTTCAATCTTAGTTGCTTTTGTCTTTATCTCTAATGAGACAACTTTTAAATATCGAGCCTGAATAGGGACGGAGGTCAAGCTTTCGCCAATGGTTTATGTTATTCATTCCAATGCAATGGGTATTTCGATTGAATATATCTTACCCAGTTCGGAGGGAAATTATGACTTCTTCTGAAGTCTCCCAAGTTTTTTAAATTCAAACATAATTGTTCTAAATTTGAAACTTGATTCAGGGGCCAAATAACTTGCAATCGCGTTTCAGTTTTTATTCGACTGTGACTCCCAGCTCCGATTACGCTTTTAATTTCATAAATATAAATTTTGCCCAATTTTGGAATGAAATTGACCAAGGCGATTGAAAACGGCTTTTTTTCTCCGAAACGCAGCAAAGCGAAATTGCTGTCCCCAGCCACAAAACCATCACCCAACCAAATATTGAGTGTTAGCCCATTCCGGAGGAGTTCACTTTTTGTGGGAAGCCAACCATAATTATTGTCGGAAGATTCTGTAGATATGTCCTCCGTCCAGAATTTGAGAGGACCAACCTCATCAGGCCAAAAATAATTAGATGGCAGACTTTCTAAATACGCTTGTTCGGGCCGTTTCCAAGAATAGTTTTCAATATAATCCCTATCGAAATTTTGAAAAATAATACCTTTATTGGGAACCTCTTTAGTGGCGGTTTCAGGTTTAACCTCGACCGGCTGTTTATCCTTTGTCTTTTGCAACGCCCAGCTTGGACAACCACAATTAGGGCAAGACTCCGCCTTATCGCTTACGCTTTTATTGCAATCGACACAATTTACTAAACCCACTTGCAACTCCAAAGTAAGTTATTTGAACACATTGAGTATGGCAGCTCAATGAAAGAAACAACCTCAAATGTAAAACATCATCTGTGCAGTTCGGCCAGTGTGTTGTAGCCCCAGTTATAACAGCATCCGGTAAGGGCGTCCGCAAAGGTCAATTAAGCACTCGGCAATGGCCGAGTACAGAACCCCCCATTTGAACCCTAGTACTTTACTCGGAAATCAAAATGAGAGTGAAATCGGTTCATTCTTGGCGATTCACACACGTTCTTTACCTTGAATTTAGAAGGACACTCCGAGACAATGCATGAGCCTCATACAAGGTGACACCCCCGATTCCTCAAGCCCTATGGGGGTTTGCGCCAAAACGGTAACTCCACGCCTTTGGGCGGTGGAGTTGCAAAAAACGATGTGCAGACAAGGCGTTAGCCGGGTGGTGACACCACCCCCTTTTATCTTGCCCTGCACGCCTTCCACCCGTGCCCAGCCCCCAGCATCTAATTTCCAATGTTTCGGAATGTCACGGAAACCAAGAATTCCCTCAGGGATTTCGAGTGAAAATTTTTGAATGAGATGTTACCTTTGAACCATGGAAAAGCCCGACAATACCTCCCCCCTCAAGTTCTCTGACCTGACCCATGCCCGGCGTATTGCCGCGACATTGGTCGAGACTTTAGGTGATGAATACTGGCCTGCATTTGACTGTCTAGACCGTGAAATAGAAAGCCGTCGCGGGCGTGAAAATCGCCTCCGTAACGCTCTTACGGCGAACTAAACACCTGCGTCGGAGAGCGGCGCGGCGGGCCTGCTGTAGCCGCCCACACGAGCGAAGGCAGGCGCGCCGAGCTTGCCGCGACAGCGGCAAACTAAGGCAGCAGACCGAAACTATCAGGCTCATGCAAAGGGCCATCAGCGCCTCACCCAGACGATGATTTGAACAGCGTCCTCGCCGGACAGGCAGCCCAACCGCCTTACGCTTACGCTACGGCTGGGCTAAGGCTTAGCGGTGAAAGGAT
>Ga0209187_1002388_pt1 | contig 17990 bp, 14 predicted proteins | sample BantaG_FD_187430 | JGI IMG/M metagenome (GOLD analysis project Ga0209187, IMG submission 187430) | Marine algal microbial communities from Bantry Bay, Ireland - BantryBay_4 metaG (SPAdes) (version 2) | ecosystem: Host-associated > Algae > Red algae > Unclassified | place: Bantry Bay, Ireland... | reverse complement strand
GATGGACTGAAATATTCGGTGATCAAGTACTTACTGCTGCTATGGTAGATCGGCTCACTCATAAAGCTATTCTTGTCAATATGAATGGAAAATCTTTTAGAGTCAAAGAATCCAAAAAACTAGTCTAATTTGATACAATTTCTATTTTATCGACATACTTTTATTATCCAATATGGTATACTTTTAAATTGGAGAATGGTATACTTTTCGATTGGAATCTACATTCTAGCAGTCTTCTTATACTTTCCTGTTCAGGCTTGGTGGGATGCAGGTCATATGTTGACGGCAATGATTGCTTATGAAAATCTAAATCCAACAGCTAAAAAAGAAGTTGATGCGCTAATTAAAGAACTAGAAGAAGACTATCCTTACGCCAATAATTTTGTCTCAGCTTCTACTTGGTCAGATAACCTCAAGGCGGAAGGAGTCAGGAATTTTGACTCTTGGCATTATACCAATATTCCGTATAACCCTTACGGAGTAGCCATTCAGGCTCAACCAACAGTTGACATCATCTGGGCGATAGAACAAGCTAAAACTGCTTTGAAGAGAGAATCTGTTCGAGATGTAGATAAGGCTCGACAACTGGCTTTTCTGATTCATTTTGTAGGGGATATTCATCAACCGCTGCATTCGACAACTTATTATAACAACGATTTACCAGCTGGTAATCTAGGTGGAAATGCTTTTCCGATTGCTTCTTTTGGTAGATGGAAAAACTTGCATGCTGTCTGGGATGATGGTTGTGGTTTTACTAGTCATTTGAATGACATTAATGCTTATGGAAAACCTCGTGAAAAGTTAAATATAAACGCCATGAATCGCATCAAATCTTTTGCAGATACGATTCAACTCATGCATCCAATGGAATCCTTGCCTACCGTAGAGTTGTTGGATCAAGATTTTTGGGCATTAGAAGGGCATAAATTGGCTATCAAGTATGGCTATAAAGGAGTCTTAACGGTAGATGATGAAGGGCTTAAAAAATATGTGCAACCTAACGAACCACTTTCTGAGTATTACTTGGAAGCAGGAAAAAAAATAGCAGCAGAACGATTGGCTTTGGGCGGATATCGCTTGGCCAAGATTTTAAATGAGTTGTTTCCAGAGGAGAAGAAAGAGTAGTAAGGTATTCTTTATACCATGACTTTTGTGAAAAATGACAATCGTCAATACTTACAACTAACAATTAACTTAACTTCGCAGCTTATTAAGAAATTTCACAATGGCAGAGACTTCAATTTGGACTGGTTCGGACAAATATATATGTGACCCAGAGTTGGCACAAGCATTCCATATGTCAAGAGTATTGGGAATGCCATTATTGATTGAAGGTGAGCCAGGTACAGGTAAAACTGAATTGCCATTGCAGTATGCTCATGACAATAGCCTTGAGATGTTTGTCTATCCAGTAGGGTCTAAAAGTAATGTGGAAGCGTTTGTTGCGAAGTTTGATCACGTCAAGTACCTCAGGGATTCTCAGATAGAAGTCTTGAATGCACAACGAGAAGAGAAAGGAATGGACACAAAATTGACAACTGGAGGACGTAGTACAGAACAACTCAATGATTATGTCAATATGGGTCCTGCAGCTTCTGCCTATTCTGCTCCAAATTCTGTTTTATTGATTGATGAGATTGACAAGGCTCCTCGTGAATTTCCAAATGATTTGTTGTATGCATTGAGCCATCGCAAATTTGTACTACCTGAAAGTGGTAAAGTGATACAAATTTCTGAAGAAGATATGCCTGCTATTGTCATTACGAGTAATCGTGAACAAGAATTACCTACTGCATTTAAGGGTAGATGCATCTATCATTATATTTCTTTCCCAGAGCCAGATATGATGAAGGAAATTGTGCTGAAGCATTACCCCAAAGCTGATAATGATGTCATAGACACTTCCATTTCGCTTTTCTATCAACTTAGAAATTTTGGTTTAGAGCGTTCACCTTCCACGAGAGAGTTACTCAATTGGCTGAAGTATATGAAACAATACGCAAAAGATGAGGCAATTGAAAAGATTAAAGCGCTGGATGGCTTAGGGGCTCTTGTCAAAACTCAAGCTGATATGGAGCGTGTCCAACGCCAAAGCCTCGGCGGTCTTGCACGTAAGGATGATAAACCTCCTCACGACAGATATTAGGATTTTTTAACATATATTTTATTTTCCAACCACCTTAAGTACTATTAGGATTCGCTAATCAGTTAGTAAACTATCTTAATCTGTACTGATTTATACTATCTATGAAAAGAGTTTTTTACACGCTCATATTTATTTTCGTTTATGTGTTTTCTATTGCTCAACAAACGGAGCAAAGGCCTAAAATTGGTTTGGCTCTGAGTGGTGGTGCAGCAAAAGGCTTTGCACATATCGGGGTCATTAAATATTTAGAAGAATTAGGTATTGAGGTCGATTACATCACTGGTACAAGTATGGGAAGTATTATTGGTGGACTCCAAGCTCTTGGCTATTCTTCGGATCGAATGGAGAAAATAGCAAGTTCTCAAGATTGGGAATTATTGATGAGTGGCAACATCCAGCTGAAGAATGTGTCCCCATTAGAAAAGCCGTTTCATCAAAAATTTCCTTTTCATCTTGCCTATGAAAATAAAAGTGTGAATTTACCAAGTGGAGTCATCAATAGCCAAAAACTAGACTTGCTCATTTCTAGTATGTTTAGTCCAGCATACAAAGTGAACGATTTTGATGATTTACCTATTCCATTTCGATGTGTGGCTGTCAATATAGAAAGTGGAGAGATCAATGCATTTTCTTCTGGAAATCTTGGGCAATCGATTAGAGCAAGTATGGCAATCCCGGGTGTATTTACAACACAAGAAATTGATGGAAATTTGTATGTCGATGGGGGAGTGATTAGGAATTTCCCAGTACAGGAAGTTCTTGATATGGGAGCAGATTTGGTTATTGGTGTTTATGTAGGGGCTGATTTGAAGAAGAAAGAAGAATTAAAATCAATGTTAGATGTGATCTCCCAAAGTACCTTTATGATGGGATCCCTTGACAGTAGAGCACAGACTGAAAAGGTTGATATTTTAATTACACCCGATATTTCAGACGTTGCTTCATTTGGTTTTGATCAACATGAGAAAATTATTGCACTCGGTTATGAAGCTGCAAAAGAGAATGAAAAGCAACTGACACAATTAGCAGAGAAACTATCGAGATATACAAAGAATGAGAAAGTTCGGCCATTATCAATTCCAAATTACTTGAGTCTCAGAAAAGTAGAGATGTCTGACACAGAAAGGTACTTTGATGATTTGGCTAAATTTAAGTTTGGTAAGTTCAAATTTGGCACCTTAAATGTTGAACGGATTGATAAAGGAATTGCTAGAATTGTTGGAACGAAATTATACGATAAAGTTTCCTATACATTAAATGAGAATGGTAGCCGTATGGACTTGAGTATAAATGCTAAACCACGTGAGTCAGTACTATTTTCTGGCTCATTAAATGCATTTGCTTCATCAAATACATCAGTCGTTCTTCACGGAGCATTTTATAATGTACTGTCTAGACCATCAAGCCTTAAAGTGACAGCTCGTATTTCTGAGTTTATAGGTCTACAAGGATTCTACCAATACCGAATAAGTCGCAATCGGAATTTATTGATTAATTTAAGTGGTAAACTAGATAAATTTGAAACACCTTTATTTGACGGAGGCAATAGATTGACTGATTACAATGAATTTGATTCTGACCTCAGTTTGTTTTTTGGCTATGAGCCGAATAACAGTGCCTACGTCGAAGTTGGTGGTGGATTAAAAAGGAGAAAATTGGTGCAAACAAATACTGCGTTTGAAGATTTGAATGAGTATAAAAATACAGCTCAGTTTCTTGGTATAAATGGCAGTTACAACTCGCTTAATCGCGTTCAATTTCCTAGGTCTGGAATACAAGCCTATGCTCAAGCACATTATATATTTGGTCAAGATATCGAATCGCAAATTGATGGGCAGTCGCCAGAAATTTTGCTCACATTACCAGAGACACAGAGTTATTTTCGCATTGGTGTAAAAGCTTTAGGTGTATGGACATTTCTTGATGCAGTGACTTCAGAAACACGGATATCTGCTACATATAAATCAAGCGAATCATTGCTCGACAACATTAGGTTAGGTGGTCTTAATCAAACACGTACTGATGGTGTGTCATTTGTTGGTATCGAAGAAGGACAAGAGCAGCTTAATAGTTTTGCTAGTGTAAGACAAGATCTGCGTATAAATTTATTCGGCCCTGTGTATCTCTCTGGTATCATTAATTATGTGACTGGATCAAGAGCTTTTCGATCTCAACACAGCTTATTAGAAACGGATATATCTTTACTTGGCTATGGAGGTGGTATTTATATCCGCACACCCTTGGGTCCACTAAGTGCAGAAATAGGAAGGACGACAGACACCAGTGGCATCATCTCAGTAATCGGATTTGGATTTCGATATATTTATTAAATAATTTGTTAGCAAGATGAGTCTGAGTTAAGGCGAAATCTTTCCTATAAAACTTCTTATTGCGGATAAATAAATTAGTAGATAGTATTACATAAGTAAATAGCTATAGGCGAGATATATTCCGATCCCAATCAACACATAATAAGACCAATTTATAATGTTTTGTTTGTGATTGTCTCTACTTATCTTTTGATCAAATTTTATTTTCTCTACAGGTGAGAATTTTGATTTTAAGTAGATTCTGGATTAGGTAATTCTGAATGATCCCAAAGGGATCAAATTATGTTAGCCACGGGTGAAACCCGTGGCGTTATCAAGGATTTATAAGCGAATTTGGCAGGACTGAACGGTTCGCCTACTGGCGAATTAGATTGACTAAATGTCAATCTAAAATGAAGGAACCGTCACGATAGCTATCGGGATCAGAATCGGGTGGGATGCTTTTTAAAAATCGTGCAAAATTTATTCTATCGCTAATGCTATTTTTAAAGGAAGTCCCATGAAAACTTCATTTATAAACAGACAGATAAAAATAAAGCTTTCTTGATTACCGACTAATTTCCCCTTAATGATCCCAGCGGGATCAAACTACGTTAGCCACGGGTTTTAACCCGTGGCAAGGTTGTTGGATTAGAAAGCGAATTTGGCGCGATTTTATTGGAAAATCGTGACAAATTCAATCTCCACACGATTTTGAATTGAAAGTAAATCACGACAAATCAATTTTTGATAGTTCATCAAAAGATATTTTTGGCGAGAGAATCTATGTGTGTATCTTACAGTAACAGTTAAAACTTATGCCAACTCAAATCGACACCTATACCAAACGAGAATTCATAGCTCCATCCGCAACAGGAGATTCCATCAAGCATGATGTATACGAACTAGGACAGGGTAAAGTCTGTGTCATCATCCAGGAGCTTCCCGGTATCGGTCAAGAAACCTTAAGTCTTGCGGATACCTTTGTCGAAAGAGGATATAAGGTCGTCTTGCCACATTTATTTGGTCCGCTAGGTAAAACAAGTGTAGCTGGTAATTTATTCCGTGTCTTTTGTATGAGAAAGGAATTTAGTGTCTTCGCTAAAAATCAAACCAGCCCAATAGTAAATTGGTTAAAGGCGCTTTGTGCAAATGTGAAGCAAGAAAATAATGTCAAAGGAGTAGCAGTGATTGGTATGTGTTTAACCGGCAATTTTGCTATTACTTTGATGGCAGAAGATGCTGTACTAGCTGGATTTTCTAGTCAACCTTCGATGCCTTTTCTGACACAGGATGCTCTACATATGTCTGATGAGGAGGTGATAACAATTAAAGCAAAACTTGATGAAGTCGGACCCATGCATTGTGGTCGTTTCAAGAAAGACAAATTATGTACAGCTCAAAAATTTGACCTTATTAGACGTAAATTTAATGATGAGAAAGAGCGAATTATATTACATGAATTACCAGGTAAAGGGCATTCAATATTGACTTTAGATTTTGTTGATGAAATCGGACATCCAACCAAACAAGCGTTAGATGAGGTGATGACGTATTTTGACAGTCAATTAGATGACATCCAATCATGACAGAACTTCTTTGTTTCCAATACTAGTTGTATCTTAGAATTCTAAAATCTCTACAAATGACTCTTTTGCAATTCAAGCAGAGAGATCAATTTCCAAAATTAGTGTTGTCTTTTCTAGTGTACTTTTCAGGTATTGTTGGTCTTCAATCCCAATGTGATTGTCCTTACCCCACATTATTTATCCACGGCTGGACAGGTGATGCGACATCATGGCAACCATTTTATACCGATGCCAATTTTATAACGGCATGGGGCGGTTTGGTTGATACTTATGATGCCGTACTAAATGCAAATGGCCAATCAAATGCCTTTGGTATAGATAATGCTGAGTCAACGCCAGACGATGACGCCTTGTTTCAATTTGTCAATGATCCGAATATGCTTTTACCAGGTTGCATTTATGCAGTAGATTTTGACTGGTATTGGGATGAGATCCAAGCGAATCCAAATCTGGACGGTACAGCAGCACCAGCTGGAGAATCCGATTCCAATCAAGCGTCTATTGAGAAACAAGGGTGGGCAGTAGGACAAGCGTTAAAAGCAATTTTAGCGGCGAATCCAGATAAAGAAAAAGTAGTGCTAGTCGGTCATTCAATGGGAGGTCTAGCGGCAAGAGAATATTTACAACGATTTGAAAATGGGACGCATACCTGGTGGGCAGATCCGAGTGATGCTGTTAATGGACATAAAGTAGCCAAGCTTGCAACGGCTGGTACACCACACAGAGGCAGCAATGCTTCGTTAGGTAATCTAGGCTCTGTTTTAAATTTTGATGAACGTTCTGAAGCGGTTAGAGATTTGAGATTTAATTATGGTACTGGATCTTTTAGTCCTGATGTATCTGCTCCATATTTATTTGGAGGGCCAGAAAATGATCATGTTGATCCAGGAGATTTTAAAAGCCCTGATGTGGATTGTGATGGTGATTATGATACAAATTCAATTACAAGTATTAATGAGATGGGAGCAAATGATTCTTGGGATGGCACAAAAGAAAATCCTGCGATGGGATTACCGAATAATGTTAAATATTCCTACTACACTTCATATTCCAATCTAGATGTCGTGCTCTTTCAGTTTAATGGTGGAGATGGTGTTGTGGCTGATGAAAGACAATGGATATTTACGGGCGGCAATGGAAGTACGAATTCGTACCAAAATGGATCTAGCTTACCATCGCCAAATGATGGTGTGGACTATCGTTTGTCTGAACGCATTCATAGTGTTGGTAATGAATTTCACACGGAGCAAACAGGTGATGTGGATGATATGGCTCGGTTGATTGACGAAGGTGATTATCCATTCTTTGCGTATGATGTGATCACTGGCACTGATTATTCTGGACTCTGCCAGCTAAGGGCAGATTTTGTTCCACAAGCAAGTGAGTATACGAATTCAGGATCAAATACAATTGATGGAGATTGGTATAAGTTTAATCTAAATGCAAATACGCCTGGCCTAAATATCTTTCTTACTCCACATCCATCATTGGCGGGTCGATTAGATTTTTATGAAGCAACTCCTGCCGCTTATAATAACTCAAATGCTCCGACACATTCCTTTACCTGGAATGCTGGTGCTAGCCAAATGGTGTTAAATGCCCAATCAGCATGTTTGACAACTGGAGATTATTATGTGCGAGTAACTCATGAAGGAATCACAACAACAAGTTGGCAGACTCCTTATAAATTTAGGATTGAGGAATTGCCTTGTGCTTCGCCGACTGGTTTATCCGTAATGGTGACAGCACTCACTGCTCAATTGAATTGGAGTCCTTCGAGTTGTGCCACACAATATGAAGTTAAATACAGAGAAGTCGGGACGGCCACGTATACTGTCCAATTGGTCAATACTAATTCATTAACCATAACAGGATTAATTCCTGATACTGATTACGAATTTGAAGTAAGTACTGACTGTGGAAGCGGATTTGCCTTGCCATCTGTTGCTATACCTTTTAGTACAACAGCATGTCCTGCAGTTCTTTATATACCTTCAGATCCTAGTTTAGCTTACGTTCCTGCTGGTGTATATAATGTAGACATGGTCATCACATCTGATGGATTGATATTGAATGGTACAGACGTCAGTTATATCGCTGGGAATAATGTAGAATTATTATCTACTTTCGAAGTAGAACAAGGTGCTATTTTTCTTGCAGATATAAATAATTGTTCTCCAATTCCTTTTAGAGTAGATGTGGCTTCCAAAAAGCAGAAGACAGTAGAGGTGAAAGAAGAAACTGTTTTGGATAGAGATTTTGGCGTCTATTTACGTGCATTGCCAATTGATAAATATACAGTCAGTCTTGATTTAGGTACAGAATCAAAAACCATAAAATCATTAGATTTATACAATAACCAATTTTCGAATCCTAGAAGTCTGCAAAGTTTGATTAAGAAATCTGGTAAGCAACAACAACAGATGCTTATTGATATGTCTGATTGGGAACCAGGAAAATACTTTGTTGTGATGCAAGTTGGTGATGAAAAAAGAATGGTAAAGGTAGTTAGACGACCAGATACAGAATATAGAGATAGAAACTAATAAAATCGTGTATATTTTGTGGATGCATTACTTATCTTAGGATAATGAATGTCTTCCATGTCATCATATGTTTTTTATTGACGACCACTGTCAGTGTTGCTCAGTCTACGGATAAGGTTAAGTCTAAGAATGAAGTGAAAATTAAAAGCATCTATTTTGGAGGTGGCAGTTATTACATCGATGGTGAACAAGAATTAACTTTATATGAGTGGCTTGATGAATTTGAGAACATCCATCAATATCAAATTAGAATTGAAAGTCACACAGATAATATCGGTAGTAAATCTTACAACCAGTATCTATCAGAAATGCGTAGTGAAGCTGCAAGAATTCTATTAAGTAAATACCATACAGAATTAGTAAATGTCTCAGTTGGAGATTTTGGTGAAGACGTTCCCGACTTTGACAATCAACAATGGCAAGGTAAATTGCGGAATCGAAGAGTGGACATTATTCTAAGGAAATTAGAATTCTAATACATTAAGATTAAAACCCCAGCGGGGTCATATGTTCGTAGCCACGGAATTTATCCCGTGGCAGAGTTTTGAAATAGGCTGTAATTTGGCGTGATTTTTCGTGAAAATCATGACGAATTTATTCAATTACAAATCTTATTTTTTGAGGAGATCATGTAAAATTTAACGCGTTGTCTGAAGTTTGTAACTTCAGACTAATATGATTGTATCCTCAATCGTATTGCTCTCAGGACACAGTCCTCAGAGAACGTCATTGTCATTCAATGATGAAATCAATCTATTATTAAACATTCATTACTTCACCAACCTCGCCTCAGGATAAGTATTATACCACGCAAACCAAAACATATTATGCGATGGTAAACGTTCCAACACTTCTCCATTTGGTCCAGTGAGCTTGGTAGGGGATTGCTCCCATTCTTCACCAGAACTACCAACAAGCGAGCCCTTTATAAAACTGTCAAAGCTGTAAGATTTACGATCATAGATTCTAGCTGCTCCAGAGTCATCACCTAAGACAATGACATTCGTATCTCCAATTTTATTTTGGTGCCACTTTTCTTTCTTTAAGTATTTATTGGAAACAGCTAATGGGTCTTCTCTGAATCCTTCTGATCGGATAATCAATACTTCATCTTTATTTTTTAAGGATTTATCTAACTCAGGGACTGGAAACATCAATTCGTCAGTAGCAAAATAATCATGATACGCTGCACCTTCATCATAATCTCGATTGTATCCCGTATTTAAGGAGAGAACTTTAGTTTGAGGGTGTAGACTTTTCCATTCACCCCAAGTTGTCGTGACTATTGGAAAAACATCTAGTTCTATTTCTTTGCCGACAAGCGGACCCAAGACGGGCTTCCCTTCTATAGTATTCCAAAGACTCTGAGTGGCTTTGTCATACATCAGTTTGTTGGATTTATATAAAAATCCACTGGTGCCTAATTGATGAGTGACGCCTTTATGTGTCATGTTGTATGCGATAACAGTTCCACATAAAGTGCAGTAACACCAGCGACTGTATCATCACCGAAGTCATCAATAAACATTTCGTGCCATGCAAGTATACGTTTTGGAAATGCTTTAGCGACACCGTTGATGTATGCACCAAAGACAACATCCGAGTCGGCAAGATAATCAACAACATTTGCGTCGCGAAGCAGTGGGTAGCGTAGCGGTGGAATACCATCTTGCTCCACACCTCCCCTCACTATTTCTTCAAGAGCGATGTTGGCTTGATCTTCTCTGCCTGTAAAGTAGTTGTAAAATTTTGGATCTATATGTTTATATAATTCTGATTTAAAAGCAAAATAGTACGGCTCATTCTGTATGTTTTCTTCCCACAACCATCCCATCCATTCGAAAAACTGAGTATGTTTTTTTCCAGTTTTATATCTCAATAAGGAGTTGATGTCTTTCAATAAATTCATATCTGAACTCAAGCGCTGTATCTCTACCAAGGTGGCGATCATCCCGATTTCCCAGTTTTTGTCAAGTATTTTTAGAGCAGCTTTATCATCATCCGATCCAGATCCAAGAATGAAAAGTTTTAGATTATCTAGAATTTCTTCATCTGTTAGCAAAGAAGTTTGTGATTGGGCTTTACAACTACTCAAAGCAATAGAGACTGTCAAATAAATAAGGAGTGATCTGATCATAGTTGTGACTATTTCACTTGTAAACTTCCAAAGTATCCTATTGTTGCCAGTTTATTCTTAGCGAACTGTTAAGGTGTTAGTCGATGTCCATATAAGACATTTGTCGGATTGGGTATTCAATAGTGAATAGAAATAAAAAAACCCTCACACAAAAATGTATGAGGCTCTGACTAATTACTACAGTCATTAATTTTAATTTTTTGAAACTGATCCGCCAGACCATTTATCTGTTTTAATGTCTGTTTTAGTTGGGTCTCCTTTGTAAGAAACATTTCCACCAGAATTAGCAGATGCTTTAATAGAATTGGTTGCCCAAACTTTTGCAGAACCACCACTGTTGGCATGTGCTTTCACGTGGGTAGCTTTTAAGTTTTTACCACGGAAAGCCCCGCCAGAATTAGCATCAACATCCAATGTATTTGTTGTGCCTTCTATTTCTAATCTACCACCAGAATTTACCTCTGAAATTAATTCTTCAACTTCAATAACAATTTCAAGACTTCCACCTGAATCAGCATCGGCCGTGAATTTATCCCCTTTTATGACGTCATCACCATGTACCTTTGCACCAGCACTTACTTCAATCTCTTCGAGGCTTGTATAGTATAGTGTGACTTTAGCTTTTCTATTGTTGTTCCAGTTATATCCCGATTGGTCTTTCCAATATATATTTAAATTATTACCTGATTCTTTGAGTCTGAAATCATCTGGATCACCTCTCAAAATTTCGACTTCAGCTTTATTGGAAGTAGATTGAATCAACTCGATTTCAACGCTACTAGAAGCATCTAGGTGTGAAAAATTATTAAGGTTGTATGTTTTGTCTTGCGCCCAAATACCAGCAGTAATTAGAATCAGTAGAGTAGATAGAGTTAAATTTTTCATAATCTTTTGTGTTTTATAATTTAATACATGCTAAAGACGAAGCAACAAACTTGTGGGTTGCATGACTGTACATAAAAGGTGAAAATAGATTGTATCGAGCTTCGTTCTTCGTTCTTCGAGCTTCGTTCTTCTTGTCTATCCTGCCATCATGTTATCATGTTCAGACAAAAGGATCTTAAGCATCCAATACTTAAAATTTATGATGTATGATTTCTGATATAAGATTTCTGATTTTTACCTTGCAACTTTGCCATCATAATTTCACCTAGCTGTAGCTCGACCAAAGTCAAAAAAAGAGTGATGATGACATCGATAAAAAAATGTAAGTAATTTATTTGGGCAGAAGAAGCGATGTTGTAGACGCTTTTAGAAAATACATTAAGAATTTAACTCAGGATTCACTTACCTTTTCTGTCTCACTTCCAATAATATCTTTTAATACGATAGCCTTTTAGTTTTGAATATGTAATTATAATGGAGGGCAAAATTCTCCTCTATGGAATGACTGACTGTTCCGCGTATGCGGAATGTGATGTGCTGAATGCACATCATGTAAGGAAGGAACCTCGACTCATGGAGAGGATGGGTAGCCCGCAATGCGGAAGACGAGGTGGTCCTACAAAAGGTGTCAATCTAGTAATAGCTGCTATCTTATCTTGCCAATCCAAAGCCTACTTGGCCACCCGCGCCCTTGATCCCTGAAGGAAAGGTTTAGCGCAGATTGATCCACTTCTATTAGGTTTGTCAAAACAAAGCAACAACGCGTCAAACTATTGATTAAAGACATCATATTTGTTGAGTCTGATAGAGATTATTGCAATGTCCATACAAGAGATTATGTGTATACATTAGCAGTCACTTTGAAACTAATGGAAGGCAAATTACCCAAACAACATTTTCTCAGAGTTCACCGATCATTTATTGTCAATCAATCAGCAATTGATGCGGTTGCGGATAACTATCTGGTCATTCAAAGTAAAACCATCCCAGTTAGTAAATTACATAAACCAGCAATTGCGAAACGGTTAAATTTGATTTAAAGATATAAACCCATGACCTAGTACCTAATACCCAGAACCTAATACCTAGTACCTACTTGCCAGCTGCTATTCCCTATTCAACACAATCATCGGATGATAAATAGTATCTGCTTCCGCAATCACCTTCTCCATATCAAGCGTCATAGGTTTTAATTGCTGGTTGACAAACATTTCCATTTGATCCGTATAGTGGGGACTGTCAGGTTCCGCAGAAGAGCCGTAAGCATTGACTGTCTCAATGATAGGTCCATCATCGGTAAATTGAACTAAAGAAATATAAGATTCTCCAGCAACTCCCTTGTATTGATTGTCGTCCGTTTCTTTCCAATACATAGCAGCCAATATATCAGGGCCACCAGCTAACGGAAGGTTGACATCACCCCTGATGTGTCTATGAATTTCACCAAGTGGAACTGTCAGTTTGCTATACTTCTCCATCATGAGTTGCATGCCGCTTTGGATCGCTTCTACGCAGTCTTCTTTATTAATACTTCCATCTCTGTGCCAACGATCATTATTCTTTAATTTCTGTTCAAGTGCTGCATATGTCAAAAAGAATAGAGGAGCTACTTCCGACTCTTTACTTGTCTGTCGATCCCAGTTTCGAAGAAGTTGATTGGCTTCATAGATAGGGGAGTCCGTCTCTATGTCAAGGCTTAGTAATAATTCAAGATTTGTAATTTGGGGCGTTTCCATTTTGTCTGGATATTGCAGATCATACTTAATCGTCTTAAAGTTTTCATACGTAAGTTTGTCATGCTGTTCTATTAGGTAGAGAAACCTCGTGCTTCGATTATTGGACAGATGTTCTTCTTGAAATCCATAAAAGTGATTACGACTACTTGACACTGGATCATCTTCTGGTGCAGTGCTGTTAAACGGAGAATTATTTGTATTAAACACAAAATGACTTGGAGGATTTAACACTTGTGGTAAAGAGTCTGTGTCAATGTATGTTTCTTTCCAATTTGTCACTTGTGTGTTGCCAGGTAAGACTTTGTCCCAGTCATATGCTTCTGATCGTTTTGGAATTTTGGCGTTACTTAAATAGTAAATAGTGTCCGACTTATCTGCGTAAACAATATTGGTACTTGGTATAAAACGCATATCCAAGGCGTTTTTAAATTCTGTAAAATTATTTGCTTTATTCATGGCAAACCATTGTTCACTGACACGGATGTCTTTGATGGCACTTGTTCTCCAAGCAAAAACACCTTGCTCAGTTTTGAATGTTGGACCATAGATACTTTCGTAACAACTTTGCTTAATCGGAATTTTTATTGGTCCTGCCAATTTCAACCATGACCAATAATCTTTTTCTATTAGCGCTAATTCTTTACCATCGACGATATAGTGGTCGTCGTTTGCACTGCTCATCTCTAAGCGATATATATCTGTCACATCAGGATCATTCACTGTCATCGCCCAACCCAAATGTTCATTCACACCATGAAAAATCATCAAGCCTCCAGGAAATGTACCTCCAATAATATTCAAACCTTCTTCACTATGCAGGTGTGCTTCATACCAGGAGTACCAACCTTCTAGTGGCTGATGAGAATTAATCGCAAGAAATGTATGCCCTGTGTCCGTACGGTCTCCACTAATGGCAATCGCATTTGACCCAGTTGGTGGTTTTTCTGGTAGCTTATTTTCCATCATTTTCTGAAATTCAGCATCAGCTCCAGCGATATTTGCAACACCCATTAAATAGCCCACAAGTATATCTTTCACAGTTAATGGAAAGGCATCTGACAACAATACTTCTTCAGGATACTTTTTTGCAAAAGTGTTTACTGCATTGACATATGAATTCAATAAGACCAAATGTTCCTTACTCAAATCTTGTGGGTAACGTTTGTCTACTTCTTCGCGAAGCCCCATAAACTTGATGGCAAAATCTATGATCAAACCATCCTGACCTTTGATTTCACCAAGCATGCCTTTAGCTGCGATTAGCTGTTCTTGCAGTGTAATAAAGTCATCTTCGCATTGTGCCCAGGCTAAGCCATAGACCACATCAGCATCTGATTTTCCAGTAATGTGAGGGACACCCCACGTATCTCTGACAATTCGAACTTGCTCGTTTTCTGTAAATTCTATTTGTTCTGTACAGCCAAAGAAAAAGCAACTGAATGCAAAGAAAAAAAGTGCAGGTAACTGATTTATTAAATAGTGTATTCGATTAATTAAAGGCATAAGTGTTTTCAATGAGTTGAATTGGATTCGTAATTAACGAGTTCCCAAATAGATTAATCTGCTGTTTAAATCTGGCCTGACAGTATTGTTCGACTGAATCATCCATTCCAAAAAAAGCCATACTTCTGACTTGTAATAATGTCGCTATTGTTTCTGTAAGAAAACGCGCTTGTGATTCATTGGTAAGTAAGTTCTTGATGTTCTGTTTTAAATCTAATTTTCTCTTTTTGTAATAACTATTGTCAACACCTTCAAGCTCAACAAATATGACTTCAATCAATTCAGGCATTTTTGTAAATGCTCTAAACACATCTAAGCATTGCACATTGCCACTTCCTTCCCAGATGGCGTTGACAGGTGCTTCGCGATACAAGCGAGGGAATAAACTGTCTTCTATGTATCCGTTACCACCCATGCATTCCATAGCTTCAACGATGACAGAGCTTGCTCGTTTTGTGATGTAATATTTGCCTGTTGGTAATAGTATTCTCAATAAGAGTAGATGGACTTCAGATTCTTTTTGATCGAGACAATGAGCGGTGTATGCGGTCATAGCAAGCGACGCATTTGTCTCCAAACATAGATCACTTAAGACTTGTTGCATTAATGGTTGATCGATTAATTTTTTACCAAATACACTTCTATATTGGCAATGATGAATGGCCTCATTGACAGCTCTTCTCATGATGGAACTAGAACCGATCATACAGTCATATCTTGTCATCGATACCATTTCAATAATAGTAACTATACCTCGCCCTTCTTCTCCCATTAGCCATGCATGAGCACCTTCAAATTCTATTTCGGATGAGGCATTTGATTTATTGCCCAATTTTGTTTTCAGCCGTTGGATGCGGAAATCGTTTTTAGTGCCATCTTCTTTCCATCTTGGAAATAGGAAACAGGATAAGCCCTTATCCGTTTGAGCAAGTGTCAGAAAAGCATCGCACATCGGTGCGGAACAAAACCATTTGTGCCCAGTCAAAGTATATAAATTACCGCGTCCTCTGACACCAATTGGTTTAGCAACAGTTTCATTTGCACGAACATCTGTGCCCCCTTGTTTTTCTGTCATTGCCATGCCAATGGTCAATCCTTTTTTCTCGTAAAATGGAATGTTTCGTGGGTCGTAATTTATAGATAGTATTCCTTTCATCCAGACGTCAGCATTGGACATGTAATTTTGGATGGCAGGTACAGATGCGAAGGTCATACTGATTGGACAACCAGTACCTGACTCATTCTGGCTGTACAGATAATACTTTGACATCCGAGACAAGTGCGCATTGTTTTTTTGCGAAGACCATGGTTCTGCATGTAGTTGATTGCTGATAGCCGTATCCATTAAAGCATGATAAGATGGATGGAACTCGATCAGGTCAATTCGGCTTCCTTTACTATCGTGACTATGGAATATTGGTTCGTATTTATTGGCGAGCTTACCGTGATTAATCATCTCTTCAGAACCGATGACTTGTCCAATTTCTTTAAGCTCTTCCTCTAAAGCAGGCGCATTATTTTTTCGAATTATTTTCTGTAGAGATAGGTCAATATCGAATAGATTAATATTTTCGAAGAACGGTGGTTGATTCATCTTGAAATATACACATTGTAAACTAACCAAAGTTACTTAGAATGGCAGAGGATAAAAAAGTTTATGCATACTTAGGTCAGATAGATGTGGCTTACACAAAACATAGTCATCCTCCAGTATTTACTGTGGAAGAAGCCAATCAACATTGGGAGAGCATTACTGGCATGCATTGCAAAAATTTATTCCTAAGAGATAAGAAAGGTAGACAACATTACTTAGTTGTGTTAGAATCATCGAAGCAAGTAGACGTCAAGAAGTTGAATGAACAGCTCAATGAGCGACTGAGTTTTGCTTCACCAGAACGATTGTTAAAGCATCTGGGCTTGACATCAGGCTCAGTTTCCCCTTTTGGTTTGATCAACAATACAGATAATGAAGTCACTTTAATTTTAGATAGAGACATAGAAGAATCCCAAGAAGTCAATTTTCATCCCAATATAAATACGGAAACCCTGACATTGAAGACTGCTGATTTTATGCGTTACGTACATGCAGTTGGCAATCAATGGCAATTTTTAAATATCTAAATACTGTACAATGACAAATGAAAACATTTTTACACAACAAGGCGTCGACAATTTATTAAATCGCCTTGACAAAGTGTCTTCGGAGACGAAACCAAAGTGGGGTAAAATGACTGCACCTCAAATGGTCGCACATCTTAATGTTGCCTACGAAATGACTCTTGAAGACAAGCATAAGAGACCAAACGCAATAGCCAGATTTCTCATCAAAATACTAGCCAAACCAACTGTCGTAGGTCCCAAGCCTTATCCTAAAAATGGAAGAACAGCCCCAGAATTTATCATCAAAGATCAAAGAGACATCGCTATTGAAAAACAAAGACTTAAGGGGTATATGAGTGAAATGTTGGCTATAGGAGGCGATGCATTTCACAACCGTGAATCTCACGCCATGGGTAAGTTGACTAAAGACGAATGGAATATGCTATTTGCCAAGCACATGGATCATCATCTTCAACAATTTGGGGTTTAGAGTATTTTTCTATTAACCACATTATCGCTGAAAGCGTTGTAGCATAAGCCACGGGTTTACCCGCGGCGGATTATAGATGTATAAATCAAATTTGGAATAATTTTGGAAGCTTAAAACGGATTAGTTGCTGAACGCACAGAAACTGTATAGTAGGCTGACAAGCAAGGGTAGGTGAGCACTAAGTCATTAAGCCCAATATTTACACGGATTGCTTGGAAGTAAATGCAGTTTGCTACTAATCAAAGAATAATGCTTACCCTGGGAGATCTTAGCAAATGCTAAGAAGTCAGCAGAAGCCATAGTAGCAGAATAATACTTATTGTAAGGGAAGGGCTGAATTTAATCAGAGTAATGCCTTTAGAGCAGTAAAAGAAATGATGAAACGGAAAAACGCAAAGCCAGATCAATTAGAGCTATTCGACAAGACTGGTAAAGCCCTTGACTTGTATTGTGCTAACGGAATTGGAGATAATACAGATCAAGTAGTTGAGTTTCTATCTAGACTAAAGGATCAAAAGCACTCGACCGACAAATTACTTAACCAAATCA
>Ga0209187_1002387_pt1 | contig 17998 bp, 16 predicted proteins | sample BantaG_FD_187430 | JGI IMG/M metagenome (GOLD analysis project Ga0209187, IMG submission 187430) | Marine algal microbial communities from Bantry Bay, Ireland - BantryBay_4 metaG (SPAdes) (version 2) | ecosystem: Host-associated > Algae > Red algae > Unclassified | place: Bantry Bay, Ireland... | reverse complement strand
TTTTTCTACTGCAATGGTTGTGTTTACCACAGGATTTGCTGCGTATGCTGTAGGCGCAAAGGTAAACTGAGAAGTCACTAAAGTGAGTATGGTCAAAGAAAAAAAAGATCTTTTAAAGATGTTCATAGTGTAGGGGTATTTTCATTTAATATGTGTATTGTAGCACAACAAGAGAGAGGAAAGTTTTTTGGTTTTTTTGGTGGGGTGTGGATAACTGATTAGGACTTTCGCACTTCATAGGACTTTCCGACAGCTGACCTCGACAAAGAAATATTTCCACATGCGATTTGATCAAGAACCCATCGTACAAAAGTATTTGAATTGGGTCCAGGAAAGGCCAGGTATCCATCCCAGTGCGGGTAATCCTTGATAACGCTTCCTACACAAGCAATCTGTTTCCCCACCTGGGAATCTTTTTTACCCTCTACCAATCCAACTAATCGCGCTTGAAAATGCCAGAAATGACCTGTGATGACGCGAGGGAAATAAACGAGACCCAGACCACACCACGGAGAAAAAAGATCTTTATGGACGTAGCCTCTATGGTTTTTCCCAGGATATTTTTTGTGCAAAACATCCCACCTCGTTAGCCGACCATGATCATTGACCACGATATAGCTATGCCTGATCAAACAAAGAGGAAAAGGCAGCGGCGAGTCCATCACAAAAAGTTGGTAACAATCATCTCGCACAAGTTCCTCAATTTTTTTTCCACGCATAGCCTTTTTTACAACACAAACAAGTAAGATAACTTAAATTCTAATCTCTAACTCTCTAACTTTCTAACTTTCTAAATCTCTAACTCTCTAAATCTATGTCTCCCGAAAAAATAGTCGCGTCAGCATATTTTTGCGCCAGCATTTTTTGATCACTATCTTTTACAGTCCAAGCAAGGATCGGTATCGCTGGTCTACGCGCAGAGATTTTGCGGCGCTTTTGAAAAAAACACAAATGCACAAACTCAAGTGGCGCCACAAAGAAGTGCCCTGGCGATCCAAAGAGCTTCCAGGCAAAGATGCAAGCATACGCTTTCCACAAATGATTACCATGAAAGATCTGCCCTGCAATACCATTACCCAATCGCACGAATCGTCTTTTTTTTCCGTTAGAACGCAAGACAAGAGATCTTCTCCCAGTCCACCAAGCGACGATCCGTGGATCAAATGACATGACACAGTAGGTTCCATCGTAATCTTTAAGCGCTCGCGCAAGAGTAAGCGCATCACGCTTGGCATCAAAAAAAGTACTCTTGACATCGATAAACAGTGGGACGCGATCATCGACAAGAGCCAGCACTTCTTGCAAAAGTGGAATATGCTCTTGCGAAGTACCTACTGTCAGTTTTTGTAACACTGCTGACGGTGTCTGATCCACCCTCCCCGACCCATTGGTTAAGTTTTCCAGTGTCGCATCATGAAAAACGACCACCTCGCTATCGGCACTGACACGAACATCAATCTCGATAGCATATCCTTTTTGGATAGCAGCCTCGCAAGCAGCAAGAGTATTTTCTGGTGCACCGTGATCGTTATACAATCCCCTATGGGCGATAGGCAAACGCGTAAACCATTTTTTTTCATTGTTATACCGCATAGATCATTTTTAATTTCACATACCATCCCAGTCCCCAGTTCCTACGTGTCATGCCGCCGCGCCATGAACCAGTGCGGTACATGGCCGCGCCCTGAGTCTTTAGGGTAGCCTCGGCGAAGGTTGAGTTCCCCGTTCCCAGCTAGTCTCTAACTTCTAACTCCTAACTCCTAACTCTTAACTCTCTAACTCTCTAACTCTCTAACTCTCTAACTCTCTAACTCCTAACTCTCTAACTTTCTAACTCTCTAACTCCTAACTCCTAACTCCTAACTCCTAACTCCTAACTCCTAACTCCTAACTCCTAAAAATTCTACCAACTCCCACCGCCGCCGCCACCTCCACCACCGCCAGAACCACCACCACTGAATCCACTACCTCCAGCAGATGCAGAAGAAGGCTTAGATAGTGCAGCAGCTCCAGCTGCCACCGCAAATCCTTTGGTCATCGTACTCATCCCACCAGCACTGAAGTCTCCTGTATTTCCACCACGAAACCACGATGAGTCACGCGCGTCGTAAACATCCTCAAATTGTTTGGCCCACTGCTTCTCCACACCAAGCACCATTGCGTAGGGAAGATACTTTTCAAACACTGCACTACTGTTCACATTTATGGCATCAGGACTCTGCATCATCTCCAGAGGTCTTTTCTCAGCAGCTTCTAAATATTTTTTTAATCCCAAAATCTTACGGTGAGTGCGGACTCCGTTCATCGTCTTACGAGGCATAATGAGACCAAAAAAACCAACCATAAGAATTGATACAACAATACTCAGTGAAAAAACCCACCCCAATGATCCACCAAGAAAAGCCTGGAGGATAATCAATGCAATTAGAGAAGCAAAGACTGATCCGTATACATATAATGCGCGAACACGGCTAGGATTTTTGACAAAAAGCCCACGATTGGAAACATTTTCATAACCCTCTCGTACCACATCCTCATACTTCTTATAAAACACATTGCGCAATGATGAAATCAAAACTTCTTCTTTATGCATGGTAGGCACGTCTATTACTCCTTCTAACGCAGCAGCTACTTCTTTACCCTTTGCAAGTAACTTCTTACCAAGTAACTCCTTTCTCGGTAACTCCTTGACTTGCATTGTGCGACCTTCCTGATCTGTTGGGATTGCTCCACGTTTTTTCAATACTTCACTTGTGCTCATAGCTTCACCAAATACCCCATCAAGGAAAATTCTCTCAAATCTCTCAAGCGCAGGATCATCAGTCCAGTCTTTTGCCTTTGTCAGTCGATAATCAGACTTACCCAAAATCCATTTTTTCTCAATCTTCTCAATCGTATAATACCCACGGATTGCCAGATCGATAAACAGTGAAGAAAAGTCTCCACGATTGCTAAACTCATCTACTACAATACCCACTTCATATGGTCGTAAATCCCGACCAGAAACCTGCGGGATTTCCCACTGGGCTACCACAGAACGCGCACCAGTAATTTGTGGATCACGCCCACACCGATACCAAACAATCAACATAAAAAAAGCACCAACAAAGGGCAGGAGAATAATGAGATTATCACGCAAAAAATTGATGAAGGCTTCTTGCATCGTTGGCTGTTCTACGACACCTTTTTGAAATCCTGACACAATAGTGAGACCTTCTCCTAGTAATAGCTGACGCGCTCTAAACACACCTTGCGCACCCTGATCAATCGTACAGTTTTCCTTTGAGCCAAACACACCCACAAAACAATCCTGTTGCACGAACGCGGAATCATCATCGAAACTCTGCGCCAGTCGCACTGTTGCTGAAGAAGAAAGAATTGGCACCGTCCACTTGTCACCTGTCACATTCCAATACAACTCATCATAATCATCGAAAAAATTAATCGCCCGACGCACCGTATACGAAATCGTATACGTTTCACGTCCAGTGATAACAAGATCCTCATCACCTATGCGGATAGTGAGATTTCCATCTTTGCGTGTAATGCGAGTCTCCAGAATGCGTCGCTTGGTATCGCGCACAACAACATCCGAAATCTGCAATGAAAAATTACCACCACGAGCCTTATACCTATAAGGAATCTCCCGATAAATACCCCGCCGCTCGTTCTCCCCAAAATCATAGACAATCGTCTCAACGATGTCCACAGAAGAATTACTCTGCACCGTAAGCGCAACGTCAAAAGAGATAATCTGCTCACCAGCAACATCTTGCGCCTGCACCACCACACAAGGCAATAACAAAAATAAAAGTAAAAAAAAGATCCTCATAAACCAATTATGCCACAAGATATCTATATACGGTAGGCATCATGTAGGAAATTTCAAAGTATAAAACTGCTAGTTACTACGTGTCATGCCGTAGCCTTGGCGTAGGTTGAGTTACTACCCTACACCAAAGCCTTTTTCGCTCGTAACTGCTTATGAAACGTAATCGCAAAGCGGTGCGCTTCCTCACGCAGAGCCTCCAGAGTAATCAAATCTTCCACGATCTCACGCGCCACCGGGTATTTCACAGTTTGATAGACATCAACCTTTTTTCGCGTAGGGCCCTTGGCCACGCTGAGTAGTCCAATCGTCTTTGGCACGTCAAATCCCTTGAAAAGCTTTTCACCCATGTTGATGTGCCCCTGTCCACCATCGAGGATGATCGCGGTTGGCGCACCCCAATCCTCCAAGTGACCCAGTCGCCGAGCGATCACTTCTCGCATTGCTGCCACATCGTTAATCCCTTCAACAGCTTTGATCTTAAATTTCCTGTACGACTTTTTATCAGCCTCACCATTGATAAACACAACCATCGAAGCCACCATAAACTCCCCACCGAGGTGGGAGATATCATAGGCCTCTAACCGCGTCCTCGTACCATCCAGATTTGGTAGCATACTATCCTTGCGAGAGATGAGCGCCACATCATTGATGTGTGTCAAGGCGTAAATCTGCCGCTTGCACACTTCTGCCTCCTCAAATTCCTCTGCTTTGGCATGCTTGCGCATGGCAACTTCCAAATTCTTAAGGATTTTCCCCTTATGGCCAGAAAGAAAAAGGGAGATATTACGCATATTCCGCTTATAATCTGCGTGTGAAATCTTCCCCACAAACGGACCTGGACACAAACCGATTTGATGGTCCAAACACCCCTTCTCACTACGCTCATGCCGTTCATGAAAAGGAAAGATACGTCGGATGATTTTCAGCGCCGTATACATCTGATCCTTTGAAGTGTAGGGTCCAAATTTTTTGCCCTTAGTGATTTCAGGTTTTTGGAATTTCTCTTTGAGAAAATCTGTTTCACGGACAATCAGCACACGAGGATATTCTTCCTTTGTAATCACAAAAAAGCTATAACTCTTATCATCTTTGCCATCGATATTGTACTTTGGCTGAAACTCTTTGATCAGCGTAGCCTCCAAAATCAGCGCCTCCAATACACTGTCCGTCTGACGTGTTTCAATCTCCTGCGTTTGCTCTGTAAGCAGCTTCATCCGATACCCACGACTCTTCTCTTCTTGTCCGCTAAAGTACTGGCTCACCCGAGAGCGAAGCGAGGTGGCCTTGCCCACGTACAAAACGTCACCCTTATCAGATTTATAAAGGTACACCCCAGGCTCCCGCGGAAGCGCTTTTATGATTTCTTTTGCCTGCGCCTTTTCCATGATTTTTATTTATAGGACTTCCTCATTTTTCACAAAACTCCAGAGTGCAGAGTAGACGAAGTCCGACTTCTTTTGCCTGCGAAGTCGTACTTCTCCAGTGTACGTAAGAATGTACCTAGGACTGTACCTAGGACTGTTCACAAAACTGAGAAAGTCCTACTGTAACAGGCAATACACCGCTGTCATCCCTACCCACCAGCAGGCAGGCCCCATCGCTTGAGAGCGACAGGGCAGGCCTTTGGACTATCCTCTATCACCTATTCTCTATTCTCTATTCTCTATCACCTATAACCTGACCGCTGTCCGCTATAACCTATTTCTCCGGCATCTGACGTTCCATTTCCTCTATCGTAAATGGTGAGTCCAAAAAGTCTTCCACGATGTAATTATCACTACCCTCAGATTCTTGAAAATACATCTGAATCAGCGGCTCTCCTTCACCTAAAGTCATCGCATAAAATGCGCCAGGGAAAAACTGCGATTTCTTGGTGCCAGGAAGCACGTAATAACCGACACCATCAAGGTCTTCGTAAAAACGCTTCTCAATATGACCACCAAAAACAGCCTCCACATTATACTGCGCAAAAAGTGCTCGCATTTGCTCATGATTGACCACAGGATTCTTCAACGTCTTAGACTCCGGGATAAATGAATGATGAGCAAACACATACACATGTTTATCAGTATCAAGTACGCCCTCAAGCCAGGCAACTGTTTCCTTGGGCACATAACCCGGGACGAAATCACCTGCCAGTGGATTGGTTGACGTACCATCATCACGATAATTCGTATCCAGAAAGATAAAGCGGTACGGACCTTGATTAACTACTTGATTGATATCATCTTGACCAAGCTCTTCTATGAAGTTTCTATGAACCACACTACGCAAATCATGGTTACCGATCACCCAATACACAGGAAGGTCAGCTTTAGCGATCTCATCACGTACCATGCCTAATTCAAAAATACCCACATCCTTGTCCATACCAGTACCCTCAATCACATCACCCAAATGCGTGATAAAGGCAGGCTGAAACTCTTGCATCACCCGCACAAATTCTCGCAGTTGATTCGTTGCAATCTCCGTCATATACCGCTGCCCCGTGCGCTCACCGTCCGCATCTTGATCTACCTTTGAATCCAAATGCGTATCAGTGATCAAACCAATTTTAAACGCCTCCCCAGAAAGACGCACTTTTCTCTCCCAAGCAGGGATCTCTACGATTGCAGGAAACGGAAAAGCCCACGAAAAAGAATGGGTGTCAGCATCATACTTCTGAGAAAAAAAGAGCACAGAAGCCCCAAAGTGCATCACAAAAGACAAAATAATGGATCCAAGTATAAAAGCTGCAATTTTCATAAAAGTATAGAAGACAAGAATATCCTAAGATTAGTATAAAACCATCTAAAAAGCAAAACAAAATATAAACTTCATCATAGGATTTTGAGCCTCTAAAAAATATCAAAAAGAAAAATCCCATTTTGGCAAAAAGTACTAAAGTTCGAACTTTAGTACTATTTGCTTTTTTTAGTGTGAAGTGTGTAGAAAATGTGTGAGAGGTGTGTGAGCGATGTGTGGGAATTAATCGTTGCGGAAACAATGCGGTCACCATATCGATATCCTAAGACCCGCCCTCATGAAGTGTGCCACCACCCCATAATTTAGATCCACTCTTAGTCCCTGTATCATCCCTACTCCCTGTGTCATCCTAGAAAATAGATTTTATGCATGAGCGCAGCGAATGATTTAAAATCATTTATCTGGGATCTAGGGAATTTTAACAAGAACACAAGACATTGTTACACCATGTCCAAATGACTTGATCCAAAAAGAGATGCCTGCTATCATGCGCAAACACCTACAGACTTGAGGCACATCATGCAATTTCTCTTTAGCTCTGAAGAAATTTCTGCAATACTCATCCTCCTCTATCATGAGGGAATGGAACTTAGCAAAAACGACATTATCGAGCAATCAGCATTACATTTTGAAGCAGCAGAAAAGCCAGTATTCCTAGATCTAACAAGCCTAGTACAGCACGAAGTTGTATCTATAACACAACGTGATCAAAAAATTGTATACGTCATTCGTACTGATGGAAAAAAAGTGAACAATCTCCTAGGGGAATTAGCTGCACAAAAAAAGCTATCGCAAAAGCAACGTGAGCTTCTAATATATATTTGCCAAGCAAAAACTTAAGGTATACTACTTTCTAAACCTAAGTACATGTATTTACTAGAAAACTTCTTTTCAATAACTTACTGATTTCTTACAGTCTTGTGATAAACTCTGGATCCCGGATAGTACTATTTCTCATTAATCGCTACGCTCTTAAAGAAATACTACTTCTGGGAAGACATGCAATTAGATTTTGAAATGGGTATAAAATACGTACAAAAAAAGCGATCATCAAATTGATCGCTTTTTTCCTTTATACGCTTTCAAAAATTCTAATTACCAGCAAACTCTTAATTTATTTTCCGCTAGTTCCAAGTTCCTAATTCCTAGTTCCTATCCCCTCTTCATCCTCGCAAGCACAGGTTTCAGAAAAGCTCCCGTCGCACTTTCTTTATGATATTTAGCGATCTCCTCAGGAGGGCCGCTTGCAATCATCTTCCCACCGCCTGCACCACCCTCTGGACCCATATCAACGATCCAATCAGCGTTTTTGATCACGTCCATATTGTGCTCGATCACGACGATCGTGTTCCCCATGTCAACCAATCGCTGCAAAACTTCAAGCAATTTCTCCACATCAGCGAAGTGCAGTCCTGTCGTCGGCTCATCGAGGATATAGAGCGTATTACCTGTTGCTCGCTTGGAAAGCTCCGAGGCAAGCTTTATCCTCTGCGCTTCTCCACCGCTAAGCGTGGTAGCACTTTGTCCAAGCTGGATATACCCAAGCCCGACATCTTGCAAAGTCTGCACGATCTTTGAAATAGCCGGATAAGCCGCAAAGAACTCCACAGCTTCGTTTACAGTCATAGCCAGCACATCTGCAATCGTCTTAGAGCGGTACGTAACCTGCAACGTCTCGCTGTTATAGCGCTTTCCGTCACACACATCACACGGCAAATACACGTCAGCCATGAACTGCATCTCGATCTTGAGATATCCTTCGCCATCACAGTTGTCACACCGCCCACCACGGACATTGAAACTAAAGCGCCCTGGTTTGTACCCACGAGCGCGAGCAGTTTTGGTGGCTACAAAAAGCTCCCGTATAGAAGTAAACAGTCCTGTGTAGGTTGCAGGATTTGATCGAGGCGTACGGCCAATCGGTGTCTGATCAATCATGATCACCTTGTCGATATACTCCAGTCCATCAATGTCTCTGTGAGCGCCAGGTCTGACCATTGCCCGCATCACCTTGTGAGCCGCACCTTTGTAGAGAATGTCTTCTACCAGCGTACTTTTTCCACTTCCACTCACACCAGTGACGACGTTGAGCATACGCAGAGGAAAGCTCACATTCACACCCTGCAAGTTATGCTCTGTAGCGCCTCGGATCGTAAGAAGTTTCTTGTTTTTCATGCTACGACGATCATCTGGCACAGGGATCACCTTTGCGCCGTTTAAGTACTGTGCTGTCAAAGATTTCTTCACCTTCATGACTTCCTGCGGTGTACCAGCCGCTACCACATGACCACCGTGCTTCCCCGCTCCAGGACCGATATCTACGAGATAGTCAGCAGCCAGCATCGTCTCCTCGTCATGCTCGATGACGATCACACTGTTACCTAAATCTCGCAGATGCACAAGCGTCTCCAGTAGCCGCGCATTATCCCGCGCGTGCAAACCAATTGACGGCTCATCCAGGATATACAGCACACCCACCAGCTGTGAGCCGATCTGACTCGCCAAACGTATACGTTGTGACTCCCCACCACTGAGAGTATGTGCACTCCGCGAAAGCGACAAATACCCAAGTCCAACCTTATCCAGAAACGTCAGTCGACTCACTACTTCACGAACCACCTGCGCCCCGATGATTTTTTCTCGCTTATCCATAGCAATCGCAAACTCTTTGAAAAAGAGCGTCACGTCACTGATGGTCATACGCGCTACATCATCGATGTTTTTACTCTGATCCCCATGGCCGATACGCACCCAAAGCGTCTCATCGCGAAAGCGCGCGCCCTTACAAGCTGAGCACGGCTTTTGCGACATATACTGCTCGATGTCTTTGCGTACACTATCACTATCTGTTTTGCGATAACGATCCTGCAAAAACCCAACAATCCCTCGCCAGGTCACATCAAACTTCCAGACACTCCCCTTAGAACTTCTAAGCTTCACAGGGATCTCATCTGGTTCATCGTCACCGTTAAGTAAGATATTCATCTTACTCTCAGAAATATCTTTGAGGCGCATATTATCAGGGATATGATAGTACGAGAGAACAGCACTGAAAATCCCTCCATAATAACTACTCTTTTTCTTGTTACTCCACGGCAAGATCCCACCCCCTGCAATTGTCTTGTCCATATCATCGACAACCAACTGCGCATCGATTTCTTTTTTGACACCAAGTCCTTCGCAAGCACTGCAAGCGCCATAAGGTGAGTTGAAGCTAAACAGCCGCGGCTCCAAATCAGGAAAGGCGATGTCACCATGCTCAGCGCAAGCAAGCTTCTGATTAAACCGAGCAACATGTGGATCGACAACTTTTTTCCCTTTTTTAGTAGCCTTCTTGGTACTTTTTTTAGGTTTGACTGCAGTTTTTTTCACTGTGACCAGGCCATCTGCGATCTTTAGTGAGATCTCCACCGCCTCAAAAAGACGTGAGATTTCATCCTCCTTTGTCGAGACCACATCCACGACAACATCGATGTCATGCTTCTTATGCCGATCCAAGACGATCTCATCTGACCCCTCAAGAGCAAACTTCTCACCATTCACATAAGCGTCCATAAATCCACGATCCCACATATCACTCAAGAGCTTCAAATACGTCCCCTTGCGCGCACGTACCACAGGAGCGCAGATCTCAACCTCCGACCCACGACCAAAGTCGATAATCTGCGAGACGATCTCATCTGTCGAAAGTGCAGTGATTGCGGTACTACACTCAGGACAATACGGCGTACCGATCTTTGCATACAGCAGTCGCAAATAATCCTGAATCTCCGTCACTGTCCCTACCGTAGAGCGTGGATTATGCGAAGTCGTCTTCTGATCGATAGAGATCGCAGGCGAAAGCCCTTCGATCGTATCAACATCCGGCTTGTCCATCTGACCCAAAAACTGCCGCGCGTAACTAGACAGCGACTCCAAGTAACGCCGCTGCCCCTCAGCAAAAATCGTATCAAAAGCAAGCGTGCTCTTACCACTACCACTGAGACCAGTAAACACCACAAAAGAATCCCGCGGCACACTGAGATTGACATTTTTCAAGTTATGCTCCCGCGCACCTTTGATCACGATCTGTTTTTCATTCTTGGCTACCATAAGTGAGAGCACTCCACCTCCCCTCCTTTTCAAGGAGGGGACTGAGGGGTGGTTATAAGGGACTTACAAGATATTATATATTGTGAGATTATTCATTATAATCCAAAAAAGACAAAAAGGAAACTCTGCTTCTGGATTTACCATAGACAGTTCAACCTAATCTATAATCAGAGCGCCCACCTCCCCTCCTTTTCAAGGAGGGGACTGAGGGGTGGTTATAAAAGACACAAAGGTTAGCCTTTTCGTTAAAATCTAAAAAAGACAAAAAGAAAACCACCGAAAGAAAGCCTTCTTCCGGCGGCCGATCCTTGGCCTACCAAATAATCCATATCAAATTAACTTTCTACCATAGTAAAAAATTTTACTAGCGGTTTTATTTCCTTTACGTAATGCACAAAATGTCATGAATCCAAATTGCTGTATACTTTGAGCAAGTACATCTTCAGGGGGAACGATGTACCCTTCAGAATCAACATCAATAAGAAATCTAGCAAGTGCAGACTCATCAACATCCTCAGAAACAGTTAATTTAACCTCGCTCGCTTTTCGGCGTAAAGCAACTTCATTGCACATTCAATTCTCCAGGGTAATACATCATTTCCGCGCAAACGTGATAGTATCCACCGATGCCAAATCAGAGTCCGTAGCTGTAGCAGCAATATTGACAATTTGCCAATTTCGCATACGAAAGTTTTTTATAAGAGTTCGCAAAAGTCCTATTTTTGCATTACGACATGAAATTTCGTACCTCTTAAAAAAATGAGAAGTGACGTCAAAATCAACTTCATCATTATCATCAGCATTCCTCAATATTAAAGAGATGTGCTGCGAAAGAATACTCGGTGTAGTCATTTTTATTGCTCCCACAATTGATTGTAGATAAGTACAAACTCCTAAAAATAGGATGATATAACCATAGCACAAATAATCACTATAGTCAACAACTTATGCCGTGAGTCTGAAAACCTCTCATCCCCATGGTTAAGGTGTTTCTACAAAATGTTTATCATTGGTGATACTTAAATATCTTGAAAAGATACTAAATGAACAAGATTTATAGCCTCTGTAGAGCTAATGGGACTCGTTATATTCTCATAGCAAGAATGTGAATACCTATAATGCTTGTGTTTAAAACAAGAATAGGTTTTCAGACTCGCGGCTTATGAAGTAACCATTCACACCCTTTGGTCACTTAAATAAACCCCTTAGCAATCTATACAAACAAGAGCTAAAGTGACCAGGTCACCCTTGTCGCCCGTGCCCTGGTCACTGATAAGACATACGTATAGAGGGAAAGGTATAAATATACTGTGAAGGGTTACCTTATGAAATTCTTCAGATGTAGTAACAAAAAAACCCTCAGAAAAGAGTTTGCATGCGAAAGCCTAAAAAATATAAATGAGTGGGTAGCGCGATAACTACCCACCCACATTCACTGTAACAGCAATTGTCTCCTATAAAGAATTCAGTTGCAGTCTCACTTTCGCTGCCTGAGAAACGAACCGACTCGGCATTGGGTCAGTTTTGATTTTTACTTCTAACCATTGAAGCAGGGATGCTAACTTTTCCCTTTCTGTCATTCTAACTGGCGACTGCACGGTGGTAAATACACTCATAACGTTCTCCTCTCTTGAAAGATTTTGAAGTACCAATGTATACTAACACATAAGTAAGTTTTTGTAAATACCTAAAGATGTAAGTATTTTAGCGACTTTTGCGCATCCTATAACTACTCCGAAGTGAACATCTATGAAATATCGTAGAATCGACCATTTATATTTGGCTTTTGATCTGCTACTTGCATCATTGAGAGAAAAAATACTGCAAGAACACAATAAACAAATATTCCCCAAATCCAGAAAGTATATTGATCAAATACGCTCTGAAGCAATAAGCTTATCAAAAAACCAAATGGTAAACCAACTGAGATCATGTGATGATACCTCCACATTACTTAGCTACATTATACGTTTTTTCCATCAATTAGTCGACAACCTTTTCTCAAAAAAAAGTGGATAACTCCCTATCTGATCGCCATTTAAACTCTTATAAGATTGTGAAGATCTCTGGATCCCAGATAGTATATTTTCACACCAATCGTCTCACGTTCTTGGAGAAAATATACCTGTCTGCCGGTAGGCAGGCTTCCAGGATGACAAGGGGTTGTATGCAAGGCCTACGCTTGAAACTACAGAAGAACGCTTGGCGAAGAATCTATTGTTTATCTATACTCTCTGGATCCCTGCCTACCGGCAGGCAGGCTAGATACTGGTTTTCCTCATTCTTCACTACGCTCAGAAAGGAAAATCAGTTCTGGGAAGTAACAAGGCCTTTGTTATGGAGTTCTTTCATGCGTAGGCCCTGAGGTTGTATGGTGTTTCTTGATAGTGTATTACTTCAAACGTCTAATTTCTTTGATCTCATCTCGGATCAAAGCGGCTTTTTCGAAGTCCATTTCTTTGGCGGCTTTTTTCATATCTGCTTCACGTTGCTTGAGGAAGCCATCAATGTTTTCCAGGCTGGCCAGGTCGGTGAACTCCTTGGTCGTTTCGGGTTTGATCTCATGATCGACAATCGAAGCGATGTTTTTGAGAATCGTTTGCGGTGTGATGCCATGTTTGTCGTTGTAGGCTTTTTGGATTTCGCGCCGGCGATTTGTTTCTTTGATCGCCTTATCAAGTGAGCCTGTGATCTTGTCTGCGTAGAGCAGCACACGCCCTTCGACGTTCCTCGCAGCGCGACCAATCGTCTGAATCAGCGACACCTCACTTCGGAGAAACCCTTCTTTGTCAGCGTCTAAAATCGCTACGAGACTTACCTCAGGCAGATCGAGTCCTTCACGCAACAGGTTTACACCTACCAGTACATCGAACTCTCCCCGACGCAGATCTTCAAGGATCGTGATGCGGTCCAGCGTATCTACATCACTGTGGAGATACTTGGCTTTCACATCATTTTCTTCCAAGAAAGTGCTCAGATCTTCTGCCTGCTTTTTGGTAAGTGTCGTGATCAGTACACGCTCGTTGTTTTTGAGCGTTGCGGTTATTTCTTTCATCACGTCTTTGACCTGCGTTTCTGTAGGACGGATGATGAGCTTTGGATCCAGAAGTCCAGTCGGACGGATGATCTGCTCGACCACTTTTTCTTGATTGACCTCTTCATATTTACTCGGCGTAGCACTGACAAAAATCGTCTGCGGCATACGCTTCTCAAACTCTGGAAAGTTCAGCGGACGGTTCTCTATAGCGCTTGGCAGACGAAACCCATGCTCTGTGAGGTTAATCTTTCGCGCGCGGTCACCACTATACATCCCACCGATTTGTGGGATCGTCACATGACTTTCATCGATGACCATCAGAAAGTCTTGCTCATCGAAATAATCAATCAGCGTATACGGCGCTTCGCCAGGCTTGCGCCCTGTCAGGTACATCGAGTAGTTCTCTATACCCTGGCAATACCCAAGCTCCTTCATCATCTCCAGATCTTGGCGTGTGCGCTGAGAAATACGCTGCGCCTCTAGTAGCTTCCCCTGACTCTCAAATTCTTTGACGCGCGAGTCTAATTCAGTCTGAATACTATCAATAGACGATTTCAGTAGTGGCTCACTCACCACGAAATGCTTAGCTGGATAAATAAGCGCTTCCTGCATATCTGTGCGTTTCTCCCCACTGACCATATCTACCTCCATGATCCGCGCAATCGTCGTACCGCGCATCATCACCCGGATGATCGCCTCACGTCCTGCAGGCACGATCTCGATCGTTGGACCAGTAGCCCGAAACTTCCCACGCGATAGTGCGTCACTACGCTCGTAGTGTTGCGTCACCAGATTGACCAGAAGCTCCTCACGGTTGAGCTCATCACCCACCCGCAGAGTGATCATGCTATCACGGTAAAAGTTCGGTGAACCAAGGCCATAGATGCACGACACACTAGCTACGATGATCACGTCTTTGCGCGTCAGCAGCGCAGCAGTAGCAGCGTGACGCAGTCGGTCAATCTCTTCGTTGATCTGCACTTCTTTTTCGATATAGGTATCGCTTGAGCGCACATAGGCTTCTGGCTGATAGTAGTCATAGTACGACACAAAATACTCCACAGCATTTTGTGGAAAAAACATGCGAAACTCTTGGACAAGTTGCGCCGCCAAAGTTTTGTTGTGCGCGATCACAAGCGTCGGCTTTTGCACGTTTTGGATCACGTTGGCCACCGTAAAGGTCTTTCCAGATCCCGTCACACCCAGAAGTGTCTGATTTTTCAAACCAGCAGTGACACCCGCAGTAAGCGCTTCAATAGCCTTAGGCTGATCCCCAGCAGGAGAGTATCCACTATTTAATTCAAATTTTTGCATACTTGCATTATTACACAAATACTGATAACGTGACAATAAATTGCTATTTAACAACAGGAGCACAACATGAACGAAGAAGATACGTCAAAAAAGGTGCCACATCCAGGATCATTTACTGAAGCTATAGCAAACTGTACAAACAGAAAAAATCCTGAATTTGTTGCCCCAAGAGTTGCCCCAAGAGCTGACATGCAAGAAATTGAGAAACGGCTACGCCAACAAGCGATCGACAATGAACCAAAAGAGGGTGCAATCGCAATCGAATGCGTCAACTGCAATAAGCCCATCCTCAGGCGAGTACGTGAAAGGCCACTCCAGCATCCAATAAGGATGGTTGATAGATCTCACTATATACCTCCTGAGATATCATACGTCTGCAACTCTTGTGCTATCCCATATGACAAGGAGGTTATCGAGCAAAAACTCGCAGCACTGGAGAATTCAGATGAATGACATCAAGCCTAACGAAAAAATACTGACAAGTGAGCATTGTCTTTGCGGTAAAGGCAATCTAATCCTACGAAAATATCACTGTAGCGAGCCAGCGTACCCCGACAACATAGGTAGCCCAGAACAACCAAGCTGTAAAGAATTTGTAGAATGCTCCAATCCTGACTGCATTCTTTCTGTAAATAGCATTTTTGATTTAGAAAAGATCAAGGTCGCGCTTGAAAAAGCAAAATCCGAAGGACGCAGGTAACAAACCAATACGTCACAAATCAATAGTCGCCAAAATTTCTTGGCGACTTTATTATTTCAAAGATTATTTATACCATCTCTAACTAACAAATAGGCTCAACTCGTACCGCAAGGGTATGATAACTGGGCCTGCCTGCCGGTAGGCGGGGATCTACCCCTTGTAGATCAGTTAATTTGAGATGGTATTACACTCTAAAAAGTCAGCCAAACACGCTTTCAATAGCCTCCTCAAAAGCATTCTTTAATTTTTTCATTGCAAGCTCATTTCCTTTGAGCGTTTTTTGATCGTGTGTCATCGCCATGTTGTACTCTACTTGCAGTGACTGTACGCTTGCACCCTTATAGTCGGATTTGGTATTTGTAAAGTTTGTATAATGCTGCGTGATATAGCCACCACGAAAAACCTGATTATAGTGCACATCACAAGGCAACCCTATTGACGACAAAGCCTGAGAAAAATACTCTCCAAGCTTTTGCAAGAAGGCGCTATCACAGCTCACATGAGATCCTGTTACTAACCCTGCATCACCATTATTGGACAGTATAATGCTTGGCATCTGCACGGGAGATCCATGCACGTCATCGCCGATGACGTAGTCAGCAGTGTTGTCCCAGGCGACGACGTAAGAATCCTCACTATGGGAGCATCGCTCCCGCAACAACTCATCGATCTCACTATGATAAGAATCATAGATTGACTCTTTAAACCCTTGCCTTTCAGTAAGTGTTGGCATAAGCTTGGGCAACCAGATCGCATGTGCCTCTGGACGCCCAAAGTCTCTCTCAGGAAAAAGAGTCTCATGATCAGGTGATCGATTGAGATCCACAATCCCTCGAAAAACTGAGCAATAAGCGTTTCAATACCATTGGTAGGCACAGTATCTAAGGTACCCAGATCACAGTATCGCTTTCGCTGCTCGAAGCGCAAAGCGCAACGATCAGTATACGTTCCAAAATTATGAGAAGCATGATGGGCGCTATAGATAATTGGTAGCATGTATTTTTCTAGAAATTAATATTACACGAAACAAATTTTCACAGACAAATTTTATCCAATAGGCAGAAATGGGGCTTCTTCACTTCGTACTATGACCTGCCCGCCAGCAACGCTTCGCTTTTGCGATGCGGGCAGGCAATGCTTAAGCTTGCCTACCATGATATGGCATTTCAGGCAGGCACACGCGAAGCAGACAGGGGCACAAATATATATTTAGTGTAAAGCATCAACTCCATCGTTGAGCGACAGCTGAAGACGACGAATCGCTGAAGGTAACGTGTTCTACACATTGACTACTACCTCAAATGAAACAGAGATAGCATCATCAAAATCACAAAAATATCCTCTACCAATCACTTTTTACAAAGCGCCATAGTTGAGCGTGTACGAAGTCCGACTTCTTTTACCTGTGAAGTCACACTACTTTTGTGTAAATGAGGGATGTTTATAAGAACAAGGAAGTCCTATCTCTCTATCTCCCTATCTCTGAAGTAAAGCAGTGCCAGACTTTTCAATAGCACGAGCTAGTAACCCTCTTTATTGCAGCCAGCCTCTGTACACCATACCCGAGCGGCACTTGTAGTATTTGTGAAGCCAAAACAAAATCTTCCATCACCCTGACTGCCACCACATGTTGCGTCAGCATAACCGCCACAAGAATTTGGAGCTGCAGAACCTGTATAGCCTATCGGGCACCACCATTGACCATCACTATTTGCACTCGTCACAAAAGTGTCAGACCACCCAAACGGACTCAAGTCTGGCCACTGTCCAAAGCCTGGTATGGCCGTAGTCGAATTAAATGCACAGATCGAATTATGCCCCCACTGAGACGCTCCAAGGCGATAGTTTGTAGTACCTTCTGTCAAACAACCCAGAGCTGAAGAGCGAATAGAAGAAAGGGATTGCAAAACGGAGGCAGTTTGCGCTTTCTCTCTCGCGAGAACAAGTCCAGTCAAAACTATAGCCACAAGAATCCCAATGATTGCAATAACGATAAGTAATTCAATAAGTGTGAATGCTTTTTTTTGTTTTATCAATTTTTTTTGCATATGTTTCATATATTTAGTATACCACCAATGAGCTCTAAGTTATCCACACAATGTACTGCTATACTATTAATGCGATCTTATGAGCATACAAATCCTCTTACATTATCCTGGTCCCCTTTCCTTAGACAATAGTTGGGCCGATTTAAGATCCAATTTGCAGATTGTTTAGTGACTTAAATATACTGCCTCTGGTGTCTTGTAGTCAAGTGATTGATGCTTCCTTTTAGTGT
>Ga0209187_1002386_pt1 | contig 18003 bp, 13 predicted proteins | sample BantaG_FD_187430 | JGI IMG/M metagenome (GOLD analysis project Ga0209187, IMG submission 187430) | Marine algal microbial communities from Bantry Bay, Ireland - BantryBay_4 metaG (SPAdes) (version 2) | ecosystem: Host-associated > Algae > Red algae > Unclassified | place: Bantry Bay, Ireland... | reverse complement strand
AAACATGTGAACATCGACATTTAGAAATGTCGACGAGCTTGATGGCATTATATTTACTGCAGCTGGTCGTAGGCTCCAGCCTACGATCAATTTAAGATTCATTCATATAAAGCTGACTGAATCTAATTTCAGAAATTGTTTTAAAAATTATAGACTAATAAACATGTGAACATCGACATTTAGAAATGTCGACGAGCATGTTTGCATTAAGTTTACTGATGCTGGTCGTAGGCTCCAGCCTACGATCAATTTAAGATTCATTCATCTAAAGCTGACTGAATCTAAGTTCAGAATTTGTTTAAAATAATTATAGATTAATAAACATGTAAACATCGACATTTGGAAATGTCGACGAGCATGCTGGCATTATATTTACTGCAGCTGGTCGTAGGCTCCAGCCTACGATCAATTTAAGATTCGTTTATCTAAAGCTGACTGAATCTAAGTTCAGAAATTGTTTTAATAATTATAGACTAATAAACATGTGAACATCGACATTTGGAAATGTCGACGAGCATGATGGTATTAAGTTTACTGATGCTGGTCGTAGGCTCCAGCCTACGATCAATTTAAGATTCATTCATCTAAAACTGACTGAATCTAATTTCAGAAATTGTTTTAGATAATTACAGACTAATAAACATGTGAACATCGACATTTGGAAATGTAGACGAGCTTAAGTTGGCATTATATTTACTGATGCTGGTCGTAGGCTCCAGCCTACGATCAATTTAAGATTCATTCATCTAAAGCTGACTGAATCTAAGTTCAGAATTTGTTTAAAATAATTATAGATTAATAAACATGTGAACATCGACATTTGGAAATGTCGACGAGGAGGAGGGATTAACAAGTTGATCCCGTTAACCTCCGAAGGTCAAAATCGAAAATCTACCTTCGCTAAAGCTCAGAAATTAAAAAAGACCCAAACATTCAAGCGAGCTTGATATTTAGGTCTTCTTTTAATTTGATCGTATCTTTTCGATCCTCTGCGGAGGAGGAGGGATTCGAACCCCCGGTACCCGTAAAGGCACGCTAGTTTTCAAGACTAGTGCATTAAACCAGCTCTGCCACTCCTCCGTTTTTATTTTAAATGTGCTTTTCTCATTTGTAAAGCGATGCAAAAGTACATTTACTTTTTACATCTCGAAACTTTTGAAATGTTTTTTTTTATTTATTTTCACTGACCTTATTATGTTGTGTATTCACAGATTGGTAATAGACGGCGAAATAAAAAAAGCCCGACAATTTTACTGTCGGGCTTTACTTAGTTCGTTAGCTAAGATTGAAAACTGATTCTATATTAGCTAATGTTTTTTTGGCTTTCATAGCCTTTCTTTAGCCTATTATCTAGGCTTTGATTCTTTTACAACAATTTGTTGACCATCAAATTCATAGTCGTTAAGTTCTTCGATAGCTACTCTAGCTTCATCATCATTGTCCATTTCAACAAATCCGTATCCTTTAGATCGGCCAGTTTCACGGTCCATTATAATTTTACAAGCTGATACGTTTCCGTAATTTGCAAAAAGGTCATTTACTTGGTCTACAGTTGTTCTGTAGTTTAGTTTAGCAACAAAAATATTCATAATAAAAAAAATTAAATATGTGTATTGATCATTAATGCAAATGCCCCATAGATCAATACGTAATTAAAAGAGGGGTCGAGAATGATAAAAGGGAATTAAGCTATCGTAGTAAACTATAAAATGCAAAAAAACCGAATATAAAACGCCGACTATCAGATGTATAACGATTTGAGTTCATATTTAGTTTCTCTAAATTTAAAAAAAATATTTCAATAATAATTCTTAGATAGTAATTGATAAATTGGTTAGTACCCAACTTTGAAAATTCTAGATGAGTAGACTTTTATCAATTGATGTCTATTTAAAAATTAATATATACTTGTTTTTTTTACCGTTTTCTATCATTATGAAACCCTCCTTGATTAGATTAGTAATATTCACATCCATCTCATCAGAAGTGACTTTAATCTTATTAACGGAGATTGCATTGTTTTTTATAGCTCTTTTTGATTCACCTTTGGAAGTTAATATGTCAGTCTTTTCACAAAGAAGATCTACAATGTTAATACTATCTAGAAGATCAGCTTTATTTAATTCAAAACTCGCTACTTCAGCACTTATGGTTTCTAAAGCTTCTAGAGAAAGACCTTTGAGGTAGTCATTAGACGCCTTCTTGTTGAATAAGATTTCGGAAACTTGCAATACTGATTCGTATGCTTCTTCTGAGTGAATTCTCCTTGTCAATTCTTCTGCAAGTAACTTTTTTAACATTCTAGGATCATCAGCTAATTCTGCTTCTCTAGCCTCTATTTCTTCTTTTGTATGCAGTGTAAAATATCTTGTGAATTTTGGAATGTCAGCATCATCTGCATTGATCCAGAATTGGTAGAATTTGTATGGAGAAGTCATATCAGGATCCATCCAAATGTTTCCTTCTTCTGATTTTCCAAATTTTTTACCATCAGATTTTGTCAATAATGGGGTAGTAGCTGCATATGCTTTACCGTCCGTGTTTCTTCTTATGAATTCTGTTCCTGACGTTATATTTCCCCATTGGTCTGAACCTCCCATCTGCATTGTACAGTTATACTGTTCGTATAGACACTGGAAATCATACGCTTGCAAAAGTTGGTAACTAAATTCTGTAAATGATAAGCCTGACTCCAATCTGTTTTTTACACTATCCTTAGACATCATGTAATTTACAGTAAGCGTTTTTCCAACATTTCTTAAGAAATCAAGAACATTCATTTCTTTATAAAAGTCATGATTATTTACAATTTTTGCAGCATTTTCACCATCGAAATCTAGGAATTTTTTCATTTGCTCGACTTGTTTAGCTAGATTGTTATCTAGCTCTTCGGCAGACTTTAATTGACGTTCTTTATCTTTACCTGATGGATCTCCGATTCTACCAGTTGCTCCTCCCATTAATACAATTGGATTATGACCAGATCTTTGAAACAATGTCAATAACATAATCTGTACATAGTTTCCTATGGTCAGACTTTTTGCCGTAGGATCAAAACCTATATATGCTGTTACAGCGCCATTTTCCATTGCTTCTTTAGTACCTGGAGTTGCATCATGCAACATTCCTCTCCATTCTAATTCCTCGAAAAAATTCATTTCTTAATATTTAATGTGCAAAACTAGAAATTTTATCAATACAGTTTAAGCATTGAAACTATAAATAATGATAGGCATCGAAAAACAACATTAAGATTCATAGAAAACAAAACCTAGTTCTCTAAAAGCGAAGCAGTCAAATGTCTAAACATCGAATTATATGAAAGTGAAACGTTCGAACATCTAAAAGTAGAAAAATCGAAATTTCACATATTCAATCCTCACAAAGTTCTCTTACCAATCTTGGGACACCATGAGTAGCGGTAGCTTCTATCACTGTCAAATTTTTCGCTTGAGTCAGTTCATGCGAAATAGTCGGCCTTGGATCTATATACATGATCTGTGAAGAAGACTGAGCAAAAGAAACTAACCCAGCGGCTGGGTATACTTGCATTGATGTACCAATTATGATAACGATATCAGCATCCAATAGCTCTTTTGATGCAATGTCCAGCATTGGCACCATCTCACCAAACCATACTATATGTGGTCTTAACTGATGACCATCAGAGGCAAGATCTCCACGTTTAATGTTTTCTGTTGTTACCGTGATTAGATTTTCATCATTTACTGAACGAACTTTTTTTAATTCTCCATGAAGATGGATTACATGTTTGCTTCCAGCTCTTTCATGAAGATCATCGACATTCTGAGTTATAATTACGACATCATGGTATTTTTCTAAATCTACTAATGCCTTATGACCTTGGTTAAATGTAACCTCTTTAAGTTGCTGTCTTCTTAGATTGTAGAACTCTAGGACGAGATCCATATTTTTTGCCCAACCTTGAGGAGATGCAACTTCCATAACATCATGGCCTTCCCATAAGCCACCAGAATCCCGAAATGTATTGATGCCACTTTCTGCGCTTATTCCAGCACCTGTCAGGACGACTATTTTTTTGCGAATCATATTTGTAGATATAAATTTTGGTTAACAACTCATATTTAAATATAGTTTTAATGCTAGATACTATTCTTAATAATATACAAAGTTACCTTTTTTGATATTAAGGTATTTATTTATAAATGAGGGGTCTAAATGCAAATTGTACGCAATGAATGAATTGCTAAAGAATAAGCTAGAGCAGTATCTTTTAGATGGCATCGCTTAAAGCGATACCATCTAAATCTCTTATAAAAATACATGTACACCGAATATACATCAGCAGAACTACCACTAATTAACACCTTAGCAAAGCTAGGTTGGTCATTCAAACATTATATTGTTCTATAAGCTGGAAGAAGACTATATTAAATAGATGGCATCGCTAAGAGCGATACCATCTATCACATTTTTAATTTGTAATAGGATGAACACGAATGCAAAATTTGATTATAACTTATATTACCATTTATGGGGCGAAGAATAGTAATAAGTTCAGAAGGAAAAGTATCTAAAGCTGTAAATCTTTCTTTTCAAAAAGATGCACCGATGATAAAGGAACTTGCTAAAAATTTAAAGACACCTTTGACTCAGATCGAAAATAATAATATCTACAGCGGTATTTTTAGAAATCAAATTTCTATGGATAATTTGCGACTAGATGTACAGTCTGAATTTATGATTTCCAAACACTACAAGCAGTTAATTTTGATGGGGTTAATTATCTTTTAAATAATCAACTAATAAATGTTGGGCTTGTGAATGCAACTTAGTTAGCCTTAAAAGTATAGCTATGATTTACTGTTGTTATTTACAAATTCATCACTTCACTTAATGGTATTTCCAAATCTTCAAAGATAACTTTAGCTATGCATGTGATAAGATAACCTCCTCACACTTTATTGTTTTCATCAGAATTTCTAGTATTCTGGTACTGTTATTCATAAAGGTTAGAGGGTTTATGTCAGATAGATATCGTAGAAATCCATAACAGTAATTTAATCATATTGGTGTTAAACTAGTATTATGTAAAATAAAAATCCCCACAAGTTCTTAACTCGTGGGGATTTCGCTCGAAAGCTTGTAGCCCGTAGGGGATTTGAACCCCTGCTACCAGGATGAAAACCTGGCGTCCTAACCCCTAGACGAACGGGCCAGTTAGGTTTGCTTTGTTTCTTAAAGCGATGCAAATATATATCTATATTTTAGATTACCCAATCAATTTTTAGAAATTTATATTTAAATTTTAGATTAATTTTTTGGTTGAAAAATAACGTCTTGAATATGTGTTATTTATGCATTGGTTTACACTTTATAAAAATGTGTAATAAAAATTAAATAGCGGTAAAATATTTACCTGTATATTTCAACATTGTAATTTTGCATGAATCGCAGAACCGATTAAACTAATAAATTATGCGTGTAAAACATGTTGCACAAAATCTAGATTAACATTTACTTATCAACATCTAGAATCGGTTAGGCGGATCAATCGATTTGGCGATTCATGTAGAGAGCTCTTCTATAGATCTATAGTTTACTTCTTTCACACAAGTGCAATTTGTTATACACACCTAAATTGCTTTACGACGTTGACAGCTTGAATTATTCAATTTTGATAATTTGTCATAAATACCTTATAAGATAGACTTCCGATAAACTATTTATTTTCTTAGCTTTGGATATATTATACATAATTAGATTTGAGTATGACTAAAATATCTAAAGAAAGATTTCCAAATACAAATAAAGATCTATCAGTAAAAGGTGCTCCTAAAACATCTGTTGGTTTTCCTGCTATTCTAGGTTCTTTGCAGCAAATGGGAAAGTACATGGATATGCCCGATGCACTCAAAGCATCGCTAAAAATGAATCAAAAATCTGGTTTTGATTGTGCTGGATGTGCGTGGCCTGATCCTGATGATGATAGATCTGCTCTTGGCGAATATTGTGAAAATGGAATAAAAGCATTAGCGGAAGAAGCTACAAGTGCAAAAGCTGATCCTGATTTTTTCGCAAAAAACTCTATCGATGAACTTGCTGCAATGACAGAGTTTGCACTTGGAAAGGCTGGAAGGGTTACGCATCCTATGCTATTAGAAGAAGGAGGGAATTATTATGAAGAAACAACGTGGACACGAGCATTTGAAATTATTGCTGAAGAACTTAATTTACTTAGTGATCCGAATGAAGCGCTTTTTTACACAAGTGGGAGGACCAGTAATGAAGCTGCATTTATGTATGGGTTACTAGCAAGAGCTTATGGGACTAATAATCTACCTGATTGTTCGAATATGTGCCATGAAACCTCAGGGGCTGCTCTAAGTGAGGTGTTAGGTATAGGGAAAGGGTCTGTCACATTAGAGGATATGCACAATGCAGATTTGATTATGGTAATAGGTCAAAACCCTGGAACTAATCATCCTAGAATGCTCACTGCTCTTGAAAACTGTAAATTAAATGGTGGTCAAATAATCTCAGTAAATCCACTTAAGGAAGCCGGGTTAATAAAATATACGAACCCTCAAAAGCCAATGCGACTTTTGTTTGGTGGTGTAGACCTCACTGATCTTTATCTTCATGTTAGGATAAATGGGGATATGGCATTATTGAAGGCAATTATATTTCTGTTGTTACAGCGAGAAGAGGCAGATGGTGGAGTTTTTGATCATGAGTTTATTAAAACGCATACAATAGGATATGAAGATTTTATCCAAGAAATAAGAAGAATTGATTTTCAGCAATGTTTAGTTGATTCTGGAATATCAGAATTAGAAATAGTTAAGGCAGTCGATTTAATCTGTGCGGGTAAAAATATGATTATATGCTGGGCAATGGGAATTACTCAACATGCAAATGGTGTAGAGGCAATACGAGAGATAGTAAATTTGTTGCTTCTGAGAGGCTCTATTGGTAAGGCAGGGGCAGGGGTGTGTCCAGTAAGAGGTCATAGTAATGTCCAAGGAGATAGAACAATGGGAATTTGGGAAAAAATGGGAGAATCTTTCTTATCAAACCTAGAAAAAGCATTTGATACAAAAATACCGAGACAAGAAGGTTATGCAACAGTACCTGCTATAAAAGCAATGTATGAAGGGAAGGCAAAAGTATTTATAGGAATGGGAGGTAATTTTGTATCGGCTGTGCCTGATACGGATTATTGTGCTGATGGTCTACGTCAATGTAATCTTACTGTTCATATATCAACAAAACCCAATAGGTCACATATAATACATGGTAAGCGAGCTTTGATATTACCAGTATTAGGAAGGTCCGAAATTGACATGCAAGAATCTGGCTACCAATTCGTAAGTACAGAAAATAGTATGGGTATCGTTCAAAACTCTAAAGGAGTACTAGCTCCTAAATCAGATATGCAATTAAGTGAAGTTGCAGTTGTTTGTGGAATTGGAAATGCATTATTTGCTGATTCTGAAGATGTAAATATTGATTGGAAAAGGTACAATCATAACTATGATGATATCAGGGATAAAATAGAGGAAGTAATTCCTGGTTTTGAAAACTACAATGAACGAGTAAGACAGAAAAGTGGATTTTATTTGCCAAATGGAGTAAAAGAAAGAAATTTTAAGACCAAAGTTGGAAAAGCAATATTTACAGTTAATGATTTGCCAGTAAATCACCTAGAGGTAGGAGAATTTCAACTTGGGACTGTAAGAGCTCATGATCAATATAATACTACATTATATGGATTGGATGATAGATATCGTGGAATAAAGAATGGAAGAAATATCGTTTTCATGAATGAAGAAGATATGAAATCCATGGGTCTTAAATCTAAGGATCTAGTGAATGTACATAGCGATTACGACGGGCAGAGGAGAAGTATATATGATTTCCAGATCGTGCCATATGATATACCATCACGGAATTTAATGGCATATTTTCCAGAAGCGAACCCTTTAGTAGCAATAGATCATGTTCATAAGAAAACACACACACCAGTATCCAAGAATATAAAAGTAACCTTGGAAATTATTGAGAAATAGGCTTATAATGATGAATTTGTCGCGTAGATCTATAAAAAGTACTGTTTTTGGATAATCTAAACGTTTGTATATTGCGTTATAAACGTGTTAGTGGTTTTTCTAATATAAGCTACTTTTTTTTAATAAATTGAAATTATGTTTTTACGATTTATATATTTTGCACTTGTTGTAAGTTTCTGTATCACATCATGTACTAATAAAGTAGATGGGGTACCTTTAGACGAAGAACTGCTTCCATATTATGAATCTTTTAGAGAAGAAGCTAGTAAGAGAGGAATCGTATTCGATAATTCTGTAGAACAAATAGAAGGTTATCTACAAAATATTCCAGAAACAGGAGTTCTTGGAGCTTGCAAGCGTAATGCTGAAAATGAAGATAATCCTCAAATATTTCTAGATAACCAATATTGGAAGTCAGCGACTAATCTAGAGAAAGAGTACGTAATGTTTCATGAATTAGGACATTGTTTTTTGAAGTTAGGTCATGATGATTCTCAAGATGCAAAAGGAGATTGCGTAAGTATTATGGCCAGCGGAATTGGAAACTGTACTCCCAATTATAATGTTCTTAATAGAGACAGTTTGATCAATGAACTTTTTGCGAAATAAACTTATTTACGCCAACATAAATTAATAATAGCTGTTTGATAATATATGCAAAATTTGCAATCAAGTAAATGTTAATCGATGGCTATCTTTCAGAAACTATATAGAATAGAAACGCAACAATTTATTCCTATATCAATAGATAAGGCTTGGGATTTCTTCTCTTCTCCAGAGAATTTGAAAGAAATAACGCCTGATAAAATGGGTTTTAATATAACATCAAAATCTGCGGATAAAATGTATCCTGGTATGCTAATTACATATATAGTTACTCCTTTATTAGGGATAAGAATGCGATGGTGTACAGAAATTACCCATGTCAAAGACAAAGCCTATTTCATAGATCAACAAAGATTTGGACCATATAATATGTGGCATCATCAACATCATTTTGAAGAAGTAGATGGAGGAGTTATGATGCGTGATATTGTTAATTATGGTGTTCCACTTGGTATCCTCGGACAAATAGCGAACACAATTATGGTTAAAAGTCAATTGAAGGAAATTTTTGACTATAGAATTCAAGCCGTAGAGAAACGCTGGCCTTCAAAAGACGGTAGTCCCACATCTAAGATTAGTTTTTTCTAATGTGAAATGCAGCATCAAAAGAACTATTAATTGTCAATTGAAAATTATCAATTAAAAATCACCAACTACCGCCTCCACCTCCGCCAAATCCACCTCCAGAACTAAATCCACCCCCAGAAGAACCTCCTGAACCATGATTTGGGCTCGTTGAAAAAGCAGAAGATATTGTTTCTGTCGAAAAACCGCTCTTGAATGTTTTAAACGAATTTGTACTATCATTAGTCACATACCATGGCGGCATTTGCTGCATTGAATTCTCAAATTTAGGAATAAATCCTTTTTCTATTCCAAAAGCAACAGCGAATGGTAGCATCTTTTGGAAGTATTCAGCGTCATTTTTTATGATGCTTTCAATCTCAGATTCTGGGACGTTCTCTAGAAAATGTTTTAGCCCATCTAACTTGTATTTGATTTCTTTACCGTGATCCGAAAGAGGAAGTTTGCCTAACCCGAAAAAGATACCAATAACCCCTAATATTATACATGCAATCCCTATGGGAAATTGACTAAATATACCTATCGTCACAGCGGCTAAGATGAACATAGATATTGGAAATAAGATCAATCTCCAAGTTCTGAACCAATAGATAAATTCTTTTTTATAGTAACCTTGTTCATGAACCTCACATGAAAGGTCATTTTTTGCTTTGTGAAGTGTACTGTAGAACATCTCTTTCAAACTAGACAAAGTTATTAAATTGCCATCTTTGAATAACTCATTGAATACTAGAAGTTCATAACTTGGAAAGTCATATGGTAATTGTTTGACTTTGGTAAGTAAAGTGTCTTCATCAATATGCTCCATTGTAAGGTAGCCTTCACTTGCCCAGTAAGGAATAAGAGACACTATATCACGGGTATTTGCTGATTGATCTATGTATGCGCCTACATGTGCAGAAGTTAGACCTTCTGGAGGATAGGCATAAGTTTCTTGACTCTTTGGTTGATATTTCTTACCAAACAACTTTCTCCAAAAGTCAATAAAGAAACCAAATAAACTAAGAGGAATTATAACTAACCAAGGGTTTTGAGGAACTTTCTCTTTTTCTTCTTTAATTAGTTTTTGTTTGTATCCATTATTTGCTAGTTCAGCAACTGATAGATATGTTTTTGGGAGCATTACGGCGATAGTGGCGCCTTCACCTTCCTCTAATACTCTATTTGTTAATCCTTGGATTGTAGTTGGGCTTGATTGATTGATGGTGAGACCATCAGAGTTTTGGTTTTCTCGGCCAGTGGTGGCTTTGAGGTCATTTAGATTTATGACAATATTTCGGGGCAAATTTATTTTATAGGTTAATTGAGCTATATCTGCTTTCCATGAAGTGCCAATTAGGTCGAAGTATAACTCTTGATGTTCGGCGTAATCTTGAATTCCGTTTTCAATTTTGTAGGATATACTATAGGTTTGATCACCAATTAAATATTTATTTTTATCACCTATTTTAATGTTAACCTCTCCTCGTTTTTTGGATACACTATGGTTATGTCCATCTACTTTTATCGAAGTGATACCCAAGTCGATAGTCTTACCGTCTTTCTTATATTTATATGGAATAGCTCTGTAGATTCCCCGTTTTTTCTTGGAGAAGTTTACATTAATCGTTTCTTCGATATCAAGAGACCCGTTCGTATTGATGTCCATCTCTATATTATAATTGGAGATTGTAAAATCTTGACTAGATAGATTAATTGAAATTGTAATAAATGTGAAAATTAGTAGGCTGAGGTGTAATAGTTGTTTCATAGTTTTAGTTGGTATAACTCTAGAACTGATGGTGATGAAAATCAGTTTCCGATTATTAGAAAGATCGACAGATTACCACTAAAATACTACGAATTTATAAAAGAGAACTATTGCAACAAAAAGTCAATAGCCATATCATATCCAAATAGACCATGTCCCATTATGGATTTTTTACTAACGGCTGTTAGATAAGAAAGTTTGCGAAATGGTTCTCTTTTGGTGATATCAGAAATGTGAATTTCTATGACAGGTGATGTTATTGCACTGACACAATCGGCGAGGGCAATACTCGTATGCGTATAACCACCGGCATTGAGTATAATTCCATCCATTTCGAATCCTAGATCTTGCAACTTGTCTATTAGGTGACCTTCATGATTGGACTGGTAGTAAGTGAGTGTAGCTGACTCCGAATATTTATAAGTCAATCCTTCGAAATATGCTTCAAAAGATTGAGTTCCATATATTTCTGGTTCTCGTTTTCCTAGTAGATTGAGATTTGGCCCGTTTATGATTAGTATTCGCTTCAAAAAGTAGATCTTTTTTATTCGATTAGAAAGTAAGTAATATCTTTCTTTTAATTAGCTATTTCATTCATAAACTTAATCCGAGCAAGGTGGATTTCATCAATTGTAATATCATCATCTTTTAGGTTGTTAAATGCATCTTCGATACTTGCTGAATCAGCTTCATGGAAGTAGTCAAATATTTCTTCGATCACTTCCTCATCTACCTCGTCTTCAATGAAGTAATTGATGTTTAATTTTGTCCCTCCATCAGCGATTACATTAAGTTCTTCTAACAATTCTTCATAAGACATCCCAGCATTCTTCGCGAGGTCAAATAGGGGCATTTTACGATCTATGCCTTGTATTATCGCGACTTTGTGTTTTGACTTATTCGCCACCTGTTTCATTACAAATTCTGTGGGTCTGTCTATGTCATACTCTTCAACATACTCTTTGATCAATTCAATGAATGGCCTGCCGTACTTTGTTGCTTTTCCTGTATTAACACCAGAAATCTTGAGCATGTCATCTTTACTAATAGGGTAGTATGTAGCCATATCTTGCAGGGATGGCTCTTGGAATATGATCCATGGTTGTATGTTTAGCCTCTTTGCTTCTCTTTTTCTGAGATCCATTAGCATGCCCATCAAAAGACTATCCAGTGCAACTCCACCACCTGTGCCAGTAATTACAACATCTTCAGATTTATTCGTAAAATCCCTATTTAATGGAATCTTTACATCAAACTGCTTTTTTAGAAAGGCACGACCACTATCCGTTAATTTGAGAAGGCCATATTGCTCTATTTCTTTAAATACAAAACCTTTCAATATCCCTTGTCTAAATATAGAATTCCAGAAGACATCATCTTTGCCAGTTCCCTTACCGAATAAGGGTTTTTTATCAAATTTGAAATCTTTCATATCCTTCGTCGGCTTACCCATTACGAAATCAACTAAATGCTTTACGGTATAATTTTCGTTTAACTGAACAATACATTCTAAAGCAAGCTTCATTTCGGCTGTAACAGCTATTTCTTCTTTAGGATGCTTACAATTATCACAAAGGTCATTGCAATCTTCTACTGGATAATTTTCACCAAAGTAATGTAACAAGAAATGTCTTCTGCAACTACTTGTTTCAGCATAAGCAATAATCTCTTCCATCAATTGAGCGCTAAGCTCTCTTTCCGCAACTGGCTTGTCACGAAGGAATTTTTCTAGCTTGTGGATGTCTTTATATGAATAGAATGCCAAACATTTTCCAGGCAACCCATCTCTTCCACCTCTTCCTGTTTCCTGATAGTAATTTTCTATACTTTTGGGAATGTCATAGTGGATTACAAATCTCACATCTGGTTTATCTATACCCATACCAAAGGCAATAGTCGCAACTATAACTTCAGTGTCTTCCATCAAGAATCCATCTTGAGCTTTAGATCTTGTCTTTTGATCTAATCCAGCATGATAGGGCAGAGAATTGATACCATTGACATTAAGTACTTTGGCGATTTCTTCAGTAGTCTTCCTAGCTTGTACATAGATTATGCCTGACTTCCCAGGCATAGTTTTGATATACTGGACTATTTCTTTTATGGTTTGCTCCTTTTTTCTTTTAGGTCGCACTTCGTAATAAAGATTATCCCTATTAAAAGAAGTAATGAAAATATTTTCATTCTCCATGTCAAGATTCTTGACTATATCAGTTTGAACTTTAGGCGTCGCAGTAGCAGTGAGAGCCATTACAGGGATCTCGGCATTTATACCTTTGATCATTGTTTTGATTCTCCTATATTCTGGCCTGAAGTCATGGCCCCATTCCGAGATACAGTGTGCTTCATCTACCGCTACAAAAGAAATATTGCTATTTTTGAAGAATTCAATATTTTCTTCTTTTGTTAGTGTTTCTGGAGCGACAAACAATAATTTCGTGTGTCCATCAGAAATATCTTGCTTCACTTCTCTCATTTGCCCTTTATTGAGGGACGAATTAAGGAAGTGCGCGATCTTATCATCACTACTATAACTCCTTATTGAATCCACTTGATTTTTCATCAAAGCAATCAAAGGAGAAATTATAATAGCACAACCTGGAAGTAAGATTGCGGGTAGTTGGTAGCAGAGTGATTTACCACCACCAGTCGGCATAATGACGAAGGTGTCAATGCCATCTAATATACTTTCTATTATCTTTTTTTGCTCTGATTTGAAGCCTTTGAATCCAAAATATGTTTCGAGTTCTTTCTCGAGGTCGAATTGTGTACTTGTCATAATTTATGTTCAGCTATGCTGGTATATATTTATTTCTTTTGTCACTTAAATACATCCTTTAAGGTAAGGATAATTTTTGACTTTATATGTTTATTTAATCTATGTTAACTACATCTAATAATTAGATGACATAAAATGATTGCGCATACGAATAGATCTTAAAATTATTTTTCTATGATTAATTGTAGAATCTATATGAATTATCGCAATCAATAGTTTGGAGAGGATGGATATTTGTTCTGTACACTAAAATTAAAGTTAAAAATCCATACTTTTAGGGCACATTCTCAAATTGGTTTGCGAAGATAATATTTCTAAGTGAAAAAAAATATAGTTATACAAGAAATAATTAATAGTGTCCTATTAGCTGAAAAGAAGGCTATTGATGATTTGATTGGATTTGACAAAACGGTTTTAGAAAAAGCTATTACAAAGATACATGGAATTGCAGGGAAAGTAATCGTTACTGGAATAGGTAAGAGTGCCGTTGTTGCTCAGAAGTTTGTAGCGACACTTAACTCTACAGGCACTTCAGCTGTATTTTTGCATGCTGCAGATGCAATGCATGGGGATGTTGGCATAATTGATCAAAATGATGTAGTCGTCCTTATTTCTAAAAGTGGTGGATCTAGAGAGATTATAGAGTTACTTAATTATGTAAAATCCCAATCCATATTTACTCTAGGCATTTGTAATAGTCCTGATTCTAGTTTAGGCTTAAGAAGTTCGCTTTGTATTTGTATACCAGATATAGCGGAGGCCGATTTTGAAAATATAATCCCGACAGCAAGTATAATTTCTCATCTAGCTATATGCGATTGTATTTCTATTTCATTGCAGCACTTAAACTCCTTTACATCTGAAGATTTTAGCAAATTACACCCTAGAGGTACTTTGGGTAAGCAATTGACCACAGTAAAAAGTATAGCTGCGAAGAACACTAAACCAAAAGTTAGGATAAATGAGCTTCTGCAAAAAGTGATTTATACAATATCTTCTAATAAATTAGGGGCTTGCTGTGTAATAGGTGATAATGATGCAATAGAAGGTATAATCACAGATGGAGACATAAGGAGAATGCTCGAAAAAAATACAGATATTTCTGGATTTGTAGCAAAAGATATCATGTCAACAGATCCTAAATCAATACATGAAGACAAGGTGTCAAAAGATGCACTTAATATTATGGGTGAGTACAATATCAATCAATTACTCGTTATAAATTCTGACAACAAATATGTCGGAATGCTTCACATACAAGATTTAATAAACGAATAACTAAATGTAAATCATTGTTTTCCTCCGACATTATAAATTGTACCAAATGAAAAAATACTTTATACTTTTTGGCTTTTCATTATTTATTTCGGTTTCTTGTTCTAATAGTAATAGTATCGAGGATAACCTTGTAGGAGAATGGATATACGAGCGTGAGACGTTTAATTCTGGTTCTACGTTCGAAGATTCTGATACCAGAGGAATAATGATTTTCAATGAAGATGAGACAGGAACATGGGAGAGTGATAATGATTTCAATTTTGGGACTGACATTGAATGGGATCTACAAGGGATGGATACAAAAATATCAATAACTAGAATACTGCCAGATGAGTTTTCAAGTTTTAGCACCACTCAGATATATGATTTGAAACAATCTGGAGAAGATAATTTTACCTTAACTTTTGAGTTTTCGTTTAATTCTACTCAAGATACCATACCGAGCATCACGAGGTTTGAGAATATTATTTTAACAAGGAAATAGTTTTGTTTAATTTTCAAGGAAATAAATATCGTGTTTTAAAACAAAGAGGCTAAGACGGTAGATTCCTTTTTTTCATAATAAACATAAAGATATGATTCCTGCGATCCAAGAGGATGAAAGAATCCTATTAATAGAAATATAAAGTATTTCGTTATTCAAATCTTAATAAATCCCTTTGCCATTCTGCCATTATCACCTTGGAATAAAATATAATATTGACCAGCAACTAATTCACCTAAATCTAAGACTTGAATTTTAGATCCATCATTTGAGATACTTTTAATTTTTAATCCTTCTGCATTATAAATTGTGAAGTCAGAGGATATCATTTCTTCTAATTCGAGATACATTTTGTCTGTAACAGGGTTAGGATATATATTCACATCAAGTGAAATAAATTCGTCCGTGCTTACAGTCGAGAAGTTGAAATCGGCCACAACTGGAAGGTGATCTGCTGCATTCAAGATGTCTCCGCTAGACAAGTTGTATTCATTCAGTTCAGAATTTGTCATTGCTTCTGTCCAAAGGGCAAATGAATTTTGGACCTTCATCTGTGATCCAGAATAAATAATCCAATCCAGCTTACTAGGAAAAAACGAGCCAAATGGATTAACCCATGTAAAATTACTGGAAGTTCCAGTGGTCGAGGCGTCGACATCATCGAAGTTAGTCCCATCCCAATCTGGAACAAAATCTTCTCCATATGTACCATTAGCGAAGATGTCTCCTGTAATAAAGGTATTAGGTTGGCTGTTATCTCCAACAAAATTCATGTCTCCTGCAATAATTATGGGTGTATCTTCAGCTAAAAAATAATCTTCATTTCCATTCCTAGCTTCTCTGATGTAGCTCATTATTCCATCGACTTCTCTCTGTCTGTCAGAGTTGTTATCACAGCAAGGTAAATGACAATTGATCAGTAGTATTTCTTTACCGTCTACATCTAAGTAGAATGCAGCATTTCCATTGATAAATTCACTGAAATTGATCGGGTATCTACTTATGGTTACGATATCAAATCCGTGTTTCTTATGGAACCAAGTGCCTGGCAGAAATTCCTCTATCAGCTCCATCGTCTCTTCGCTATTGAAATCTCTTACTTCTTGTAGTGCGATTATATCTGGATTAGTAGCTTGGAATATTCTTCGGAAATTTTGTTTTCTAAACGGTTCAAATAATTGATCATCTTCAATATTATATGTCATGATTCTAAACGTAGCATTGGGGTCAATATTAAGATCAAATTCTGGGTTTTCTGTGATAATAGAATTGTCGACATTGTAATCAATTCCGCCTAAATCACTAGGAGCTTCATCACCATTAAATCCATTGTCTTCTAATCTAAAAGAGATCACACTTTCGGCATTGATATTCAATCCAGATTCACTTATCGATCTGGATACTGCAATCTCAAAGTCAGAACCACTCACAGAAGGTGATACATTGAGCCCTAAAGGCCAAAAATTGACAAAATCTGTATTATTGCCTACTGATAATATACCTTGCCTGTCTCCAAAGAAAATTCTTACTTCAGCTCCAATCCCATTGATCTTAAACCCAGTATTAATATCATCGTCAAAATCTAAGTAGATTGCCAAATCATTATTGTCCTGTAGATTGATTTCCTTGTTAAGTTCGAATCGAAAGTAGAGAAATGATTGATCATTGTATGCCCAAACTCGTTCTAAATCGATTCCATTGCTTTGCCCATCATTTAAATCATCTACAAAAACTGGGTTTATGTTAGCCCAATCGTCGAAGTTGCCATCTATACGGATAGATTGACCATAGGCTGAAATAGAAAGTAATATAAAAGTGATTTTTATTAATAAACGCATGTAATGATTTTGTTCTTATTCTAATATTAGGTTTCTGTATCGAAATAGAGTTTGTAATACTTTGTGCCATCTACATCCTCCACTCTTTCTATTTTACTTCGATCTCCATGTACATAAACATGAAAATTCTTATCTAGTTTTATAACTGAGCGAAATGATTTAGTCTTCTTTTGGACAGCATATGATGATATCTCAAATTTGTCCTGGAGTTTTACTTGTCGCTCTGCTTCAAAATCATCACTAAAATCTTGAAATGATGATTTCATCGGGGCACTTTTAAAAACTTGATCTTCAAACTCTGATCTATCAAAAGTCTCCACATTCTTTAGATATTCTTTAGAACGATGCATGATCTCAGCTTGATCTATTTTCGTAGCATTATCATCATGTTTTAATCTTTCTTTCACATAGGCTTTGGTCAGAGAGATATATTGAGTTGTAGCATGGTAATTATCTTCTCTCGATTTTACGTTTAAGAATTCATCTCTCCAATAAAGTGCTTCTTTATTTCTATTCGATTTGTCAATAATACAAAGCTTAAACCCTTTTTCTCTTTCTGTCTCAAAAATTAAACATGCTTTATCCAATTTTTCGATGTTTACTCCATTTTCAAAATTAATACTGTAATT
>Ga0209187_1002385_pt1 | contig 18024 bp, 12 predicted proteins | sample BantaG_FD_187430 | JGI IMG/M metagenome (GOLD analysis project Ga0209187, IMG submission 187430) | Marine algal microbial communities from Bantry Bay, Ireland - BantryBay_4 metaG (SPAdes) (version 2) | ecosystem: Host-associated > Algae > Red algae > Unclassified | place: Bantry Bay, Ireland... | reverse complement strand
AAGAGTGGTGTCGAAGATTGGTGAACGCCTGATAAAAAGATTTGTCATTGCGGACGAGCTCCACAAAATCAGCCACATTAAAACCAGCCCGGGAGGCCGTCACCGTAATCGAATCCAGATTAATCACCCCACCAAATCCTTCTACTTCCACTTGCGCAGAAACCTGAAAGGCATTGAAGAATATGAATAGGAAAATTAGAATTCGGTACATAGTTTGTTGAGTCGCTGCGCTTGTTGAAACGCTGCGCTTGTTGAATCACTTCATTCGTTGAAACGTAAGCATACAATTGATAATTATATCAGTAATAAAATAAACAATTTTCAAATTTCAAAACATCTCTTAAAATAAACCCTCAACAAGCGCAGCGCCTCAACACCTCCTACACATTATGCAAAAAATGCATCACATCCCCATCCTTCACCAAATACTCCTTTCCTTCTACGTGCAATTTACCCGCTTCCTTCACTGCCTTTTCGGAACCATACTCCACAAAGTGCGCATAATCAATCACTTCCGCACGGATAAAACCGCGTTCAAAATCAGAGTGAATCACGCCTGCTGCTCCAGGAGCTTTAGTACCATCTTCAATCGTCCAGGCGCGGACCTCTTTTTCACCCGCCGTAAAGTAAGTGATCAAATTGAGCAATTTATAACAAGACTGAATCACCTTATTCACACCCGGTTCACTCAGTCCCATGTCCTCTAAAAATTCCTTGCGTTCCTCTTTGGTTTCCAGCTCTGCGATGTCTGCTTCGATCCCCGCGCTGATGAAGAGAATTTCTGCACCTTCATTTTTAACCGCTTCGGCGAAAGCCTTGGTGTGATTATTTCCAGATTGGACCGAGTCTTCGTCTACGTTACATACGTACAAGACCGGCTTGGCCGTCAGCAACATAAATTCTTCCAGAAAAGCAGCTTCCTCTTCCTCCAAATCCATTGACCGGACGGGAGCCAGGGTTTCTAAATGCTGAACGACACGCTCTACTAACGCCACTTGCTTTAAGATTTCCTTATCACCCGTTTTTGCGGCTTTCTTTAATTTATCCAGTCGTTTTTCTACCGTTTCCACATCTTTAAAAGCCAATTCCGCATCGATAATTTCTTTGTCTCTGACGGGATCTACCGAGCCATCTACGTGCACCACGTTGGTATCTTCAAAACAACGGACCACGTGCACAATCGCATTTACCTCCCGGATGTTGGCCAGGAATTGATTCCCCAGACCCTCTCCTTTGCTCGCGCCTTTGATCAACCCGGCGATATCCACGATCTCAATGGTTGTCGGCTGTACCTTTTGGGGCGTAACCAGTTCTTCCAGTTTATCCAGTCGCGTGTCCGGTACGGTGATCATTCCCACGTTCGGATCTTTCGTCGCAAAAGGGTAGTTTGCTGCCAGGGCTTTCGCCGAAGTCAACGCATTAAATAAAGTAGATTTACCTACGTTTGGAAGCCCAACAATGCCGCATTTAAGTGCCATGATTTTAGTATTTTATTTCAACGCGCAAATATACTTAAATACAAGGTACTTTGGCGGAAAGAAATCGATAACAAAAAGTGCCATTTAACGCCACTCTTCTTTAATCTGACAGGCAAGCCCAAAGAAAGCCCATTGTCTGCCCATTTAAAATGCAATAACAAAATCAAGAAAAATCCTTAATCTCCCAAAGTCTATTTTTAAAAACAAAACACCCATCCACTTAACTCCAGGCACGATAACCGAAAGCCCTCACAATTTGAAGAGCGCTCATTGTCCGCCTATTGTAATTTCAAAATCCCCTGCTTCCACGATCCGCTTCCCCCTTTGATCAATAAAACTTAAATCCTGCTCGGTCAATTCAAACTCAAGCCAAAACCAAAAGGCCACTGCGGATCATAACCACCGTCCGTAATAACTGCGGGGGCTAACTCCTGTACCGTTGCCGAATATTTATGATCGTAAGAAATTAGATTATTAGAATAACGAGGATAAGAAAAAGCCAGTTTGCCACCCGGATTATGGTCTCCCAATAAAGTTTCTATAATTGCTTGTGCACCCTGTGGTCCCGGTCGGTACGCTAGGACAAACTTATAAACAATTTATTCAATTCCTCAACAAAACTCCTCTTTGCCTGTTTACCCTTTTATAACATTCAACTCAATAATTTTTATCACGATCACAAGCTGAGTCGAACATTCAACTTTCAGCATGAGCCAATTCCGAAAACTAGAAAAGTATTGAATATTTTAAAATAAAAAAAGGTTATATCTAAAAGATTCAGGATAAAAAACATATATACCTGCATGCGTTCCTTGGAAGACAGGTTGAAGAATCTTATCAACTTCTACGACTACTTCCGTAAATACAATTCATGAATTGTATCTACAGAAGTAAATTCATGAATTGTATCTACAGAATCGACAACAACTCTCTAACTCAAAACTCAACATGACCCAACACTATATCATCATCGGCGGCACCAAAGGAATTGGCCGCGCCCTCGTCAACGAACTAACCACCGCCGGACACGAAGTAACCGTTTATTCCCGAAATCGAGGCGATCTCGACAGCTCAATTAATCACATAACCTTCGATGCCACCACCGACGAATTTCCCAAGGACACACTTCCCGAAGAAATTCACGGTTTAGCGTACTGTCCCGGTAGTATTACCCTTAAACCGTTCCGATCATTGAAAGAAGAAACCTTTCTCGCAGATTTTAATATAAATGTCATGGGTGCCGTCAAGTCTATTAAAGCGGCGCTCACCAAACTTAAAAAGTCTGACCAAGGTAGCATCGTCTTATTCAGTACGGTGGCGGTAGGACAAGGAATGGCTTTTCACGCAAGTATCGCCACCGCTAAAGCTGCGGTAGAAGGACTTACCCGCTCCCTCGCAGCTGAACTGGCCCCCGCCATTCGGGTCAACTGTATCGCTCCTTCACTTACCGATACCGAACTCGCTGGTAGTCTGCTCAGTACGCCCGAAAAGAAAGAGGCTTCCGACCAGCGACATCCACTTCGTCGTACCGGTACACCCACCGACATCGCCAAGATGGCTGCCTTCCTGCTCTCCAGTGATAGTACCTGGATCAGCGGACAAATCATCGGCGTTGATGGCGGCATGTCTGCCCTCCGCGTATAATCAAAGATTTTAAATTCAACAAGCGAAGCGTTTCAACAACTCAACAAGCGAAGCGATTCAACAATTCAAAAAAGCACTATGCTAAAACCCGCAATCGCTGCCCTCCCCAAACGCTACCGCACCAACTTAATAAATTCCCTGAGTGGATTCAAGAGCGGTAATCTCATTGGGACCATCAGTCCTGACGGACAAGAAAATCTCGCTATTTTTACCTCCGTAGTACATCTCGGTGCCAATCCGGCACTCATGGGATTCATCATGCGACCCGTTAGTGTTCCCCGTCATACCTACGAAAATATTATCGCAACCAAACATTTTACCATCAACCATGTCGCGATTGATTTTTATAAAAAAGCCCATCAAACGGCTGCCCGTTATGACCGGGAACAATCGGAGTTTGCCGCCACGGGTCTAACCCCTTTTTATTCCGAAAATTGCCAGGCACCTTACGTCAAGGAAAGTGCGGTAAAAATTGGTTTATCTTTTGTGGAAGCACTGGACATAAAAGCCAACGGTACCCAAATGATCATTGGAGCAATCGAAGAAGTAATTGTTGCCCCTGAACTCATCCTGCCGGATGGCTATCTGGATTTGGAAAAAGCTGGTACCGTGGCCGTCTCTTGTCTGGATGGTTATCATAAAACGGAGCAGATGGCCCGACTCATTTACGCCAAGCCGGATCGGGAACCGAGTGTATATTCTAGATAAAATCTTATATTTGAGGTTTTATTGAGAATACACTGAACACTACGATGTCCAAAAAATGGCTACTTTTTCTTACGATTACCTTTACGTGTTATATGGTGTGGGCCGGCTATACTCACCACGATAATCCAGTGGTCGATACCACTCCTGTTCAAAAAGTTACAAATCCATACGTTCAGCAATGGGTCAACGAAAGCTTTGATCAGATTGGAAAATTACTGAAAGAGAGCAAGGTTCCCGGGACGGCCGTTACGATTGTCTATCACGATCAGGTCTTTACCCGTACCTTTGGCGTCCGTTCAGTTAATACCCGACAACCCGTCGATCAACATTCCGTTTTTCGGATCGCTTCACTCTCCAAATCTTTTGCCGCCGTACTCACTGCTCGGCTGGTTCGGGAAAATAAACTCCGTTGGAACAATCATGTAATAGATTACCTGCCCGCCTTTCAACTAGCTGATAGTGAGCAAACTGACCGCATTCAGCTCTGGCATTTGTTATCCCATACGACAGGATTGCCTTATCATACCTATACCAATTTGGTGGAAGCGGGTATTCCTACCGCTCAGATTATTAATGAGTTAGAATCGGTAGATTTAGTCGGTCCGGAAGGAACGGTTTATAGTTACCAAAATGCACCTTTTAGTATCATTGGAGAAGTAGATCGGGTGGCGACCGGGCAGACCTACGAACAATTGCTAAAAGAAAAAATTTTTGACCCCTTAGGCATGACCGATGCTTCCACCAATCGGGCAGCCATCGACGGACGCACCAATACCGCTCGTCCTCATAAGGCCACCAAATCCGGCTGGCGCGAAACTAAAATTTCTGGAAAATATTACACGGCCGTACCAGCCGGAGGGGTCAATGCAAGTATTCACGATATGTCTATCTACCTCCGTTTATTATTGGGCCAGTTTCCAGAAGTGCTGACCAATGAAGACCTGGCACCCATTTTTACACCCGTCATAAAAACACCCGTTAAACGGCGCTATTTTGGTAATTGGCCACGACTTCGTTCTGCCTCTTATGGACTGGGTTGGCGAATCCTCGACTATGCGGGTAGTAAGGTTGCTTACCACAGCGGATTTGTGAATAGCTATAAAGGAGAGATGGCCATTAATCACGAAGAGCAAATTGGCTTTTGTCTGTTGATGAATGGCGCCGGACGAGAAGCAAAACTGACCGTTCCGATTTTTTTGGATACCTATGAAAAATATAAGCCACTCATTAACCAATGGCATCCTTAATGAGCGTTCAGATCTTGGAAAAATCTCATAACTTCTATCTTAAAAGACAAAACCTTCTTACATTTTACCCGTATTAAATCTTATGAAATACTGGGTACTTTTATTATCATTTGCTTCTTTCCTTTTTATTTTGGCTTGTCAGACGAAAGATCCGGCGGTCAAAAAAATCGAGGCACTCTGTTTATCTGAAAGTGAAAAGATTGCCGGTATGTCCCAAGGACTTATCGAATATTGTGCCTGTGCCGCACCCAAAATTCTGGAGAAAGTAAAAGACAATAAAGTCATCATGGCTAAATTTGAGGAAGGAGAATTCAACCACATCAACGAACTGAAAGATAGTGCTTTTACCGCCATTCTGGATAATTGTGTAGACGGTGATAAGCTGGTATTCAATCCACCCACCATGGAATTTTTGTTACCGGAAAGAGCCGAAAATAGTATCCGTGTCACCCTCATGGATGAAATGAATGCTGAATTTCAGGCAACCCACAATATGGATAAATATTGTGATTGTTATATACATGCTATTAAAACTAAACTCACCTTCGATGAGTTTAACGCCCGTAATCTGGAAGAACTGCCAAAATACAAAACCCTCCTGCAAGATTGTGCTACGGAAAGCGCACGGTAAGATCGAGCCTCAGATTCCTAATCCATTGTACCCGCTTTTTTGGAGCGTCTCGTCCAGATACATTTTCCTAGCTTTTAGAGTAGTCTCACCAATTAGCTAATCACCAATCCCCACATCCGGCTTCGGCATCAAATTTGCTAAAGTTATAATGTGATGATATTATATATATATTTGGACAATATGATATCGCGTAGTATTTTGTTACTTGAAGAAACACCTTATAAAAATGAAGAAAATTCTCACCTTTCTTTGCCTCTTGATTATTTCCTATTCCTATTCTTTTTCCTTCGCTCAAACTGAAACCATTGATCAGTTGAAAAAACAGATTAATGCACAACAGGGTCGTGATAAGTTAAAGACACTCAATAAATTATCCTCCTTATTGGTGGCAGAAGATCAATCCTTGCAGGCCAAACGGTATGTCATGGAAGCCATTGATCTTTCCAGAAGTACATCTGAGCCGGACGAAGAAGCAAAGGCTTTAGATAATCTTGGACTGATATATCAAGCCAAGCTGGATTATACCAATGCCATGAAAAACTTTCTGGCGGCGATGAATATTCGTAATAATATCAAAGACGAAATTGGTATTGCCAGTTCTAAAAATAACATTGGTCGACTGTTTTTTTTACAAGAGAATACTGGTAATGCGATTGCCAATCTGGAAGAAGCGCTAATTATCCGAGAAAAAAATAAGGATAAAATTGGTTCTGCCCAGACCAATAAAAATCTGGGAGATGTTTATTTACTCAAAAAAGTATATGGTAAGGCAAGAAACTATTATGTCAAAGCCATGGAACTTAAAATCGAAACGGAGGATCTGACCGGAGGTGCGGCTATTGCCAGCTTTTTAGGAAATATTCTCAGTGATTTAAAAGACTACGATGGTGCGCTGACTTATTACGAAATGTCACTTGACTTGAATAGTTCTCTCGAAGATATGCCCGCCATCGCCAGCTCTTTTAATAATATGGTGGGAGTGAATTTATTACAGGAGGATTACGACGAAGCTTTGGAAGCCAACGAAACTGCTTTCGGAATTCGTTCTAAACTCAATCAGCCAATTCCATTGGCCGAGACCTACAAAAATTTTGGGGTGATTTACGCCAAGATGAAAAATAAGACCCAGGCGGATAAAAATCTAAAAGAAAGTATTCAACTGTTAAAAGTAGAAGGACAGTCTCCAAAGACCCAGGCTATCTACCGGGATATTGCGGCTGCCTACCAGGATATAGGATTGTTCGAGCAAGCGTATGATATGCACGTTGCTTACGCAGAAAGTCGGGATGTTTTTTTTAATAGCGAAAAAGACAAAGCCTTGCTGGAACTGACGACTAAATACGAATCAGAATTTGAAGCTGAAAAAAGTCAGGCCACCATTGCTACGCTGGAAAAAGAACAGGCTTATTCTACCAAGATGAATACCTTCTTATACGCTTTACTCGGTTTGGGGGCTTTGTTAATGTTCGTACTCTTTAGTAGTTACCGCCGTAAAAAGAGGGACAATGATTTATTATTGAATAAAAATGAAGAGATCAGTCGTCAGGGAGAAGAAATTAAAAGTAAGAATTTATTACTCAAAAATACCAATGACAGTCTGGACAATCTGAATCATAAACTGGTGAATGAAATGGCCGAGCGCGAATCTATTGAGCAATCCTCTTTTGCGCGGGATCGATTCCTGGCTACGATGAGTCACGAGATGCGGACACCGATGAATATCATTATTGGACTAACCCACTTGCTATTGGAAGAGGAACCTCGTCAGGATCAAATAGAACATCTGCGTACGTTACAGTTTTCTGCCAATAATTTGGTCGTTTTCATTAACGATGTACTGGACTTTTCTAAAATTGAAGCGGGTAAATTGACCCTCGAAAGTCGAGAGTTTAGCCCCGTAGATACCATTGAAGATACCAAGCAACGGTTCTTGTTGCCGGCGCGTGATAAGAATATCGCACTGAATTATTCTTTTGACGAAGCGATTCCTAAATGTCTAATCGGTGATCCGGTTCGACTCAATCAGATTTTGACCAATCTTGTTTCTAACGCTATCAAGTATACCGAAGAAGGTAAGGTAGATGTGAAAGTAAAGCTACACGAATTAAAATCCAACGAAGTAACCCTGGTTATGAACATCGAAGATACCGGTAGTGGAATGGATGAGGAGGAGTGCAAGCAGATGTTCCGCGAATTGAGCAATAACCAATCCGGAGATATTTTTGAAGGATACGCCGGACTGGGACTTACGATTACCAAGCGATTGGTAGATCTGCAAAATGGAAAAATTGAAGTAGATTCTGAAATTGGAAAAGGAACTAAATTTACCATTTACCTGCCTTTTAAAACTTCTAATAATAAAGCACCGGTAAAAGTGGCTAACCGTACTCTGAAATCATTTGAACACCTCAAAGGATATAAGATAATGGTGGTGGAAGACAATAAAATAAATCAATTGGTCGTCGCTAAAATGCTTACTAAAATTGGCGTTCAAGTAGTCACTGCTGACGATGGAGTAGAGGCACTGGAAGCGCTAGATCATGCTTACTTTGATCTGATTCTAATGGATATTCAAATGCCTAACATGGATGGCTATCGGGCTACTGCCGAAATTAGAAAATCCACGGATCCCCGCAAACGGGACGTTCCAATTATCGCTTTAACCGCTTCGGCTTTCCTCACTGAAAAAGAAAAAGCCAAATTATTTGGAATGAACGATCATGTCGGAAAACCATTCGGTCCCGAAGACCTCATGGATAAAATTGGCGCACTACTGGAAGTTTATAAAACTGCCTAAATAATTTAGTATGGCTCAAAATTGATCTTTTGTTCCCACTCTTCTTCACATGCTCACCTTCGTAGCTACGGCTATGAGGTTCCGTGTGTTCATCAATTGGAAACAAAATCTCTATTTTTGAACTCATAAAACTATTTTAGAATAAAGTCTATTTTATCATAAAAAAAATAGTTGTCCAAACTATTAACTCTTATGAAAAAGGTGTTTCGTCGTCTTGGCTATCAGCCGAGACGACTTTTTTTGGTGTGCCAGGCATGGCCGATACTTAAGTGGTGAAAGTCCACTGCACGCTTATTAGCGAGGAGTGTCAGCAGAAGTCATAGTACTGGTGAAACGAGCCAAGCGGTGTCACAACTTAAACTTGGAGGACTCACGAATCAGGAAGGACTGAACATTAAGTACGTCTCAAGAGATGTCTTTATTATTAATACCTCATTCCTAAGCAGCCTCCGGCCTCCGAAAAGGGAGACATCTGTGGAAAAGTAAATCGAATTTGTACACTATCAGCAATTGCCATTGGATATTTTTGCCAGACCGTTCCGCCAATATTCAAATTTTGAGACAATTCAAAAATATGTACAGAATCAAGGAAAAAAATACCATCAAGTATATCGTGGCCAATTAAATCTCTTCTGATTCAATTTGGCAAACTGCGATACCTCGTACCCTCTGGGTCGAGGTAGTTCATTCCCGGTAACTTGTTTTGTCTTCCTCCCCCAGATTCTGTATATTTACCCAAATACTCGACGAAAGAAAATCCAAATTATGTTCAAAGACCTATTTGATAAAGTGATCAACGCCCAAATAGAACCAATCTCGGGCTATGATGCCGCCTTTATCTACTCGGAGACGCCCAAAAGCCCCATGCATATTGCTTCTCTAACAGTGGTAGAGGGTTCTCTGGATTACGAAGAATTTAAAACTGGAGTAGCGAATAAATTACATTTGATGGAGCGCTTTAGACAGCGACTCGTTAATGTTCCTTTCAACGTAGATTATCCTTTTTGGGCGGACGATCCCAATTTTGATATTGATCTCCACGTACAACATATAAGATTGCCCGAGCCGGGAGACTGGAGTACCCTCCGGAAATTAACCGCCTCTATTTTTAGTGCGCCGCTGGATTTACGCCGTCCGCTTTGGTCCATTCATTTTATCGAAGGAATCACAAATATTGACCAGGTACCAAAAGATTCAGTAGCTATTCTCGCCAAAGTACACCACGTGATGATCGACGGAATGTCGGGTGTTGGGGTGATGGGACTACTTTTTAGCTTTACTCCGGAATCGAAACAGTACGAGGACGAAAAACCGGTACCCTTTCAGCCACAGCCGTTACCAAATGACATCACCTTACTGGCCAAGAGCTATATTGGTTTTTTAAAAAATCCGCTACGTGTACCGCGCATTGCGGGAAAGGCGATGTTTAATATTATGAAAAGTCGGGCCGCCAAAAAAATGGCCATTGGTAGTGAAGCAATTAATCCTGCTTATCCTGTTCCGCACACAATTTTTAATGGACATATTTCACCCAAAAGACTTTGGGGAACGGCCATCATTTCGCTGGATCGGGTCAAAGTTCTGAAGAAAACGATGGAGGTCACCATCAACGATATTTTTCTGGCTATTTGTTCGGGAGCGATCAGAAAATATTTATTGGAAAAAGACAAATTACCGAGCCAACCTTTGGTGGCCAACGTTCCGGTCTCGGTTCGATCCAAAGAGTCGGCGAAAGATATCAATAACCAAATTTCTAATATGATGATTCCGATCGCCACTCACGTGGAAGATCCCATCGAGCGGTTAGAAATGATTCAGGAACAAACCATTCAGGGTAAAATCAGACACCAGGCGCTCGGCGCAAATACGCTCGCAGAAATGGCCAATGCCGTACCTTTCGGTTTGGCCAATTTAGCCGCTGGCGTTTACTCTCGTTATAATTTAAATGAATTGCATCGTCCCCCCTTCAACGTAACCATTTCTAATGTTCCGGGGCCACAGATTCCGTTGTATTTAAATGGTCGAAAAGTAGATTCTATTTTAGGACTAACCCCGGTTGTAGATGGTTTCGGATTGATTATCGCTATTTTTTCTTATAATGGAAAAGTCAGTATTACCGCTACCTCGGATGCTAAAACCATGCCCGACATTGACGTATTTGCCCGCTATCTAAGGGAATCTGCCAACGATCTCGAGTCCGTCATTTTGGAACGTGGAAAAGTGAAAAAGAAAGTGGCTAAAAAAGTACATCGGACCCATTCTTTTTTGAATAAAATAAAAAAACACTTCAAAGACCATCCTCGACTCACCAAAAAGATTAGCGGAATCTACCAACTGGAAATCAGGTATCCGGAAAAAATAGAAACCTGGCAAATGGATTTAAGAGCCGCGCCAGCAAAGATTGGTAAACGTCCTGCTAAAACTTTTCAGGCAAAGATTTTTATGGATGAAAAATACTTGACCCGTATTATGAAAGGAAAGCTTTCCTGGGAAGAAGCGCAAGTACAAGGTCGTATCAAATTGGAAGGAAAACAAAATAGAAAGGAAATATTGCTAATGTTATTAAATAAAATAACAAAATAAATGGCGAGATCTGTAAACTTCACTTTTACCGCCAGAGACGGTAAAGAAATATTCTACACACACTGGCCGCTAAACAAAGAGGAGCCGCTACGGGGGGTCGTTCAAATCGCTCATGGAATTGGAGAGCATATCGGTCGCTACGAAGCAGTTGCTTTGGCACTTAACAAGGAAGGATTTGCGGTTTATGGAAATGATCACCGCGGCCACGGTCGTACGGCTAATGATGGAAAAACCTTAGGTCAATATACGGGTGAAAATTTTTGGAATGATGCGGTGTTGGATATGCACGAAATGACGGAACTCATCAAATCGGAACATCCGGATACGTTTTTTATTTTATTAGGACATAGTCTGGGATCGCTACTGGGGCGGGATTATATCTCTCGTTACGGCGCGGAGGTGGATGCCGTGATTGTTTCCGGAACAGCCGGATATATTAAAGTATTGGGTCCGGCAGGAGTAGCCATCACCAATTTACTCGTTCGTTTTCGGGGACGAACGGCTACCAGTCCATTTATTGAGTCTTTCTTTTTTGATCAGTTTAATCGAAAATTTAAACCCAACCGTACTAAACTGGACTGGCTTTCTCGGGATCGAAAAGAAGTGGATAAATTTGACAAAGATCCGCTACGGTCCGAAAAGTTTAATGTCGGAATTTTATACGCAGCGGCCTTCGGTGGGAAAATGGCCAACGCACCTGACACCCTAAAAAAAACACCAAAGAATTTGCCCATGTATATTTTTTCCGGAGATCAGGATCCGGTAGGAGAAATGGGCGAAGGAGTAAAACGGGTATACCGGGATTATAAAAAAGCAGGGATGAAAAAATTGACGTTGAAGTTATATCCCGGTGGCCGCCACGAAATGTTAAATGAAACCAATCGAAAAGAAGTAATCGCTGATATGATTAACTGGATTAACAAAATAATCGCATGATAAAGAAAGAACGACTTTACCGATATTTTGTAGAATTGATTTTTGCCATTACGGAGGCGGCCAAAAAGATCGATGACGCCGCCATAGAGGAGATTTTCGAGAAAGTAAAACGTCATCCGTGGGGTCACCTGCTGGATTTTAGAAAATCCTACGGTCGGGGAAGTGGTAAAGATGTCGAATACCGTTTCCGGAAACTATTGGCCGCTTGTGAAAATAAAGGAGCCAATCGCGAATATGAATTTATAGTACAAATACTGGATGAAGTGGCCAAAGCGGTACGTACGCCTAAAAAACACAAAACAAAAGCAGCACTAGTGGTCAAGCAATTTCGACTCGCTATTTTATTGATCAATGCACAAGAATCTGAACCGCCGGGCCTACTGAATTTTATCTTGGAAGGTCGGTCCGTTTTTGAATGGGGATCCATGTTTTTTTTACAAAATTTTCTACCAAAAAGAATTGATGGAAAGAAAAGTCCCGTGCTTTTATTACCACCGTTGTTTGGGACCGATTTTTCTACCCGCTTTATCCGAAATTTTTTACAAGAACAAAATTTCCACGCCTACAAATGGAAATTAGGAATCAATCTCATTCGTGCTTACTATCTACCACAATTAGAGAACAGATTAGTTACTTTATTTGAAAAACACCAACAAAAAGTCAGTCTCGTTGGCTGGAGTGGGGGAGGTATGCTAGCCAAAGTAGTCGCTAATCGTCACCCGGATAAAGTGGCGCATCTGGTAACTATCGGCTCGCCCGTATGGGGAATCGACGGGTTACAAACCTACATAAAAGGACTTTATGAATTTCTTAGAGGACAACCCCTTTCCGAAAGAAACGAAGATTTTAACGCCGAAATAGACGCGGTGCCTAAAGTTCCGATCACATGTATTTATACCAAAACGGATGGCGTAGTTCCCTGGCGAAATTGCCTGGAATCAGAAAGCCTGCGACCTGACGTACAAAATATCGAAGTCTACGGCTCTCACAGTGGACTCGGTGCGAATCCCGCCGTACTCACCGTGGTCGCTTACGCACTCGCCCAAAGACTGGAAGGAAAGATGGTAAACAAATTACCTCCTAATATAGAAAAAATGTTGTTTCCACTTTTTTGGCAACAGAAAATGGCCCAGTTTAAATCCCGCTAAAAAAAAGTCCCATAGGTAACATACCAATAAAACGACACGAAAAAGTCCCATAGGGACGACATATAGGTAACAAACCAATAAAACACACGAAAAAGTCCCATAGGGACGACATATAGGTAAACGTATGCAAGAAATAATAAAACATCCAACTTTCCAGACGACCCTTAAAGCGATCGCCAAAGCCGAAAGCCGTAGCTTTACGGACGTAGAACAGCATGCTATAAAATGCCTGGGAGAACTCCATACACAACAGCATCCCGTCTCTAATTTTCTATCCATACAGGCCTTCCAGTATTTGATCTCCCGAGCTTACGCGGATAAGATTGACGTAGACAAAAAAGGAATAAAAAAGCTGATGAAGTTGATTAGAAAGCATCCCGTCGCTTTTATTATGACGCACAAAACGTATCTGGACACCCTTGTATTAGTCACCACTTTGGCTCGTTATGGAATGCCGATTCCCTTTATGTTCGCAGGTGATAATATGGCCTTTCCAATCATGAAGCAAGTCGGTAAATATAGCGGAATGATCTTTATCCGTCGAAATTTTAAAGACGATGCTGTTTACAAAGCAACCCTCCGGCATTTTATTACAACCCTAATCGACAGTGGACAACACTTCACCTGGAATATTGAAGGAACTCGTTCCAGAACGGGTAAACTGGTTTGGCCAAAAATGGGTATTCTTAAATATATTATGGATGGAGAAAAAGACAGCAATCGGGAATTTAAATATGTTCCGGTATCCATTGTCTACGATTTGATTCCGGATGTAAAAGAGATGACGGAACAAGCTAAAGGCAAAAATAAAAAAGGAGAAAATGTCGGCGCTGCCATTAATTATATTAAAAAATTAGGCGATCAATTTGGTCGGGCTGCCATTCGATTTGGAGATCCGGTTGAATCCGGAGGAATCCATCAGGCGATTATACCCAATCAGGAAGAAGAAAGTTATTTAGATAAAAATCGACTCCCTCGATTTGCGTTTGAAGTAATTCACCGGATCAATTATATTACGCCGGTGACCACCGTTTCTTTGGTTTGTCACATTCTATTAAATAATTTTTCGTTACCTAAAAAGAACATCGAATTTCGGGTAGTGAAGTTGATGAAATTTATCGAACAAAGACGGGAGGACGTATTACTGGATCGTGGGAAACCCATCGGAAAAAGTATTACCAATGCCCTCAACTTATTACAACGGAGTGGTATTGTTCAAAAAGTAAAATCGGGTATCAAAGCCCAATACTGCCTCGGACGCGACGAATATTTACCCGCTAATTATTATGCGAATATGGCCTCCGGACATTTGTACCAACGGGCCTTTATTGAATTGGCGCTGGTCAAAATTGGCGATGATCATTCTTCCCGTAGAATGGTGAATTTCTGGAAAGAAATCATGCATCTGCGAGATACTTTTAAGTTTGAATTTTTCTATTCTAACAAAGCGAGTTTTAGCGACGAGATTGAAGAGGAACTACACCACTTCAATGCTCAGTGGCGTAAAATTTTAAAAAATCCAAAAGGGAATATTCGCAAACTTTTAGAACAACAGACCTTCTTTGTAGCCGAATCCGTCTTACTCAATTACCTGGAAGCTTACAAAGTAGTTTGTCGTACTTTACTGGAATGGAATACCGAAGATCCTTTTGAAGACGCTGAATTTGTCGAAGCCTGTTTATTCAAAGGTCGCGACTTACACTGGCAGGGACATATCAGAAGACTGGACAGCGTCACCAGACCCTTTATTACCAACGGTCTGAGACTGGCCCGGAATTATCAGTTAATTCCAGAAGGTAAAAATCTCAAAACGGAAGCGCTGGAAAATTGGCAAGAAGATCTCCTTGCGATGAGTAATCGACTTGCTCAATTACAAAAACTGGAATACATCATCGAACGCGATAGTGACCACCGGATTCCGCTCGAAATGGAAGTGGTGCCCGGTTCGGATTTGACCCTGTTAACCGAAGAAGTAACCAAATCTGAAAAAGGAAAACACATTGCCGTTTTCTTCGATTTAGATCGAACTTTGATCAATGACTTCTCTGCTAAACGTTTTATACGTTCCAGACTTTTATCAAAAAAATTAACCACCCGGGAAGTCATTTCTCACGTGGCAGTACTCATGATCTACGCGTCTGGTAGCCGGGACTACGCCAATTTTACCCGACTATCTGTACAAGGTCTTAAAGGAATGAAGGAGGAAGAATTTTTAAATTTAGGAGAAGAAGTATATACTAAATATTTAGCTGCTGCCATTTATCCCGAAGCTCGCGCCCTGGTCGCTTCCCATTTTGCGCAAGGACACAAAGTCGTGATTGTATCTGCCGCCACTCCTTATCAGGTGGCACCCGTGGCCCGTGACCTCGGAGTGGACGATATTTTTTGTACGACTCTGGTGGTAGAGGATGGCAAGTTTACGGGAGAAGTTAAAGAGATGTGCTGGAACGAAGGAAAAGCCAAAGCTGCCAAAATATTTGCGGAAAAGCACGATATCGATTTATCCAAATCTTATTTTTATACGGATAGTTTTGAAGATTATCCACTGCTCGAAATCGTCGGAAAACCACAAGCGGTGAACCCCGATAAAGCATTGGCCCAAATTGCTTTCGAAAACAATTGGCCGATCCACCAATTTGAAGAACCGCTCGGAATGCCACTTATTAATACCTTGCGAACCGGACTGGCGGTAGGTAGTATTTATCCTTCCGTTCTGAAAGGAATTACCACGGGCGTTTTTCATCTTTCTCAACGAAAAGGCATCAACGCTACCTACGCCACGATGGGCGATTTGGGTTGTCGAATGGCTGCCCTGGATTTGGTAATCAAAGGCAAAGAAAATCTGGAGCGTGCCCGACCCGCAGTCTTTTGCTTTAATCACCAAAGTAACGCGGATATGTTTATTTTGATGAAACTGTTGCGCCATGATTTTACCGCAATTGCAAAAAAAGAATTAGCCGTACCTCCTTTTGGAGCAATCCTTAAACAACTAGGCGTCGTCTTCGTAGATCGGAAAGATCGTAAAAAAGCCATTGAAGCCATGAAGCCCGCCGTGGAATCCTTGAAAAATGGTGTCTCGATTGCCGTGGCTCCGGAAGGTACGCGTAGCCGAACTACCAAGCTGGGACCATTTAAAAAAGGACCTTTCCACCTAGCGAAGCAAGCAGGCGTTCCAATTATTCCAATTGTAATAAAAAATGCGCACCACGCGCTGCCTAAAGGCAGTAGTCTGGTTCGTCCCACAACGATTGAAGTAGTCGTGTTAGATCCAATAGATTTGTCTGGGTGGAAACGCAAAGATCTTGACAAAAATATCGCAAAAGTAAGAAATAGCTTCCTTGCAGAACTTAACCAAAACGAATAAATTATGCAGCAATTAAAAGTTGGATTATTAGGTGGTGGCTCGTGGGGAACAACGGTCGCCTCGCTGACGGCCCGAAATTGCCCAACGACACTTTGGGCACGTAACCAGGATACGGTCAATGATATTAACCAAAAACACCAGAACGAAAAATATCTACCGGGTGCCATTTTGCCTGTTGCTCTGACTGCTAGCAATACAATTGAAGAAACCGTAAATAATGCTGACGTAGTAATCATGGGAATTCCTGCCCAACATTTCCGCAATGTCCTCTGCGAAGCGCGTCCCCACATTCGGCCCTGGGTACCCATTATCAGTTTAGCAAAAGGATTGGAGCTGGATACCAAAATGCGGATGACGGAGGTGATCGAAAAGGAAATGCCCGGACATCCGGCGGGCGTATTGACGGGCCCAAATCTGGCCAAAGAAATTGCGGCGGGAAAAGCCGCAGCGAGTGTGATTGCGATGGTCGATGATACGATTGCGGCGAGGTTACAAACTATTTTTAGTACTGGATTATTTCGGGTATATACCAATGAAGATGTGGTCGGTTGTGAACTGGGCGGTGCCCTCAAAAATATTATTGCCATCGCCACCGGAATGGGAGATGGTGCGGATGCCGGAGACAATACTCGCGCCGCCATCATCACCCGTGGACTAGCCGAACTAACTCGTCTGGGCGTCGCAATGGGTGGACAACCACAGACCTTCGCGGGACTCGCCGGAATGGGCGATCTGGTAGCTACTTGTAGCAGTACCAAAAGCCGAAATCGCTACGTTGGCTTTAATCTGGGGCGTGGCCGAAAAATAGAAGATATTATTGCAGAAATGGCCGAGGTAGCCGAAGGAGTCAAAACGGCCAAAGTGGTGATGGAACTGGCGCAAGAATATGGAATTGATATGCCAATTGCAACGGAAGTTTATAAAGTTTTGTACGAAGGCGGATCGGCCCAAACTGCCTTCCGGGGACTTTTACGGCGAGACGTTGGGTCGGAAGCTGAACCAGGTTAGATAGTTTTGAGAAAACCGCGAGCGAGCCAGGCGTAAAGCAAGTTTTTTAAAACGACTCGAAAAGCAAACCAGGATAGCGTTGAGTTGTTAAAGATTAGGGGCAAGAATTAGAATGCGTGTAGTTTTGAGAAAACCGCGAGTGAGCCAAGCGTAAAGCAAGTTTTCTTAAAACGGCTGAGCGAGCCAAGCATAAAGCAAGTTTTCTTAAAACGACTCGAAAAGCTAAACCAGGATAGCGTTGAGTTGTTAAAGATTAGGATAAAGAATTAGAATGCGTGTAGTTTTGAGAAAACCGCGAGTGAGCCAAGTGTAAAGCAAGTTTTCTTAAAACGGCTGAGCGAGTCAAGCGTAAAGCAAGTTTTCTTAAAACGACTCGAAAAGCAAACCAGGATAGCGTTGAGTTGTTAAAGATTAGGGTAAAGAATTAGAATGCGTGTAGTTTTGAGAAAACCGCGAGCGAGCCAAGTGTAAAGCAAGTTT
>Ga0209187_1002382_pt1 | contig 18053 bp, 19 predicted proteins | sample BantaG_FD_187430 | JGI IMG/M metagenome (GOLD analysis project Ga0209187, IMG submission 187430) | Marine algal microbial communities from Bantry Bay, Ireland - BantryBay_4 metaG (SPAdes) (version 2) | ecosystem: Host-associated > Algae > Red algae > Unclassified | place: Bantry Bay, Ireland... | reverse complement strand
GTCAAGGTCAAGGTCAAGGTCAAGTTCAAGAGTGGGGAAGGCAGGGTATGGTTTGACAGAAAGATGGACGAGGAGTCTGGGAACGCCGACGTCCCCGTCGGCATGCAACCAAGACATAGACCCAGTTAAAAACTTCAAAGGCAGGCGGTTTCCTAAAACGATGCACGGCCCCCTTGACCTTGACCTTTTACTTGACCTTGACCTCCCAAGTTCTTCGGCGGGCAAAGGATTTTGGTTCGGGTGCGCTTGACGGTCAGTCGAATGATTTGACATCCAGCTCTCAGCGGAAACATTTTCAGGTCAAGGTCAAGGTCAAGGTCAAGGTCAAGGTCAAGGTCAAGGTCAAGGTCAAGTCCAATGGCTTTATAGTAGGAGGAAGGGAGGTTTCACTTTGACCAAAGCTTTTGACTTTTGCCCCCATTTGGCCACATTTGTCTCCATGAAGTGCCTTCTTGGTCTATTGATTTTTCTCGGTTTCGGTTTATCTCCGCTGCAAGCAGCGGAGAAGCCGAACATCATTTACATCTTACTCGATGATGCGGGCTTTGGAGACTTTAGCTGCTACGGGCAAAAGCTTTTCAAGACGCCAAATATCGACCGCTTGGCGAAGGAAGGGATGAAGTTCACCCAGCATTATTCGGGGAGTACGGTCTGCGCCCCGACCCGCTGTGTCTTGATGACCGGTCTCCACACGGGGCATGCATTTGTCCGTGGAAATCGCGAAGTTCAACCCGAAGGGCAGTCGCCCATGCCGGCTGATATCGTCACCATTCCTCGCCTGCTTTCCCAGGTCGGCTACGTCACCGGAGCCTTCGGTAAGTGGGGGCTAGGAGCACCAGGTTCTGCCAGTGATCCGATGGAACATTTCGATGCCTTTTACGGATACAACTGCCAGCGCGCGGCGCATAATTACTATCCGACTCACCTCTGGAAGGATCGCGAGAAGGTTCCTTTCGACGGAAAGACGCATTCTCAAGAACCGACCATGAAGGAGTCGCTACAGTTCATTCGTGATAACAAAGATAAACCCTTCTTCTCCTACATGGCCATCACCATGCCGCACGCTGCGATGCACGTGGAAGAGCGGTACCGGGCTAAGTACGATAAGCAATTCCCCGAATACGCGAACACCATTGGGCGTTATGCAGGACCTGAAGTGAAAAACCCCATCGCAGCCTTCGCGGGCATGATGGCGCAAATCGACGAAGGGGTGGGGCAAGTATTGGATCTCCTCAAAGAGTTGGATATCGATGACAACACGCTTGTCATGTTGACCTCCGACAATGGGCCGCATCAAGAAGGAGGGCATCGGCCTGACTTTTTCGATAGCAATGGTCCTTGGCGTGGACACAAACGGGATTTGACGGATGGCGGGATTCGCACCGTCCTTCTCGCTCGCTGGCCCGGTTCGATCAAAGCCGGAAGCGTGAGCGACCTCATTTCTGCACACTGGGATATGTTGCCGACGTTCTGTGATATGGCGGGGGTGCAAATCCCAGAAGGGATCGATGGGATCTCTATGTTACCTGAGCTTACGGGCGAGGGACACCAGGCAACGCACGAGTACCTATATTGGGAATTTTATGAGCGCGGTGGGAAAAAGGCGGTTCGCTTTGGCCCTTGGAAGGGTATTTTACACAACATCAGCAAGGGCAATAAGAAGATCGAATTGTATCGCCTCGCTGATGATCCGGCGGAGCTGAATGATCTTTCGGCCGAATATCCGCAGATCGTTGAAAAGGTTCGTGGGTATTTTGAGGAAGCCCACACGCATTCAGACCTTTGGAGCTTCAAGAAACCGGCTAAAAAGCAAAAAAAGAAACCTTCCAAGAAGTAGCCTCTACCTGTGATTACCACTGCGTTTTTGTGCCTCTTTTGTGGCGCAATCGGCCGTTTTCGTCAAAATCGGCCATTATTTCGAGGGACTCATCATATCATAACAATTTCCGAGGATTGTAATCTTTCTGAAAAGGAATATTATGATAATACAGATGGTACTACATAAAATTCTCATCGTTGAAGATGAGCAAGACATCCAAGAGCTTTTATCGTATAACCTTGAGTCAGAAGGTTACGAGGTCGCCATCGCAGGTACTGGCGAAGAGGCTCTTGCCAAGGTTACCCAGTTCCAGCCTGACTTGGTCTTACTCGATTTGATGCTGCCCGGTTTGGGTGGCATGGAGATTTGTAAGCGCTTCAAGAAAGCCAAAACGACACGGCATATCCCGATCATCATGCTTACCGCGCGTGGCGAAGAAGCGGATATTGTTCTCGGTCTCGAAGCGGGCGCGGTCGATTACGTGACCAAGCCATTCAGCCCTCGCGTGTTGCTCGCTCGTATTCGCGCCCTCTCACGCCGTGATGATAGCGATGACGAAGATGAGGGCGAGGTCTTAACCATCGGTGAGATCACGCTCAATACCTCACGAGTCGAAGTAAAGGTAGCTGACGAGCCTGTTTCTCTAACCGCGACAGAATTCAAACTTCTGACCGTCTTCATGGAAAAGCCAGGACGGGTGTTTACGCGAAACCAAATTATCGACCGGGTTATGGGGCAGGAGTACGCAGTCACCGAGCGTTCGGTCGATGTCCAAGTCGTTGGGCTACGCAAAAAGTTAGGCGACGCCGCTGCCTGTATTGAAACTGTGCGTGGGATTGGCTATCGCTTTCGAGATCAGTAACCCCATCTTCTCGTGCTTGTTAATCCGATGCCTCCGCTCGATCTAAGGTCATGAACTCCAAGCCCTTATTTCAAAAAATCTTTGCGCCGTTCATGCTGGTTAGCGTGCTTGCGGTCTTGTCCGTGATGCTAATCGCGACTCAATGGATGCGAGCGAACCAACTTGATTCTACGCGCATGGACCTTCAAGTCCGCACTCAATTGCTGATCGAACTACTTGGGTCCCAGGAGAAGGCGAACCCAGCTGTTTTACAAGCTGCTGTCGAATCACGTGGCCGCGCAATTGAAACTCGAATTACGATTATCGCACCCGATGGAGGGGTGCTTGCCGATTCGGACATGAATCCAGCAGAGATGGATAATCATGGGGAGCGTCCCGAAGTCGTCGATAGCATGACGCAAACCTTTGGCACCGCTACGCGGTACAGCCGTAGCTTAAATCAAAAAATGATCTACGTCGCTAAACGAGATGTTGATGGCCGTGTGTTTCGCTGCTCCCTACCTACACATGAGATTAGCAATTTTCAGGAAATGTTTCTCGGGCGGTTACTCCCTGGGATTCTGGGAATTCTGCTGCTTGCGATGCTGGCTAGTTTGTTGATTTCTCGTCGCTTAGCTCGTCCGATTCAGGAGATTTCTAGTATTGCTAGAGCTTATGCCCAGGGAGATCTTTCGGCCCGAATTTACCCTTCTGATACACGTGAGCTTGGAGAATTAGCGGGAAATATGAATGCGATGGCAACTCAAATGTCCTCCACCATCGGGAATATGGAGCAGCAGCAGCGCCAGCAGCGAGCGATGCTTTCTGGCTTGGTCGAAAGCGTGATCGCGCTGGATACGGAGGGATTGGTGATTGAGCGGAATGCGGCCGCGGATCGTTTGCTCGACTGGGGGCCTTCGGTAATTCAACGCTCTTTGCGCGAGTTGGTGCGCAACCCAAGTTTACTCGACTTTATCGAGCGCGTGGCGCAGTCCACCGAACCGTTAGAAGAAGTCATCGAGCATATCAAAGATGATACCCGGACCCTACGTGCCTATGGCTCCAGCTTAAAGGATACAGAGAACCGCCGCATCGGAACCTTGATCGTGCTCTACGATGTCACCGAACTTCTCCGGCTCGAAAATATGCGCCGCGATTTTGTTGCCAATGTGTCCCACGAATTGAAAACACCGACGACGTCGATTATTGGATTTGCCGAAACTTTGAAAGAAGGCGCATTGGAAAATCCAGAGGACGCAAAACGCTTTTTGGATATTATTTCCCGTCAAGCTCGGCGGCTCAATAGCATCATCGAAGATCTGCTCAGCTTGTCGCGCATTGAAAACGAAGTGTCGCATCAAGAGGTGGTTAAGTCCGAGGTGAATGTCTCGGTATTGCTTCTCTCGATCATGCATGAGTGCCAGCCCCGGGCCGACATGCGGCAAATCGTGCTCCGGCTAAACTGCCCAAAAGAGTTGGTGATGCAGGCCAAGCCTGAGCTGTTGGAGCAGGCGCTGCTAAATTTGATCAACAACGCGATCAAATATTCCGACGAAGGCGCTTCTGTGACCCTTACGGCGGAGGCCGAAGGAGAGCATGTAATTCTGAGTGTGAAAGACGAAGGGGAAGGCATCGCAGTCAAGCATTTGGACCGTTTGTTCGAGCGGTTTTATCGGGTGGATAAAGCACGTACTCGCGAAGTCGGTGGAACTGGCTTAGGTCTGGCGATTGTGAAGCACGTGGCGCAAGCGCATGGCGGGGTTGCTTCGGTTGAAAGTATCCTCGGCGAAGGCAGTACCTTCCGTTTGGTATTGCCTCCGATTTAGGCAGAAGAATCCGCTGCTAAGCCGACAGGCTCTTAGGCCTCGCCACGAAGCGTCATGCCGGCCCATACGGCAAGTAATCCGAGGATGACCTGAGATCCTATATTCAAGATCGCAAGCCCTGGATGGGATTTTAAGAGCTGCAGTGTGTCCAAGCTAAAGGAGCTGTAGGTGGTGAACCCGCCCAAAAAGCCAACCACCAACAAGAGCCGTAGTTCTCCCTTGAGATTGAAGGCAAGTCCGATGAGAAAGCATCCCAGCATGTTTACAATCCAGGTGCCCCACGGAAAGGTCGCGTTACCCGCACCGAAGCGCATAACTGCGAGCCCCAATAGATAACGACAGACAGCTCCACTACCGCCGCCTAAAGCGACCCAAAGCAGGTTCTTCATGCACCGGGTTGTGTGCTGCTGGTTGCGTTTGGTGGAGGCGTCGGGCTGTGTGTCCCCGGCTTCGGTTTAAAGCGAACCACTAAGTAGGCCCCTACAGCCGCCATCAAAATGCCGATGAAAAAAGGTTTAGGAATCGCAGCCCAGCCACCGTCGGGTGGGTGCTTGCTTAAGCTTACCACCGCATTTACGATGGGAGCCCCAGCAAAGATAATCGACATCACAATGGGTGGGCTTCCTTTGGCTCCAAAGGCGAGCAAGACGCAAAAGGCACCGATGGCACCCAAGATCCCCGCAAATAAACTAAGCTTAATACCGGGGGCAGGGTAGGACCAAAATCGAAGGTCTCCCTTGTTCATCATGATCAGAAGGAGAGGGCCTACGATGGCAACCAAGAAGTAAGCGATGCCGACCCAGAGGAAGGCTTTATAGCGGGCGAGGGGATCGGTGCCCGATTTGCCGGAAATGAGGATTTGCCCTTCGTGAAGGTAAATTCCGTATAGACCCCAGCAAGCTACGGTCATTAAAGCGAAGATGAGCCATGATTTCATGTCACCTTCAACCAAGGCTTGGCTAAAAGGTCAACGATGCTTCATGATCGAAGATATCCCTCCATCAGAACACGCCTATGAAAACTGTGGCGCTTGATTGGATCTGAAATGGCTATCCGCTGCGGCTCTGCCTATCCGCTGTGGCTCTGCCTATCCGCTGTGGCTCTGCCTATCCGCCCTATCCGCTGTGATAGTCGCCTTCTTCGATTCGATCCTGGAAGCGGGTACGGTCTTCGATAAAGTTCATGCGAATGGGTCCGACACCACCATTCCGGTGTTTTGCGATATCGACAATTGCGAGAGTCCGGTCGCCCGATTCTGGATCCTCAGGGTAGCGAGATGGCCGGCGCAAGAGGAGAACCACGTCCGCATCCTGCTCGATTGAGCCCGAGTCACGCAAGTCAGACAACTTGGGTTTACCGGATTTTGCGTCGCGGGTTTCGTTCGCACGCGAAAGCTGCGAGAGAACCAAGACGGGGATGTCTAATTCTTTGGCCATGCCTTTTACATTGCTTGAAATCGCGGTGGTCTCGCGCTGACGGCCATCGCGGGAAAACTGTGCGCAGTTCATCAGCTGCAAGTAATCAATGATGATCAAGCCGATGTCATACTTCTTTTTCATGCGTCGGGCCCGAGCGCGAAGGTCGAGAACGTCCAGTCCTGCTGTATCATCAATGTAGATCGGAAGGTCTCGCATCCGCGTTGCCGCATCGGTAATCCGGTCGCGGTGTTCGTTACTCAGAAATTTATTCAGCGAGTGAAAGGAGACACCCGCGTTACCGCAAATCATCCGCTTTACGAGTTGGCTTGCCGCCATCTCAAGGCTGAATACGGCGACTGCGGTACGTTTGCCGTCTTTGCGGTCGACGCCAAGGGCTGCATTCTCGGCGATATTTAGTGCCAGCGATGTTTTCCCTTGGGAGGGACGCGCCGCGAGAACGACCATGTCGCTGGGTTGTAAGCCAAGGAGCATTTGATCGAGGTCTTTGAAGCCAGTCGGAACGCCTCGGTTGGCTTTTTTCCGGTCTGCCACCGCGAAGATTTCCATCACGGTCTCGTTCACCATGTCGGACCAATTGGCGCCACCGAGCTTATTGAGGTCGGTAATATTAAAGAAGGCTTGTTCGGTTTCCCCGAGAACAATGTCAGCGTCTTTGTCTGGATCGTAGCAGCGGTCAATCGCGACCCGTGATTGGTGGATGATTTCGCGCAGCAAATGGTTTTGGTGCACGATGTCGATGTAGGATTCCGCGTGAGCTGCGGTAATCGTTTCTTCGACGAGTCGTTCGATGTATTCGAAGCCACCGACTTGATCGAGGAGCTCGAGGAGCCGGAGTCGATCCGTGAAGGTAATCAGGTCAATCCGCAGCATGGCGGAATGCATGGTGAAGATGACTTCCCAGATGGTCTCGTGGGCACGATAGTAAAAAGCGGATGGAACGATTTGACGCTCAATGGCCAAATCGATCACCCGCTCTGCATCCAGAAGGGCCGCCCCGATCAGGGCGCGCTCTGCATATTCACTGTTGGGCGGTACCCGACCGCCAGGAGACGGGGGAGGTACCATATCCATGTGGTTAATCGCCTTCTTCTTGCACGACCCAGACCTTCAACTCGCAAGCGAGGTCCTTATGTAGCTTAACCGGAATGGCGAATTCGCCAATCGCTTTGATTGGGTCAGCGAGTTTGATTTGCTCTTTCTTGAGTCCGATTCCTTGGGCTTTGGCGGCTTCAGCGATGTCTGCTGCTCCAACCGAGCCGTATAGGGTTCCTTCGTCAGAAACTTTCATTGGGATACTGAGGGATACCGATTCGAGGCGTCCTTTCAGCTTCTCAGCAACTTCAAATTCTTGTGCGAGTTCGATTTCGCGTGCGGCACGAGCGGCTGCAACACGACGGTGAGCTGCTTCGGAAACACCCGTCGCAAGTCCGTTTGGAAGCAAGTAGTTGCGTGCGTAGCCATTTGCTACGTTTACAACGTCACCTACGATTCCGAGACCGTCGACATCTGTGGTTAACATCAATTCTTTTGACATGATCTATTCTCCTGCTTTCGTTTTCGTGCGTACAGGCTTGTTCAGGGAAGAAGGCCAAGCGTGCGTGCACGACGAATAGCCCGCTTCAGCTGACGCTGTTGCAGTGAATTTGCTCCAGTCAACCGACGAGGAATAATGCGTCCTTGTTCAGTGACAAACTTACGGAGTAACTCCGTGTCTTTATAATCGACCGCGGCAACACCCTCGAGGAGTTTGCAACCGGGTTCGCGACGTTCCATGCGTTCCATGATAAATATCCGTATTCTTTAAAAAATAATACCCAAAAATCAGCGATTCACTGGTTGGGGTTGGGTTGTATGCTGTGCTTTACTTAGAAAGGCAAGTCATCAATGTGTTCTTCTTTAGGTGTTTCTGCCTGAGAGGGGGATTCAGGTTTATCCGCCGGAGCTTGGGTTTGAGCTGGAGCTTGGGTTTGAGCCGGAGCTTGGGTTTGAGCCGGAGCTTGGGTTTGAGCCGGAGCTTGGGTTTGAGCTTTAGCTTGAGCCGCAGATTCACTATGGTTGCGAGAGCCACTGCCCGAACCGCCAGAGTCGCCCGGTTTGCCTAAAAACTGCACGCGGTCCGCCGTAATGGCAAGCTTGCTGCGCTTTTCGCCTTCTTTGTTTTCCCACTGATCGTAGCGCAAGCGCCCTTCAATCAAGAGGCCACTGCCTTTGTTTAGGTATTCCGCGCTGGTTTCAGCTTGGCGTCCCCAAACCGTGACATCGACGTAGATCGCTTTCTCGACCCATTCGCCACTTTTGTCTTTGTAGCGCTCGTTTACTGCCATGCGAAGATCCGTCACCGCCATATTGGTACTGGTGAAGCGGATCTCTGGATCCATGGTGAGATTTCCTGCAAGAATAACGCGATTTAAAGAAGCCATAGGTTATTTTCCTTTAATGGGTTCTGTTTATCAATCATTCATTTGCGGAATCTTGCTGGCAATACGTCTCGCGCACAGAACAGCTAGATTTAAAGCCACCCGCGCGCTTCCCCGTAGGTTGCTTAGCGTCAGCAGGTTACTCAGCGTCAGCAGGTTGCTCAGCGTCAGCAGGTTGCTCAGCGTCAGCAGGTTACTCAGCGTCAGCAGGTTACTCAGCGTCAGCAGGTTACTCAGCGTCGGCAGTTTCAGGCGTTGGCGCAGAAACTGGAGCTGTGCTCGCTTTGTTGAAGATCGAAATGCGGAACAAGTCTTCGTTTAGACGAAGGTTTTCGCGCAATACCGCAACGTTCTTGGTTGGCATATCCATGTTCAAGAGAACGAATTCTCCTGCGGTATGCTTTTGCTGTGGGCGAGCAAATGTTTTGCGTCCCAAGCGGGATGGAGAGCTGCATTTGCCTTTAAGAGATTTGGCTTCGTTGGTAAATGCTTTGATTGCTTTGTCGATCCGGTCGTCGCTAAGCGCTTCAGGAAGGATGAGCATCACTTCGTAACTGTTCGTCATGGTAATTATCGTTTCGTTAAAATTGGTCCCAATCGGGAAGGGCAAACTGATCAGGTTTTTTAGGCGTCTGGCAAGTGTTGATTTTGCTTTTTAGCGGTCTGAATCTGTTTTTTTCCATCCATGGTAAGGTTTGAGGGGAAATCCGCTCAATTGTGACGGTTCATGGCTTTGGTGACACCTTGGGTAATCATGTCCGTCAGGACGGTTGAAGCCTGTTCTTTCAGGTCGGAAAGCCCGTCTGACTCCGGGGTACTCCATTCGCCAAGAACATAGTCAACGAGTTTTGCCCCTCTGGGGCGTGGTCCGACTCCGATGCGAAGGCGGACAAATTGGTCGGATCCGAGGTGGGTTATCAGGGAGCGAATACCATTGTGGCCACCCGCGCCCCCGCGTTCTCGAATGCGTAACTCGCCGAAGTCTAAATCGACATCATCAAACACAACGATGATGTCGCTAATCGCGAGTTTTTTGCGTTTCATGAACGGTTTTACGGCTTTGCCGCTGTCGTTCATGAAGGTCATGGGCTTCATCACCATCACCTGCTCTCCGCCAAGGCGGGTGGGGCAGGTGACGGATCGTCCACCCATTAGAGGTTTTTTGAAGCGACCGCCTCGGCTTGCTACGAAAGCATCAACTACATCGAATCCGATGTTGTGCCTCGTGTTGCAGTAATCCGTTCCCGGATTGCCTAAGCCGACGACGAGCTTCATTGGGCCTATGCGTCAGCTTCAGGTTCAGCTGCTTCTTCGCCCTCAGCGCCTTCTTCGCCTTCAGCACCTTCTTCGGCTTCACCTTTACCAGAAATACGTGGTTTCGAGATGTTGCAGACAGCGATGTCAGCTGGGGTGATGATTTTGTATTTCACGCGGTCAATCACGAGATCGTCAACCCGAAGTTGTTCACCAACTTCAAGTTCAGATACGTCCACTTCGATCGTTTCGACCAAGTCTTTCGGCAAGCATTTGACGGTGATGCTACGCAAGAGATACTCAAGTGTACCACCTTCTTTGGTAACGCCAACAGGGACGCCATCAAAGGCAATCATGACGTCGACGACAATCGGACGGTTCGCGGTGATTTCGTATACGTCGAGGTGAAGCAGGCGGCTGGTTACAGGATGCTGCTGAATCTCTTTGATGAGGACGGGGCGAGGTGAATCGCCATCAATGCTCATATCAACGAGAAGGGATTCACCAGAGTGGTTACGCAAGAACGACTCTACTTCACGAGTTTCGAGCTCAATGCCCAAAGCTGAGGTGCCTTCTTTATAAATGTTACCTGGTAGACGTCCTTCACGACGCATACGGCGAACGTTGCTCGTGCCTTTCTCGACGCGAGTAATGGCTTGTAATGCTTCCATTCGATTTCCTTAATTTCTATATTTTTAAATTCGTTTGTAAATTGTTCCGGACCGTCTGAATCGAGCTTAGATTTTAAACAGCGATGAGACGGATTGGTTTCCGTGGATGCGGGTAATGGCATCTGCGAGCAAAGGTGCAATGGAAATCCGCGTAATTGGGATATCACTTTTTAAGCCGAAATCAGGGATGCTGTCGGTCGTAATAAGCTCAGAAATAGCGGATGCCTCAAGGCGAGATACGCCCTTTTCGTTTAGAAGGCAGTGGGTAACCACCGCGATAACGGAAATCGCTCCGTTGGTCATCAGGACTTCTGCGGCTGCAGATAACGTACCCGCAGTACTCGTCATATCGTCAACCAGAACCACATTGCAGCCCTTTACATCGCCGACGAAGTTCATGGTAGTGACCTCGGACGCGTTTTTGCGTTGCTTGGAAACAGATGCAACCCCGCAATCCAGCATGGTTGAGTAATCGAAGGCTTGTTTGAATCCGCCCGCGTCTGGAGAGGCAACCACGAGATTGCTGATTTCGCGGTCCCGAAGGTGGCGAACCAGCACGGGGTAGGCATACAAATGATCTACCGGCATGGTGAAAAAGCCTTGGATCTGTTCCGAATGAAAATCCATTGCGAGAACGCGGTTGGCGCCGGCGGTTTCAAGCAAGTCAGCCACCAAGCGAGCTGTGATGGGAACTCGAGGCTGATCTTTACGATCTTGGCGCGCATAACCAAAGTAGGGGATGACAGCCGTGATGCGGCTGGCCGAGGCTCTTCTGCACGCATCAAGCGTGACAAGGAGTTCCATGATGTTTTGATTCGCCGGGGTGCAGGTCGATTGGATGATAAAGACATCATCGCCACGGATGTTATCCTCGATTTTACAAAAGAATTCTCCGTCGGGAAACGAGACTTGATGAACTTCCGTTATCGGATGCTCCAAGTGGCTCGAAATTCGATTGACCAATTCTGGATGTGATCTGCCGCCGATGAGTTTCATGAAGGAATTATCCCGGAAATCTATAAAAAAATGGTTGTCCGACAAGGATTTGAACCCTGACTAACTGGACCAAAACCAGTTGTGCTACCGTTACACCATCGGACAACGCTAAAATGTTATTCCCTTTGAGGAGACATTAAAACGAGCTTAATGAACCTCTCGGAAAGGAGGGATGCCTACGACTCGTATCAGCCGAAGTCAAGCCTCAGAATGTGCTTTTTCCCTGCCCCCTTAAATGAAGTATCTCCTTCGGTTTCAAGTCGATTTACTAAAAAAAGGCAGTCGGCCCTTTTGATGCCAGCTTCACGTGAAAATTGAAGAGGATTATCTAGGGAAATAAAGTCCACTTTAGATGCAGTATGCCTCAGTGGCATATAAAGGTTTTGGCCTGACTAGATGTTGCAAAGGAATGAATGGCAACGGAATATTTGGTTCCCAAAATATTCTTCTGCCAAAGTCCTGAAGTATGATTCTAACTCATGGATGACACGAATGGTATTTTCCCGGAAAGGCTCTCGTAGAGCCATCGGGACGTAAAGGGATTGGAAAGAGATTCTCTTAAACGCGGTCGATTCCAGACAAGCCAAAGCCTGGTGCTGCCAGTTGTGGATCACGTTTATGGGTGCTCGGCCGATACAGCATCATAACAAAAATGACGAGCAGCATGAGGAATACAAAGATTTCCGTCCAAAATGAGCTGGCATAACCACGACGAATCATCGCGTAATCATAGGTCATGCGCGAAATCAAAAAGCCACCCACTGCAGTGAATGGGATTTCACCGAAGACCGCGGCCATCATGCCAAATTTATTCTCGCCTGGGTTCAGCGCGCCAGGTTCCTTGCTATTGCCGTCCTCGTCGCGTTCGACGCCTCGCTTTGTGATTCCGTCTTCCGCTTCAAGCGAAGGCTCGATGCCCCAGGCTTTCGGTCCCACGACGGCGATCAAAAGGCAAAGGACACTATCAAAGATCGCCTGCCATGCCAGCGCATAGTAAAAGGGGTAGACGCCGCGTATTTCCATGCCGATAGAACACCAAATCGCATGCAATATCGCGGCCATTCCGACGGTAAGCGGGAAGAAACCACTACGGAAACGCTGTAAAACTCCGAGAAAGCCCAGGACGCCGCATAGGCGGAAAATCGTTTGCCAACCGAGTTGGGAGAGGAGGAGGTCACCCAGCAAAACAGTGATCACGCCTGCAATCCATACCCCTGCAGGCCAGCGGCGGCTTATTAAGGCAAGGCAGCCGAGCCCGAGGCTAAGTTCGACTTCGTTCGGCAATACAGCAAATCTGAAGGCCAAAAGGCGCAAGATAAGCAGGCATGCAGCAAGACATACTCCGCGTGCTAAGGCACTCGGCGCGTGATCTCTCCAAGATGATTCAGGGTGATTTTCCATTTTTCTTTTAGTCGCGACCTGGTCCCCCCAGATTCACTTCATGCTTCGTAAAACATTTCCGGTAAAGCGGAGCAATACAGGAACTATAAAACAGGTTCTTTTCTTTTTGCCAAAAAATTAAATCAATCAAGCCTCTTGGCTGGTTTTTGATTTTCGCTTGGCCTCTTGAAGTTCATTTTCGAGCAATGAGAGTTCGCATCGCAATTCATCCAGCTCCTCTTCACGTTCCTCAATTCGCCCTTTTAGCTTTTGAATCTGCTTACTGTGCCAATTTTTGCCGATGCGTTTTGCTCCTGCTAAGATCACGAGAAATTGAACCGCCTTTAGGCCGACCCGCTTCATTCGCATCATCTTAGTTAGCTTGGCCAGGCGGCCAAGGCGTGAGAGTCGCAGGATGGGAAGAAAGTTTAGGAACGGTAAGATAAAGAGAATGATCGGGAGTAAGATGATCAGCAAATCAAGGAAATGCTTCTTGATGTACTTCCCGCGTTTGAAGCTCGCTGAGATCATCACAATGAATTCATAGGCAAAAGCCAGCCAGATGAACTGTGAGCCAATGTCGACGGCAAATTTTGCTTTCGGACTCGCCACCAGCCAGCTGCCTCTATAATGCTCGATGGCCATAATCGGAAGCACGAGCAATACCACTAAAACCATGGGGCCACTAAAGGCGCGAGCCAGACGCTTTCGCAAATGTTTGCCACGGGGCTCCCAACCCATGAAGGGAATCCAGATTTCATTCGGACTCGAATACTTGCGTAAACTGAGCCGGAAGCCAGGGATAAAAAGCACCAGGAGCATGCGGCGATAACGCGCATTTGCATTCGGCATCCCCTTGGATGCCCGGTAGTTCAGGAAAAATTCTGCAATGAAGGCGAGCCAGATCAGGACGCACAAGCTGCCACACACTTGCACAAATGGCAGGCGAAGCTTTTGCAGGGAGTCTTCTCCACTATGAGGCAGCACGGTTGAAAAGAGCACCAGCCAGACCAGGCTGAGCAGGATCATCGGAACGCTTAATTGATCCAAGCGCTGCTGATAAACCTGCTGCCTAGACGCGGGTTTTGATCCAGGCTGATTCAGCGCCGACGTTGTTTGGGACATGCCTCCATTTTCCACATTTCAAGCATAGTCGGTTTCCCTGCCTGGGGCCAATTGGAAAATCACGGTAAATTTGGAATCGCTTTGATTCGTTCCCAAAACCGGTAGCTGATGCAATCACATCTATAAAATGAATCCATAAATCGCATCCTTAAAAGGTAAGCGCGCGTCGAGTAAAGGTCCACCAGGCCGCGATATGCAAGCCAATGCCAATTGCGATAAGGCCGATAAGTTGTGAAAGCGCGAAGCCGTTTAGCATGATGCCTCTGGGCTCGTAATAGCCAAAGAGGCTAAACCGGTCTATCCAGCTTACCGGTTCCCACATGGTGGCGAGAAATTTTAACATCATACATAAGACCAGCAAGCCAATGAGCCAGAGGGTACTTCGAATCGGAGCTGCAGAGCACAAGAGGGACAGGCCAGATGTCGCGATTGCAAGGGCGGCCGCACTTATGCCAAGCTGGAAAACATAGCTGAATCGAACATTGCCGGGGTAAAATGCTTCTGCCGAAAGGTAGGCTGCCGCAGTATTGCCGAAGGCTAAGAGAATCCCACCGAGGCCGAGTAGCGCGGCCAGAGAAAAGAAGTAGGTGCTCCGGCTCAGTGGCTGCGCCAAGACAGGTTCTAAGGTCCCGTCCTGGATGCTTGTATGCATGCCTTTGAGGGCTCCCGAAATGGGGAAGGCTAGCAAGAGCGTCACGATGATCGGATGTTCAAACAGCAGGGCAATCCAAAGTTCTTCGGTCAACTTCTCGCGGGTAAAATCTCCCGCCATCTTCTGTACGAAGTCCGGCATTTGACTGATCATCTGCTGCACATCCGTCGGCATCATCGAATCGGAAATGAACACGACCAGCGCGGTGAACAGGGCTGAGAACAATAAAAACATACAGAAGCGCCCACGCTCGCGTCCCGCATGCCAGCGGAAGAGACTCCAAAATCTGTTAAAGCGACTCCAGAATCCGTTAAAGCGACTTGCTTGCTGGTTCATGCCGACACCTCTGGCTTTGCGGGTTGCGTTGCATCGGGCGATGCCTCGTCTTCCTCATCATAAAAGGTCATGAAAATATCTTCGAGATCAGGGCGCTCAAAAATGAGGTCAACCAAAGGGAATTGATTGAGCAAGGCCAAGATTGGATTCGGTGGGCCATCATAGAGGATTTCACGGCGCGCCCCGCGATGTTCGATACGCCGAACCCCAGGGCAGGTCTCTAACGTTGCATCGGAGGGAGGCTCGCCTTCAAATTGAACGTCGATTCGCCGCAGGCGTTCAGCCATTAACTCGGTCACGGTTTTTTCAAAAACCAGTTGTCCGTTGCGCATCACCCCAACGCGTTGGCAAACCGATTCGACCTCATTCAGCATATGCGAACTGAATAAAACGGCGGCACCCTGGCTGGCCTGTTCGGATACCAAGCGATAAAACTCCCGTTGCATAAGTGGATCTAACCCCGAGGTCGGTTCATCCAAAATTAACAGTTTGGGCTGATGTTGCAGGGCAAGAATAAGTCCAAGTTTTTGCCGATTCCCTTTCGAGTACGAACGGACCTTTTTACTCGGGTCGAGTTGAAGTCGTTCGATCAGTTCGGCCTGGTAGGTCCGGTCAAGGTTTGGGCGGAATCCAGCGTGAAAATCGATGAGCTTTTTGCCGGTGGGGGAGGGGTCGACCCGAAGTTCTCCAGGCAGGTAACCGACCTGTTCGCGAAGCGCAGCTTGGGAGCGGGTGACGGATTGACCAAAGAGTTCAACCGATCCGGCGTCGGCTTCAATAAAGCCCATGAGCACACGTGTGGTGGTTGTCTTCCCCGCGCCGTTGGGACCAAGCAAGCCGTAGACTTCGCCGGCTTCAATTGAAATCGATAGGTCATCCACCGCAGTAAAGTTCCCGTAGCGTTTCACTAAGTTGCGAATGCGAAGCGGAAAATGTGCGGCATCAAGCGGAGGGTTGGCCGAGGAGAGCGGAGGATGAGAAGAGGAGAGCGTAGGATGAGAAGAAGAAAGCGGAGGATGAGAAGAAGAAAGCGGAGGATGAGAAGAAGAAAGTGAAGGGTCGGCGGGTTGGGATGAAGAGTTCAATTGGTCAGATCTGATGGTGTTCGTACATCGTCACCTAACACCAATATTATCTCAACCTTTCACGGGAAATAATCTCAAGGGCGTAAAACGTGACACGGATTTTAATCAATCCAATTCTCTCCGTGGCCACCAGCGTTATCGTTTTGAAAATTCAAAGAAATGGCGAAGCCCAAGGAGCGGCGGTTTCCAACCGCCGACGGTGGGATGCATTTCGTTTGGAACGACCTATCTAGAAGGGATGTTCCCCTTGATTCAGAGCAACTGCGTGTGAGATTGATATGGGATTGTTTTTCAACCAATTCCTGCTTCCATGTGCACATGAAACATTTACTTGTATTTGGCGGTGGCTCGGCCGCGATCACGGGGGCGCTTCGTGCCATCGAGGCCGGCTGGACCGTTACCCTAGCCAACAATTTTATCCCCATCGGCGGGACCTGCCTCAATGTCGGGTGCGTCCCATCGAAGTATTACATCCGTGCGGCGGAAGCGCTTCACCGCGCTCAACACGGTCCCTTCCCTGGGGTGAATCCAAAGGGAGCCGATTTTGATTTCGCCGCCCTCGCGGCTGGTTGCAAGGCACTAGTCACCGAACTGCGTGCTACTAATTACGAAGACCGCTTGCCTGAGATTGAAGACCTTCGCCTCATCGAAGGCACGGCTGCCCTTGAAGCAGGTCCAAACGGACCCGTGATGCAGGTGAACGGCGAGGCGATTTCCGGTGATGCGGCGCTAGTTGCTACCGGATGCTACACTGTGGTGCCGCCGATCTCAGGCTTGGCTGACACCCCTTATCTGACCAATACCTCGCTGTTCGACCTCACCGAACTTCCCAAATCGATGGTTGTTCTCGGGGCAGGATACATCGCCCTTGAATGCGCTCAGATGATGCAACGCTTTGGTGTGGACGTCACCGTTTTACAGCGCTCGTCGCATGTGTTGTCCGACCAGCCGGCTCGCATTGGCGATGCCTTACAGGCGGCGTTAGAGGCGGACGGGGTGCGTGTATTAACCGATACCGATATAGAGCACGTCAGCTACGCAGAAGACCAGTTTCGTATCCGTTGCTCGCATGGCGAGATCGTGTCGGATGCAGCTTTTCTCGGGCTCGGTCGGGCCGGACGCACCGATGGCCTCTCCCTTACCTGCAATGCAAAAGGGTATGTAGAAGTCGACGACTACGGGCAATCCTCTATGCCGAATGTCTACGCCGCTGGCGACGTCTGCGGCGATTTCCAATTTGTTTACGCGGCGGCGTATCAAGCTGAAGTGGCGATCGACCATTTACTCGGACGCGATACCCCCAAGCGCGCCTATATCTCTTTGCCTTGGGTGGTCTTCACCGATCCACAAGTGGCGGGAGTTGGGCTGGATGAGGCCGAGGCGCGTGAAGCGGGCCATGATGTTGACGTTGCCGAACAACCCGTCGCACGCTGGCCGCGCTTCCGGGTTGCCTGCCAAAGCGAAGGCTTCCTAAAACTTATTCGAGACCGGAAAACCGACCAGCTTCTTGGCGCTCGCATTGTCTGTCCGGAAGCCGGTGATTTGGTCGGCGAGATCAGCTTGGCGATACGACACGGAATTACGGTCAGCGAACTTTCACGCACCTTGCATCCGTACCTTACCCTCTCCGAAGGGATTGAACTCGCCGCCGGCAAGTTTTAGGGCGGCGGAATCGAGTTAAAGCACCCTCCGACTTACTCAAAAAAGTCCGTGTCGGTAAGTGGCCGCCAAACAACCAGGGTGCAAGCTTCACATTATTCGCAGGCCAATGTCGTATTTCATGTTAGACTGCTCACATGCAATTGGTATTAAATTCTTACGGGACCTCGATTCGCAAAAAAGATGACCTCATTCAGATTAAGCTGAAAGACAAAAAATTTGAGTTTGCACCTCAAAAGGTAAGCAGCCTGTTAATCACAACAGGGGTTATGTTAAGTAGTGATGTTGTGACTTTGGCCTTGAATCACAACATCGACCTCATTTTCCTAGGGGTCTGTCGGACTTCACTTGTGCCCAGCACCCTGAACAGCCATGGAGCGCGAGGTGGTTCAAAAAAATATCTGATCGAGAACCACGTTGTCAGAACTCCTCCGCTCCGAGGGTGGCGTTCCGGCGAATATCGGGTCCAGAATCCGGTTTCCCGGGCTTTTCCTACCCGTTTTGCAGCTTGAACATTTTCTTCAGATTATAGGCTCCGCCGATGAGGTCCCAT
>Ga0209187_1002380_pt1 | contig 18056 bp, 18 predicted proteins | sample BantaG_FD_187430 | JGI IMG/M metagenome (GOLD analysis project Ga0209187, IMG submission 187430) | Marine algal microbial communities from Bantry Bay, Ireland - BantryBay_4 metaG (SPAdes) (version 2) | ecosystem: Host-associated > Algae > Red algae > Unclassified | place: Bantry Bay, Ireland... | reverse complement strand
ACCCACATAAAACGACTCAACAGAAAGACTATCTGTTTCTCAAAGAACGAAAAAATTCATGATAATGTTATTGGGATGTATATTGAAAAATATTATTTTAGGCACGGAAATTTTGCGGATGCCGTAGTCGCCTAATCAACGGATTTCAGACACCACCAAATAAATTAAGGAAGTGAATATCGCTAAGATACTTACTTTTTAAAAACTGTTCGGTGAGATAGACAGGATAGAGGTGGTTTGCCCAACGACTATCTTTTCCGTAGGCTACCGGATTGCGTTCATTGATGATATTTGCAGTGATAATATCGACCAAATCACTTTCCAATCCAAGTTTATTTTCGTCTTCCGTGATGAGTATTTTTTCAATCTTGACAATCCCTGCAAACGGACTTTCGGTATATTTGGCATCCCTGATTCTGACGTACCAAACACTATATTTATAATCGCCAAGATAAGAGCGTTTTTCTATGGCGTGTTGAAACATATAGGCGGGTGTTCTGTGATATAAAGGTAGTTTTGCCAATGTCGCAGCGTTGCTTTTCCCTCGCCTGTCTTTCACCAATTCAGGATTAAATAATTTTGAAACACCAATAACCCAACGATAGTTGTTTTTAATTTTAGACAATTCTTTATACTCGCCCGTTCTCATAGGTTTGTACTGCAAAGAGCCGTCTTTGATTAAATAACTGTTTTCATTGAGTAGGTTTTTGCTCATCAAATTGGCTACAATTTTCTTTTCATTATCTACCATTTCGTCCTGAATAGCCGCAATTCCAAGATGCTCATATTTTAACTTCTTTTCCGGTGAATTAATTCTTGACGAATAACTCAATACATTCGAGAATTTGACTCCTGCTTTTTTTACCCGTTCTACTTCATTGATTTTGCTTTTCAAATTATTGAAAAATAACTTACTGTTTCCTGTTTGGGGATTAGCCTCACTTGGTAGGGAAAGCACAAGGTTGTGTTCCAGTTCTCTACACTTGAATCGACTTGGAGATTGTCGCTCACAGCACCCGACTCCTATCTGTCCTGCCATTACCGGAAAAATTCGCTTATTAATTTCAATGTCGTCCACTTTGTATGTTCTCCTTGAACCGTCAAGGAAATAACTAAATAAGGGTTTTACTTTTGACAGTTGTTTGGCTTTTTTAGCCATACTTTTAGTTTGTTCCAAAGATTTATCGGTTTCTCCATATTGATTTTTTAATATAGTAAAGTGTGTTTTTTCGTAGTTTATCGTAGGAACCCTCAATTCTTCGTCAGCACAATAACGGTAGGAATTGTAACAAATTCCATTTGTAGTTTCTTCCAGTAATGCTCTGATTTTTCCCATGAAATTATTTATTGATATTGTCTTACAAATTTTTTGAAGGGTAAAAACAGGTAGTAAGTTTCACTGAAGCTACTTTCTAAAATCAAACTTACATCATATCTACAAATTATCCAAATAAGTCCAAAAGAAACATCCAAATTAGACAATCCACCCAACATCTGCAATAATACCCCCAACAGAAGCAACAAGGCAATCACAGCATATCAAGGACAATCTTCTGTCATCTTTATGCTGTTGCCTCAACTCACTCGCGCACATCACACCATATTGGCAAATGCCCGCACCACCGCCGGGCGTTTTGCTGAACTTGGTAAACCGGATAAAAGCGAAAAGAACCTCTTGCCGTATATCCACCCAATCCATAGTGCATACAGTAGTTTGCTGGCAACAGTACACACCAATTTAGGCACTACAACCACCCACCAAATCGGCAAAATCAATCATCAAATCACCACTGCCAACAAAAAGCGATTACAAAAAGACCTACGCCAATTACAGGAAGCCGGACGACAAGAAAAACTTGACGGCGGTGTGCCGGATTACACTGAGGTTAAGATTCGTTTGGTATTCGCGGCTTTGCTTTCGGGCTTGCTGCATATCGGTGAAACTTTCTTCAATATCAGTGCTTTTCAGGTCTTTGGCGATATGTGGCTGGCATCGGCGGCGTTGGCTTTTGCCTTGTCAATTGCGTTGTTTTGTTGGTCACATGCACTGCCTGTTTTCATAAAAAGGGAAGTGGAGAAGCGGCGTAAAATCCTTATTGCTCTCGGCGGTATAGTTATAGTGACCGTGATATTTACGGTCTTGGGATTATTGCGTTCACAGATGTTGACACTACACACGGAACAGAGTGTTTCTGCGGTGTATTTTGTGTTGTTGAATTTGTTTGTGTTTATCGCTTCGGCAGTGGTTTCGTACTTTTTGCTGCCCGAATGGGAAGCTATCAAAGTCCTCATTCAATCTCGCAAAAAACAGCGTGAAAAAAGGCAACGTCAGCAAAATCATAAAGCCCTCACTCAACAAGAAAAACACCTCCATTCGCAAGCCGAACAACACATCAAAAATCGTATTCTCAATATCGGTCAGGCGTATGATTTGGAGCATCAAATTCATCTTTGGTACAGGGAAGCGGTGGGTGTATTTATTCAGGAAAATCTCTTACGCAGGTCGGACGGCATTACGCCCAAATGCTTTGCAAGCGAAGTGCCGCCACTCAAAGGTATCTATTATCTACCCGAACAAAATTAATCCGAAAACCCTATGAAATACCTCGTAACCATACTCGTCATTGTCTCATGTTTTATCGCGATAAAAGCCATTTTACGCACAACTTCACCGCCACCAAATGGTGCTATAACGACTATCTTATTCGACATCACCAACCCAAATCAACAGAACAAAACCGTTCTTTCCGAGCAAGAAATACAAAAAATCACCACACAAATTGAAGCCGATAAATGGTCAAAACATCAATTCAAAATTCGGTATATCGGTGATGTTTTGTACACTGAAAGCCTTGTTAAAAACCTTGCGTCTGCCAAGCCGACAACTTCCAATATTTATCTCCGAAATAAGTTGATTAAAGACTACATCAGCGATATTGAACAAGACATCCAAGAGGCGCAAAACCTACCATTCGACAAAAATCACTCACTCGTTTTTGAGACAATTACACATGAATTGCAATTACTCCGGCAAAGCCCCGCAGCACGAAAAACACTCATTATTACGAGTGATTTAATGGAAAACTCAGCTTGGCTATCGCTTTACGAAGCTGAAAATTACTACTTGCTCATACACGAAACAGAACAGATATTTGAACTGTACAAAGAACGATTTACACCAATAAATTTGAACGGAATAGAGGTCTATTTCACGTATCAGGCAAACGATTATAACGAAGGCAAAACCTACGAAAAACTCATTTACATTTATAAAAAGCTACTCGAAGAAAACGGGGCTAAAGTCCACATCGGTAGGTTATGATGTGGATTGAAAAAGTGTTTTTGGCACTAATCGGAATACTCGAATATGTCTTTGAAAAAGTCCTCGATTGGCTGACAGGCTCGAAACCTTCACACAAGTACAAAGCACATTTCATCTCCGAAAAAAGCGTTCTCTCCAAACGACATAAAGGTTTCTGCATCAATGGCAAATACAATCTTTCCCTCAAAGATTCTTACCAAAACACGATTATTATCGGTGGTACGGGAACGGGGAAATCTTCCGTTGCACTGATTCCGTCAATTTACACGATGCAGGGCAGTATGATTATTCACGACCCAAGCGGTGAGTTGTTTTTGAAAAGTAGTGGTCGGCTCAAAGAACGCGGTTACAAAGTCCAAATTCTCAACTTCGCAGATGCGCGTTACAGCGTTGGATTCAATCCATTAGCACGAGTGGCTTCACTTTCCGACATCAATAAATTAGCTTCACTTTTAATTCGTACTGCGCTCGGTAATTCAAAAGAAGCCTTCTGGAATTTTCAGGCAACTTCTTTATTGAGCGTGCTAATTCGTGTCATCAAATTACAGAAAAAACGTTATCACACATTGAGTAATGTTCGCTATTTGCTCCAAATTATGAGTGCAAAACCAGACGATATATTGCGCCTACCCAACATTTATCAAGACGAAGAATTACTCACCGCTTACCGTTCATTTACCGCTTATGATGAGAAATTATTGACCAACATTATTGCGACCTGTTTATCGGCTTTGAGCCTGTTTGAGGATGATGTGGTAGAGCAAATCACAAGCACAGATACACTTGATTTAGAACAATTTAGACACACAAAAACAGCTTTGTTTATCCAAAACGGCATCAGCGAACAAAGCTATTACAGCCCTTTAACGAATGTATTTTTTGAGCAAATATTTAGTCACATTTTGCAACGATTACCAAGTAAAAACGAACATGATATTTTCTTTCTGATAGATGAATGTGCCTCGCTGTATATTCCCATTTTACCGCTTGCGGTGGCGAATGTGCGGAAGTATCGCGCCGGAATGTTATTGGTCTTGCAAGACTTCAATCAACTCATTCAATCTTACGGCAAAAATGATGCACAAAGCATCCTTTCCAACTGCCGGACACAACTTTACTTCACTGGACAAAGCCTTGAAACCGCCCGTTACCTCGAACACATTTTAGGGAAATATCAATACGAAGATGAAAAAGGAGACACTCGAATCAGACCTTTGATGGCTGCCGATGAAATCCGCACCATGAAATCTGATAAAGCGATTTTATTAAGCGGAAACCAACGCCCAATACTGACGAACTTACGACCATATTTCAAATACAAAAAATGGCAAAAATACGGTCAACTCACTCCACAAATCATTCTGGGAAATCTTCCAAAAATCACACATCGCATCAGCATCCCCGATTAATAACTGACCACCTAATTACCGTATGAATCAACACCAAACCATGCCTTCATTAATCGAATACCTCGACCAAAGCGGCGTACTCGAACTCGGCGACGAACTCGCCATTAAAGCCGCTAAAAAAGCCTATCGAAAAAGCTACCAAAGAGCGTACAAACGTCATCAGCGTAGCCAACGAAAAGAGTATCAAATTCAACTTTCCAAAGGGGAAAGCAAACGCATTTCCGAAGCAGCAAAAAAGCACCATTTAAGTCCTTCCAAATTTATCAAAAATGCAGCTTTAGCATATCTTCAAAACGAATACGTAGTACCTGATAATGAGCAAATTGCACAATTAGAATACTTACTTTCGGTAGCCTATTCTTCCATTAATCAAATTGCCGGAAAAACACCACAATTATCACATGATTATGAGCGATTGAGTCAGACAATTGAGCGATTGGAAAGGGAAGTCACACAAGCACTCCGATGCCCGGCAAGCCTTGAAATGTTGATTGTAAAAACAGTCAAAAATAACCCTGATTTCAGAAAAATACTCAAACACATTCTTAACTCCACTTCGTCTTATGATAATTAAAATTAAGGCGATAAAATCACCGGATTTTGAACGACTGATTCGTTACATTTTACCGAAAAGATATCATCGTGGAAAGCAACATTCGATGTTTATTTTCAAACATAATTTGAAAGGAAATCGGGTAGAAGATTGGGTACGGCAATTTGAAGAAAATGAATCATTTCGCATTCATAAAAGAGCAGGAAATACGATTTTGACTCACGAAATCATCTCATTTAATGCAGAGGATTCACCATATATTGATGTAGAAATGATGCGAGATTTCACCAAAAAATACATCGAATATCGCGGCTTACGTGGAATGTACATCGCTGTTCCTCATTTTGATACGGATAATTTTCATATTCATTTATGTTGTTCGGGTGTGGAATATCGGATGGGGAAGGCGATGCGTCTGTCGCGCAAAGAATTTCAGAATTTGAAAATACGAATGCAGGAATATCAAATGCAAAAATACCCACAACTGCAACACTCAATCGTGCGACATGGGCGCGGAAAAGCACCACAAAAAGACCGCGAATATCAAGCCCAAAAACGAAGTGGGCAAGTGAGTAAAAGAACACAAATTAAAGACCAAGTCCGAGACATCAGTTTACGAGCTAATTCGTCTGATGAGTTTATAAATTCGCTCGAAAATCAAGAATTGAAACCCTATTACAGAGGCGGAAAATTAACCGGAGTGATAAGCGGTAAACGTAAATATCGTTTTAAAACATTGGGAGTACGAGATGAAATTGAACGCATTTTTGAAAGAGAAAAAAGACGAAATTTAGAGCGAGAAATTAACCGATAAACGCCGCTAAAATACGGCGTTTTTTCATTCACAAAAAAGATAAAAAAACACAAAAGGGGCTTGGGGAAAAACTCCCCAACAAGATTCGCGTGGGTAGGGCAACGATAGTTGACCGTCAACACGCAATCTTGCTTATATGACCTTCCCACGGCGGTAAAAAGTACCCTGTGAAGTTTTCACCAGCACTATTTTTTTAGGTAGAACAAAACCTCGTTTTTAACTAAAAACGAGGTTGTTGTACATTGTAATAATTTAGATAATTACCCGATTACTTCAAAGTGGTAGTGCCGTTAAAGCATGAGGTAATCAGGTCGTCAATCAAAATCAGGTGCGTTTTGTAACATGAAATTAACCGCTTTTTGGGCTTCGGCGGCAGCACGAAAGACGAAGCGTTTATCCTCTTTCAGTACACCTAGCCAACCCTGAATATAAGCAGTATTATTTTCCATTAATGAAGCCCGGTCAATACCCGTAATTCCCGCCAAAAATGACGCGCCAATCTCGGCAATCAGCTCTTCTTCGCTATACTTTTTCTTTCCAAAACCATCAGATTCCGTGATACCCGGACGAGCCAAGCGCGACTCGTGACCTGTACCATGAATCAACTCGTGAAAAGCCGTATTATAGTAACTTTCAGACGATTCAAATTGACTCATCGGCACGACATTTATGACATCCTTTGAAGGTACATAAAAGCATCGACTACCTTCTGTCTGGACAAATTCAGGCATATTTTTGAGCGAATTCAAAAGCGTATCACAGCGTTCAATGGACTCGTTTTCGCGCAGCGTAATTTCAGGAAAAGTAAAATCAATTCCTTCAATATTATCCACATTAAAGACGTTGTAATATTTTAAATATTTCAATATTTTTATATCCTTAAACTCCCGTTTTTAGCTTCTTCGTAAGTCACTTTATTGCCGTCTTTGTCTTTATACACGAAATTAAAGTACATAATTTGTTCGGCTTTTGTGCCTTTTTTGACCTTACCTCCCAAGTCATTCGCTTGCTTCATGGTCAGGAAATAAGGAATCGGGAAGGGAGCGAGTGCGAGTAGCAGCGCGTTGATGCCCTTACACATTCATGCTGGCATAATTACGAGGCATCCCGTACCTGCTCCATGTGCAACGCCACGGCGGAGTTCCCGCCTCAAGGTGCGCGATAATCCGGTCGGTGACCTTCTGATACATGTCAATTTTGGGTGGCTTGGTAGTCGTTTCTGTTGCCATTTTTACGATAATTTTTGTTAACAAATATTGTTGTAAATCATTGTCAATCAGAGTAGTAGTTCATCTGCAAAAGAATAGTAAGCATTACGTGTTACGATGATATGGTCTTGAATCGGTAGATTCAAAAACTTACCGCCTTTGGCTAATTGCTTGGTGAGTTCCTTGTCTAATTCGCTTGGCGAAAGTGCGCCCGACGGATGATTATGTCCCAAAATAATCGCCGATGCGTGAGCCTTTAACGCTCCCGCAAAAACCACTTTCGGGTCAACAACGGTGCTGGAATAACCGCCTTTTGAGACCGATGCCACACCAAGCACACGTCCGCGTCGATTGAGATAGATGACCTTAAATTCCTCCGAAAAATCAAGCATTTTGTCATCCCAAACTCGTAAAAAGAGCTTGTAAGCATCCGCCGATGACTGGATTCTTGGGCTGTTTTCAGGCGGACGATTGGCTTTATACCATAGCTCCACCTCCGCTACATCGTAGAGTTTTTCATAATCCATGTGTAAAGTATTTTATGTAATTTTTGATTTGAAAAAATGAGAAATGAAGTATGGCGAGAATAGGTATTGTTTTTCAGGCTTATTTGTCAATGAACTGCCCAAATATCGCGTATGAAATCCATTAAAAATTCCGAGAAAACCTATTCAAAAACCTTAGTTGAGGGGAGTGTACCTTAATTGGAGAGAAAAGGGAAGGCAGAAAGGGATGATTTATGGCTTAACTGAATATCACAATATTTATTTGATTTTATGTCAATACTTTACAGCAAAAAAATCTATACACATTTGTGTATTGACAAATTAAAGGACTTGCGTATAGTTCCTTTTGGTGTACACTATTATTAGCAGTTTAATCACAGACAATTTATGCTCGTTGCCCAATTTTGGGTCATTATCAAACCAACGACGAGAGCTTTGTAGTCCAGTGTAAATTGGACTACAGAAACGGCTCGCTGATTGGTTTGGCGAGCCGTTTCTGTATGAATTTAAAAAAGGGAATAGAGGTTTATTTAGCATGGAAAGCAACCTACGCAAAAGCGGCAGCCCGTAGCTACCGCGTTCGCTTAAAACATTTGCTCTCCTTCATGGACGACCTCAAAATAGCCGACCTTCGAGGAGAACACCTCGTAGCATACCACCAAAATCTGGAAAAGGAAGGGTATAGCACCGCAACTATCGCTTATGCGACTTGGATACTTAAAGATTTTTTCTGGTTTTGGCACGGTCGGGGTGAGGTCAATTTGAACCCGAAGGAAATCAGATCGCCCAAGTTTTATTCGCCACCAACAGCCGTAGTTACACAGGAAGATTTTGAAGATATGTGTGATATTTTGGACGAGAGAATTTTCAGTGATTTGATCAAAAAAGTACTAATTCACATCCTCTGGGATACCGGATTGCGCGTTTCGGAATTGTGCGACATTAATATTTCTGATGTCGAACTTTCACCTTTAGATAAAGACGGATTTAGGGCTGTGCAGGTGCGTACTCGTAAAACGATGCGTTATAATCAAGTCGTTTTTAGCCCAAAAACGAATAAATTATTGGTCAAATATCTGGCATTGAGAATTTGTGTTGATACACCGACTGATGCACTTTTCATTCCGTCCAAAGCCGAAACGGGCAAAGGAATTACCACGAGAGGTGTACAACGTTGGGTAAAGAAAATCGCTGAAGAAGCAATGCTTGATAAGCTGATTACGCCGCATAGTTTTCGACACGGAAAAGCCCATGCAATACTCGACCAAGGCGGTAATGTACGTGACGTTCAGGCAATTCTGAGGCACAGGAACCCTGCAAGTTCCTTTAATTACCTGACACTTAATCGTCAAAAATACGTTGAGACAGCCAAGAAATACATCTAAAATATATCTAATCATAAACACAAAAGTCGTACTAAAAAGCGGCTTTTTGTGTGGTGTAATTTACGGAAAATTTGCATTGAATTTGTTTTAGGGTTAAACTCGGTGCAAGCCTATATTTTAGAAATCAAAATGAAGCCCTACGTGATTTAAAATTATTGAACTGTGATTAAGCTGCTACTTGTCACATTTATTTTTTTAAGAATTATATGTCGCAAAAGATATAGACAGCGACATATAATTTGTTGTAAAATAAGGCTCATTTTGATTCGGAATAAGGTTTTAAAAATTAGTCGTAATAACCGAATTAAACAGTATGTCTGCATCAATTTTCTGGGATGTCTGTACGAAAAAAACCGTCGAAGTCGATGGTGAAAGCAAGGATATTTGGCTCAAAGCCGGGGTTATCAAAGTCACGCCGTATGGCAAAAAATACCTTCAACTTTATCAGCAACCCAACACCGATTTCTTCATTTTTGAACCTCGTGATGAGGAACTTCCCGAAATTGATTAATCGGCTACAATTCAAAAAACGCTAACTCCCATTACTGATATGTGAGTCGGCGTTATTTTGGTATGATCCATCCCAACAGTACGCCTGTACCCAACTGCCTGTTTGACGAAATACTCCCGACACTTAAACCCGCAGAACTCAAAATATTACTCATCATTATCCGCCAAACTTACGGTTGGATAGACCCTCGTTTTCCGAAAAAAAGAAAGCAATCCGATTGGATTAGTCAGTCGCAATTTCAGTATAAAACTGGCTTGTCGCGCAAGGCAGTTTCTACTGGGCTTGCTTCGCTCATCGGGCGAAAACTCGTGCGCGTGTATGATGCCTGTGGACTCGCTGTGGACGGCAGTGGAAAAGGCAGAAAATTTTACGCATTCCACTGTCCGAATGAGCAAAAATCACCCAAAAACCGTGTAAAAAACGCCCCTCAAACCGGGAACTTTTTACCCACTACAAAAGAAATTATTACAAAAACAAACACAGAAAAATTCCAAAAGGAATTAGAAATGGCAGGTGGTTTTCGACAGTTGATGGCGCAAAAGGGAATTATCAGAATGACAGGAAATGAAGTGGTCATTTTAGACACAAAAGGGTATCAATATTGGCGAGAAGTGGAAAAGCAATTAAGTTGATTCCTCCGTTTATGACCTCACATAAAATCCACTTTGAGGCAGCAAAGGACTTACAAGGCATCAAAGATAAATCCATAGATTTGATTGTCACCCCACCGCCATATCCAATGATTGAAATGTGGGATGACATCATGGGAAAACAAAATCCGGCAATTCAAAAAACCCTTCAAAATGGTGAAGGAATGACCGCTTTTGAATTGATGCACAAGGAATTAGATAAAACTTGGAAGGCTTGTTATCGGGTGCTAAAAGAAGGTGGCATTGCCTGTATCAATATCGGCGATGCTACGCGAACACTCAACGGTCACTTCGCACTTTACCCAAATCATGCGCGAGTAATTCAGAGTTTTATCAGCATCGGCTTTCAATGTCTTCCGCACATCATCTGGCAAAAACCGACCAATGCGCCAAATAAATTTATGGGTTCGGGTATGTTACCACCGAATGCCTATGTGACGCTTGGGCATGAGTTTATTTTGATTTTCAGAAAAGGAAATAAACGCACCTTCAAACCCTCCGAAAAAGCCAATCGAAAACGCAGTGCCTACTTTTGGGAGGAACGCAATCAGTGGTTTACCGATATTTGGAATATCAAAGGCACTTCGCAAAAACTCACCGATAAAAAGACCCGAAAAAGAAGTGCAGCGTTTCCATTTGAAATTCCATATCGGCTTATCAATATGTTTTCGGTACAGGGCGATACTGTTTTAGACCCTTTTGTCGGTACAGGTACGACTTCGCTTGCGGCTATGGCGGCGGGTCGTCATTCAGTTGGGTTTGAGATTGATGAGGGGATGGCTGATACGATTGCTCAAATGCTGACTGATAAGGAGAGGTTTGTTGATGATGTGATTCAGCGGCGGTTGGCTCGGCATGTGGAGTTTGTGGAGGGTAAAGGGGCTTTTGGGTATGTGAGTGAGATATATACGTTTCCGGTGATGACGAAGGAGAGTGTTCAAAAAAGTGTGTCAGTAAATATTTTGTAAATTAGCAAAAATTATTGACATGGGACAAAAGAAATCAAAAACTACGGACAAAGGATTCGATTACTCAAAATTTGAGTCAGAAGCCCTATCAGGCATTCGCTCGGGCAAAGGGTTAGTGGGCAGCGAAGGTGTGCTGAAGGGGCTAATTCAACACTTAGTGGAAAGTGCACTTGATGGAGAAATGACAGCTCATTTATCAGAAGAAAAAAAACAAGGGCAGTCCAATCGGCGCAACGGCAGAGGTAAGAAAAACTTACGCACAGAGTTAGGGGAGGTAGAGATTCGACCACCGCGTGACCGCGGGGGCAGCTTTGAGCCTCAATTAGTGGGTAAATGGGAGCGAGATTTAAACAGCGGTTTGGAGCAGCAGATTTTGGAGTTGTACAGCATCGGAAACAGCTACTTGGATATTCAGGCTCATATTCACAAGCTATATGGGGTATCCTTGAGTACAGGACAGTTGAGCGCGATTACCGATAGTGTTTGGGAGGACATCATCAAATGGCAAAAACGAGCTTTAAAGGCTTTTTATATTTTGATTTATTTGGATGCTATTCACTTCAAAGTCAGGGAGAATGGTGTAGTAGTTACCAAAGCAGTCTATACGGTGTATGGCGTGGATGCAGACGGCAACCGGGATGTATTAGCCATTCATGTGGGCGCAGAAGAAGGGGCTAAACAATGGGGACGTATCTTGGAGCATCTGCGCGATAGAGGCGTGGAAGATGTGCTGTTTTTTGCAGTGGATGGCTTGAGTGGGTTTAAGGAAGCTATCTTGGCGGTCTTTCCGCAATCCATTGTTCAGCGATGTATTGTGCATATGATGAGAAGTTCTACAAAGTTCGTTGATGACAAAGACATCAAACAAGTCATTAAAGGTTTGAAAGCCATTTACACTGCTGATGACGAAGCACAAGGCATACAGGCTTTAGAGGATTTTGAGACAACATGGAACGATAAATACCCCGAAATTGCCAGAGCATGGCGTAACAATTGGACTGAACTCACCGCCTTTTTTGGGTATAATTGGGCGGTCAGAAAACTCATCTACACCACTAATGCTATTGAAGGGCTACATCGCATGATGCGAAAAACGACTAAAACTAAGGCTGCTTTTGTTAACGAAAAAGCACTGACCAAATTACTATATTTGACCCTGATGAGAAAGCGAAAAGTATGGAGTAGAAGAGTACACGCATACAAAGCAATACAACGCTCATTGGACAGAGAGTTTGGAGAGCGATTTTCTAAACACGTTTCAATTTAAAATGACAGGCTTTTCTGAATACTCTCGTTAATGATGGCATAGGAATTGATGATATATTAATTCGCCCCTTGGGGCTTTTTAAGCGCAATTATTCTGAAGATATTGAAGCAGAAGAATCGAAAATACACAGAAAAGAGGAGTTTCGCAATAAACACCTGTACGAAATCTATGAGGGCAAAGAAAAAAAGAAAACTTCGGATAAAGATAAAATCGCTGTAATTTCTGTCTTACGCGAAGGCATATATGACACCATACCAAGGCTTGACACACTTAAACAACAGAGACGACAGACCCAAGCCTTTCAAATCCACCGAAGAAATGTTGACGGCGATAAAAAGAAATGACAAACAGGAAGCCGCCGCAAGATGGTTTTTTCTTCCTTTAGACAGAGAGTTCAACAGAGTAAGAATAGAAATCGAACGGGAAGAAAGGAAAGTATATTCAAGACAGCCGGAGAATTTTTACGCCTGTCTGTGGCAAGAAAGACGCGAACTTGAAATATTAAGTAGAAAACAGCAATCCATTTTCTTCAGTTTAATGCCTATCTTCCACAAAATACGAGGAGACGAGGAATTGACCCGACTTTGTTTGAAGGCACTAATCGGAGAAAACATTGAAATCAAATATCGCCGACAGGAAAACATCGACCTTAGCGAAACAACCGATGAAGGATTAGGCGATGAAAGGCTTGGGGTGAATTTTATCTTAGGTGATGTTGTTTATGTAGAAGAATACGAGGCTGTTGTTCATGTAGGACCCGTTGAAATAAATAACCTGACTGAATTTCTACCCGGAGGCGAAAAATTAGCAGTGTTGGATTTGTTATACAGCTATTTTTTTCCGGTAGAGTTAGACGTAGTTACCAAAATTATCCCCAAAGAAAAATACGATACGGTAGAGAAAAAGAAGAAAGTGGAAAAGGACGTGAAATTTACCCTGACCTCAAATAACGATAATTTTGGAAGGTTAGGTTATACATCAATAATTTAATTACTTTTTATGGCAATTCAAATTTTGGACATTTTATTGCTTCGAGCTGACGCCATTATAGGATCATTAATAGGTTTTTTGGGCTTAACTGCATTTGTTGTAATTTTCGATAAAATATCTCGATACTATGATGTAACAAATATGCCCATAGGAAAAACAATTATTAATATACTTATATTTTCTGCACTAGCAGCTTCAAGTGCATTCATAGGTTATTTATTGTCGAATACAAGTTATACAGAAAATAGTCTTACAATCCTTGCCTATGTATTTATTATTATAGGAACACTTTATGCCGGGATTATGTATTATGTGTTGTTTCACAAAAATGACAATAATAAACGTAGTGTTTTTACTTTTAGTTTTCTTCACACTATTCTCATGTCTATTATTGTCGCATCGGTATTTGCATTTTTATTGTATGCCTTTTTTGGAAATGCAAATAAGACTTACCTAGCCATTTCTGTTTTTGCTTTTCCAATACCTTATCTTTTTATTCTCATATCAGTAGCACTTACGTCAAGGCCATCTAAAAAGTATGATAGTTGGCAATACCCAAATTTAGAAAAAGAAAAAGATGAATATGAAAAAAGGTCGGAAGAAGATAAAGAAAAGATGAGAAAGTATCGAGCAGAACTGAAAAAAAATCCCAGAACAGTATGTGAACTTGGCAAGAAGATAGAGTTTTATTTAAAATTAGAATCTAAGTTCGATATGCAAACAGTCAAGACACCTTTGGTAGAATCTGGTTCACGCGAACAAATAATATTTAGATATTTCATATACAAGTGGATTAAAAATTATCAGAAAAAGTATGAAGATATACAACTTGAGGATAGTGACGATAGACCTTATGAATGGGAATTTTACATAAAACGTTACCGAGGAATAATAAAAAAACGCATTGATGTGAATAAATCAATGTATTCTAATGGCATAACTGACAATGATATTGTTATTGCAAGGAGAATAAACGTTTGAAATGAATTTTATTCTATTCCTCAATACTATTTTCTCGAATATCTAAATGTTCAAAATAGACAGGCAGTTTTTATATGTTAGTTCTCTAACTATTTTAATATTCTAATAAATGTCAACAAAAAATAATCATACGAAACCTTTTATTAACTGGACAGACGGCATGAAAATCAATAAGACTCACTTTATTGATTTGGAAGATGCGATTATTGAAAAGCTACAGAGTAATACAGCTATTCGCACATCACCTTATAATTACGGATTGTTGCAGCCTTACAACTTAGATGTAGATGTGAAAATGTTGGATGAAACTTCTGTTCAGGTTCACCTCAAAAACTGTAAAGCATTGACTGAGGGGGGGTATGTGATAGATATATCAGATAGACTCATAAAAGACATATTAGAGGCATCTTCGGAAGAGCATGATGTATTCCAGACGATTTATGATTTGGAGAAAGGAACAGAAGATTTGTATATTATAGTCAATATTGAACCTTTCAAAAGGCTTTTAATAGGTGCTCCGTCAAGTGAACATCCTATTAGGCATCCTTACACTATTCCAACACACTCATTAGAAGTTCTCTCCAAGCGTCAGTTTAATATTAATGAACTTGGGGATACTCGTCTTCCAATAGCAAAGTTAGTTATAACAACTGATTCAGCTACACTTGATAAAGACTATATTCCACCATGCGTCTCTTTAAATAGTCATCCTAAACTTATAAAATATCATGAAGATAGAAAAAAAGACTTTGAACAACTCTTGGATTTATCCCTGAAAATAGTAGAGAAAATTCATAATCAAGAAGAAGACAGTTATTTAGCTTGGAAACATAATGAAAAAAATAAGGATAAAAAGATAAAACGCACATATGATATTTCACATAATATTGGTCTTATGGCAGAAAGGACAGCAAATTATCTATCGTCCATACTTGCTGAATTTTCATTAATTATACCACAAAAACCACCAGTTTATATGATTACCGCCATTGTAAACTTAGCTTATAATATATCAGGTTCTATAGACTGTCTCCCTCCGTTAGAAAAAACCAGTTTGTATCAATACTATGGAGACAAGACATCAATGGTTCCGGGAGATTACTATAAAATAAGTAAACAACTTAGAAATATAAATTATGACCATACAGATATATCAGATGTTTTAGTTTTAGCGGATAGTTTTTTAACAGAAACTCTTTCACTGTTTAAGGAGTTAGTAGCACTAGAGTATGTTGGTTTCGATCTTTCTAAAGTTGTAGAGGTCGTGGAGGACGATAATGAAATAAACACACCACTTTAATTTACTAATGAAGCAATTAACCATCGATAATCAATCCTTATCATCATAATTTAAGACTAAAATGAGTAAGTCTAAAAATAGAAAGAAACGCAATGAAGGATGCTTTATTGCCATCGCTTTTAGTTTCATTATTCTCCTTCTTGGTGGACTGGCTTTATATCTTTCTAAAGACATTGTTGAAAAAGATAAAGACAGTGCAGGTGAGGGAGGTTTTATGAGTAAAGGAAATCTCACTTCAGTCAGTCGGGAAATAAAAGAAGATTTAGAAGAACTAATGCAACTCGACGATCAGGTTTCGGGTGCTGTTGGAAATAGTAAGTCAGGTTTTGAAACACAAATTGAGGATATTGAAGATGAATTATCAGGAAAAATAAAAAGTATTGATAAATCTGAAAGTAACTTGTACGAGGCAGTAAGAGAAAACTACGACTATATACGCAGATTGAGAAAGACTAATAATGAGTTAAGGCGAGAGAGAAATAAAATTTTGGATGAATTAAAAGAACAAAAAGAAGATTGTAAAGAATTAGAAGATGAACGTAATAGGTTAGACCTATTACTACAAAGTAAATTAAATAAAGCTAAAGAAGGGGGCAATTCTCCACCAATATCTACTTCACCTGCCTTGCCCCCTCCAGCGGCTCCACCTCCTACAATAACAGTAAACAGCAATAACCCTGATTACGCACGTAGCGACGACGCTACGGTTATGGATACAGATAGTAGAGAAGAAAGAAGCAAACCGCCAGAAGAAGAGCCTCAACCCAAATCGAAAGAAGAAGAAATTACAGAATCCCCAAAACCCAAGAAAGAGAAAAAAGGCTTCTTCAACGGACTTTTTAAGAAGAAGAGGAAGAAAAAGAAAAACGAATAAGCCTTCCTTGCTTAACTCCTGCCATCATCTCACAGTTATCCTTTCATGTATGTGTCAAGCTATAAAAAAAATAAACGCTGTAATTCAAAATCAAAGTACTGCACTTAATTTAGGTGGGCTTGGGCTAGAGGAAATTCCGTCCCGAATTACCGAATTAAAGCAGCTAAAAAAACTGTGGCTACACTCAAATAACCTTAAAGAAATCCGACATATCAACCAACTTCCATCTTTACAGGAATTGTATTTATATGACAACCAGATAGAGGAAATTAAGGGTCTTGAAAATCTCCCGGCACTTACAAAAATTGATTTATCAGACAATCAAATCTCCGAACTACCACACTCCATACTTGATAAAGGACTTCCTATTTTTTGGTCTTTACCCAAAGATGAAAACGACTCAAAAGGAATCTATCTGAAAAATAACCCTTGCAAAACGCCACCACCGGAAATTATCAGAAGGGGAAATGATGCCATTGGTACTTATTTTAAAGAATTAGACAAATCAGACAGATTGCTCAATGAAGTAAAAGTAATACTAATAGGTGACGGTGGAGCAGGAAAGACCAGTGTGGTCAGGCGTTTGCTTGGACAGGGCTTTGACCCAGAAGAAAAACAAACTCATGGTATAAAAATATCTGATGAGATTTTTCCGATTGAGAGTAATGACTTGAAAGTAAACTTCTGGGATTTTGGAGGGCAGGAAATTATGCACAGTACACATCAGTTTTTTCTCACCAAAAGGTGCTTATACTTGTTGGTATTGGATAGTCGAAAAGATGAAAAAGCTGAATACTGGCTTAAATATGTGAGAAGTTTTGGAGGTGATTCTCCGGTCTTAATCGTCATCAATAAAACTGATGAAAATGCGGTTTTTGATTTGAACAGGAAGTTTCTTAATCAAAAGTATAGTAATATTAAAGGATATTATCATGTCTCATGTAAAGAAGAAAAAAATAGCGGTTTACAGTCTCTAAAAACAGACCTGTTAGAGTACCTGTGGAATCTGGAGTTACGCGAAGCTGTGTTTCCTGCAAATTGGTTTAAGGTGAAAGATTACTTTCAGGAAATGAGACAAGATTATATTTCATATCCTGAGTATCAAAATATATGTAAAGAAAATGGCGTATATGAACTTGACTCCCAGAATATTTTGCTTGGCTTCTTGAACGACTTAGGCATTATTTTTAAGGCTCTATGTTGATCATAGTGGGTAGTCGAATTTCAGTTTACCTGCAATGAGGTAAATCATGTTGATAAAATTCTCTGTATTTCGATATCCTCTTGCCCGTCTTTTTGCCAATTGTATTTTAGAATT